>Ga0193717_1001761_pt1 | contig 13023 bp, 10 predicted proteins | sample U2c2metaG_FD_145900 | JGI IMG/M metagenome (GOLD analysis project Ga0193717, IMG submission 145900) | Soil microbial communities from a riparian zone of the East river system, Colorado, United States - U2c2 | ecosystem: Environmental > Terrestrial > Soil > Riparian zone | place: USA: East River...
TTTGTGTATCCTAATAGCGTGCCTGAATTTAAATTATTGATTATTAGTTTGTTGTGGGCGTTGTTGGAAAGGGTTTGACGAAATCGCGACTTGTGGTCGTGTCAAATGACGAAATATCGTCGCGGCGGCGGGGGGTTGGGGGGATGGGTTGGGGTGACTGAGGGAGCGATGGTTTGCGATGGGGTATCGGTGAGGGAGGGGGCTTGCAGGAAATTAATCTTTGATGTAGATTAGGCTGATGATACCACAAGAGCATTCCCTTCTTTGGGATAAGATCCGGAATTTCCCTATCGATGACGGATCGGCAACGATTACATTTTCTTCCAAGCTGGCCGCTTCGCAAAATTGGACGGCAGCATTTACTCAAAAGGCTATAGACGAATACAGGAAGTTCATTTTTCTTTGTTGTATACTTGAGGGTGGCGCTGCGCCATCAAAATCAGTGGACGAGGTATGGCATCTGCACCTTACCTATACCCGATCTTATTGGATAGATCTTTGCCGCAATACGCTTGGTAAGGATATACATCATTATCCTTCGACCGGTGGCAGCAAAGAGGAAGCCAGGCATCGGTTATGGCATGCGGAAACCCTGGGCGCCTACCGGGAGGTATTCGGATCGGATGCGCCGGCCGAGATCTGGCAGGGAAATGCGGATGAGGCCCGGGGTCCCCAGGGGATCTCTTTTTCCTGGAACGCGTCGACCATTGCGGCCGTATTGGTTCTGCTATTGCCCTTTCTTTTTATTTGGATAAGGTATAACACACTGACTCCGTTCAGTCTGGGAGGGCCTCATTTTCTTGTGTTCTTTCCTGTGTTCGGGATTGCGGTGATCGTTGCCTATGTTCTTTACCGGACGGATGTGAGCTGGCAGGTGAGCCGGTTGGTGAAAGCGAGTTTTTCGGACGATGTATCTCCTTTTCAGGTGGCCAGTCTTTTATATGGCAAACATCGGGCATTACAGGCTGCCATAGTTGACCTGATGAACAGAGGTTTCCTGAATTTCGATAACAACAACCGGTTTATCGTAAAAAAAGATAATTACAGCCCGGATGCCGGGGAAGTCAATCCCCTCATCCCGGCCTATGAGGAGGCAGGCGATGGGAGTACCTACAGCTATGAGGAGCTGATGGGGAACTGGTATGACCGTTCCAAATTCACGGATCCTTTCCTTGCCGGCCTGGAACGGTTGTCAGATAAGCCGGAGCCTTTCTTTCCGGGGTATGTTCTTCATGCTGTTTTTATTTTGGTTGCTGGCGGGAGGATGATACAGGGCATATTAAATGACAAGCCTATCGGGAACCTGGTTGGGGAACTGTTTTTGATCGGTATTGTTTTTATATTTATAACACGGTTGTATAGCCGAAAGCGGCTCGTCAGGGAGAAGGCGGACAAGTTTTTTAAGAACCATCTTAAAAGGGGTGAAGATGTGAAGGCGCAGCTGGTTTCGAAGTATGTTTTGCAGGGGCCTCCGGCTATCAGTGGTTTTGCCGAAGGGGCTTTGCTTGTGGGGATATTTGCTGCTTATGCGCCGGAGGGATTACAGGATAAGAACACCTGGTCGTCGTCGAGTAGTAGTAGTGACGGGAGCGGGAGTAGTTGTGGGGGTGGGAGTAGTTGCGGAAGTAGTTGTGGGGGGTGTAGTGGTGGGAATTGATGGTTGGGGCGCCGGGGCGATGGTTTGGGGTGGGGTTGCTGCGCCCGGGGGCGATGGTTTGCGATGGGGTTGCTCCGGGATGGGGTTGCGGCGGCAGGGGGGTGGGGTTGCTCCGGGATGGGTTTTAGAGGTTTTGTTTTTTTAGTTCTTCGACTGCGTAGTTGACTGCTCGGGCGGTGAGGGCCATATAGAGGATCGAGGGGCTGGCATTGCCTGTGCTGGTCATGCAGGCTCCGTCGGTGACGAAGACATTTTTACAATTATGGAGCTGGTTGTGCTTATTTAATAAAGAAGTTTTTGGGTCTTTGCCCATTCTGCATCCGCCCATTTCGTGGATATCCCTGCCGGGCGCCCAATGGTTGTCGTGAGTCGTAATATTTTTTATTCCTATTTTATCCAGCATTTCGTGGCTTTGGGTGAGGAAGTCTTTGAGCAATAACTCATCATTTTCGTCGTAGTCCACTTTGGTGACGAGGAGGGGAATGCCCCATTGGTCTTTTTCGGTTTTGCTGAGGCTCACCGTGTTGGTTTCTTTTGGGATGGTTTCTCCCTGCATGTACATATAGAATTCCCAGCCGCCGGGTTCCGTTAAAGACGTTTTGTACGCGGGGCCGATCTGTTCGGGCAGGTTGTGGGTGTCTGCCTGGCCGCGAGAGGCGCCCATAAAGGCCATGTAACCGCCGACGAAATCGGTGTCCTGTTTTTTTAAGTTCCGGAAATTAGCCATCATCGATTCCGAGGGCCGTCGGCCATAGTAATATTTGTCTTCGAAGCCATCGATGGTTCCGTTTAGGGAACCCCGGTAGTTTTGGAACGCGACGTATTTTCCCAGCAGTCCGTTGTCATTGCCGAGGCCGTCCGGAAAGCGGTGGGAAGTTGAGTTGAGGAGGATGAGATTGGTGTTAAGCGCGGAGGCGTTGACAAAGATGATCCGGGCAAAGTATTCGATGACCTCTTTTGTATTGGTGTCGATGATGCGTACGCCGGTGGCTTTTTGTTTTTTTTCGTCGTAGATGATGTTGTGAACAACGGAGAAGGGGCGGATAGTCAGGTTGCCTGTTTTGGCTGCCCAGGGCAGTGTAGAGGAGACCGAGCTAAAGTAACCGCCGAACGGGCAGCCGCGCATACACATATCGCGGGCCTGGCATTGGGATCTTCCCTGCTCGAGATGGATGGGATTTGGTTTTGTCAGCTGTGCCCAGCGGCCCTGGATCATGAATCTGTCGGGATAGTGTTCGCTTATCTTTTGTTTCAGGTGTTTTTCTACGCAGTTGAATTCGAAGGCCGGGAGATAGTCGCCGTCGGGCATTGCTTCGAGGCCGTCGTTGTTGCCACAGATGCCGGAGAAGCGTTCGACGTATGAGTACCACGGGGCGATGTCGGCATAGCTGATGGGCCATTCGATGCCGTATCCGTAGCGCGCGGGTGCGGTGAAGTCGTAGGGGCTCCATCTTGGGCAGGCCCGGCCCCAGATCAGGGATTTGCCGCCTACCTGGTAACCGCGGATCCAGTCAAATGGTTTTTCCTGGACGTAGGGGTGGTCTTTGTCTTTTATAAAAAAGTGGGCGGTGTCTTCTCCGAATCCGGCTGCGGTGGTGATCAGCGGGTTTTCCTTTATAAATGCTTCCGGCATTTGTTTGCGATGCGGGAATTCCCAGGGGGCCATGGTGGCGGTGGGATAGTCTTTGTTGTGGACGACGTTGCGGCCACGTTCGAGGACGAGGGTTTTGAGGCCGTGGTCGCAGAGTTCCTTTGCGGCCCAGCCGCCGCTGATGCCGGAGCCGATGACAATGGCGTCGTAGGTATTTGCTTGCTGCGGTGCGTTTGGTTGGGGCTGAGTTTTGGAGTGCCGGGGATCAGGCTGCTGTTGATGAGGATCTTTTGGGTGATTTTTGGGTGGCATATGTCAAGCTTGTCGTCTCAATTTAAACAAATTTACCTTATCTTTTCTCTTTAAAAACACCACTATGTTATCTCAACACATGAAAGAGGCCCTTAACAAGCAGGTATGGATGGAAGCTCAATCTTCGCAGGCTTATCTTGCCATGGGAAGTTGGGCGGAGATACAGCCGGGGCTGAAAGGCTGCACGCAGTTTTTTTTCCGTCACAGCGAAGAGGAGCGTATGCATATGTTGAAACTCATTCACTACATCAATGAAAGGGGTGGTTTTGCCGTCGTTCCGCCATTGGAGCAGCCGATCCTGACGTTTGTGTCGCTGAAGGCCGCTTTTGAGCAGCTGTTTAAGCACGAGGTGAAGGTTAGTGAGAGTATCAACAACCTGGTGGATATCGCGCTTGGTGAAAAGGATTATGCGACGCACAATTTTTTGCAGTGGTATGTATTGGAGCAAATGGAAGAGGAGAGGTTGGCGCGGGAATGTAATGATAAGCTGGAATTGATCGGGGATGATAAGAGTGGATTGTATCTTTTTGACCGGGATATTATGACTATGGATAGGGGGGCCTAGATTTGGTTGCGGCGACAAGGGGCCGTTGTTGCCACTTGTGCCGGTGACTAGTGGGGTTGCGGCGACGGGGTGATTTGTCCGCCGTTTTGGCGCGTTGGTTTTGCGGGGATACCGATATGTCCATATACATGTATTTTGTACGGTTGGGGCTGCTCATTTTTCCTGGAATGGGATAATTTTATGTATGCCATACAGGAAAGTCTTTTTTGCAATAGCGAGTGTCCTACTCGTTGTCCGGGTTGCGGCCCAGGACGTTTATACAGTGAATACACGCCAGATCAAGGCTAAGATATCCCCGACGTTATGGGGATTATTTTTTGAGGATATCAACCGTGGGGCTGATGGGGGGCTTTATGCGGAAATGGTGGAGAATACGTCTTTTGATTTCCCCAAGCCGATGATGGGCTGGGCTACGCAGCCGGCCCGGGTAAGGACCGGTATTTTTATGGTGATCAATCAGAGCCAGGTGAATGCTGCAGATCCGAAATATATGCAGGTTAATTTGGGGGAGGGAGATAGAGTTGAGTTGGTCAATGAGGGATTTGGTGGGATGGGGTTTAAGAAGGGGGCGCGGTATGAGGGGATGTTGAGGTATAGGAGGGGAGGCGCCGTTGCGACGGGTGTGGGGGTGAGTACGACGGGTGGGGGTGGGAATGGTTTGGGAGTGACTGCGACGGGTGTGGGAGTGAGTGCGCAGCTGCTTAATAGTAAGGGAGCGAGCATTGGGGAGGCGGCTATCGAACTTAGTGCTGCGGATACGGGCTGGTATGAGCAGCATTTTTCTATTACTGCTGCGGATACGGCCAGCCTGGGGAAGCTGCTGTTGCGTTTCCAGGGCAGCGGGCAGTTGGAGATAGACAGGGTTTCCCTGTTTCCGGGCGACACATGGAAGGGCCGGCCGGGGGGGCTTAGGACGGATCTGGCGCAAAAGCTGGCTGATCTGCGTCCGGGCTTTTTGCGTTTTCCCGGCGGGTGCATAGTAGAGGGGAAGGATATCGTACATCGTTATCAATGGAAGAAGACGATAGGACCTTTGGAAAATCGTCAGCTGATAATGAGTATCTGGAATGATGATGTGCCTTTGCGGCAGACACCTGATTATTTTGAAAGTTTTGGACTTGGTTTTTATGAATATTTTCAGCTTTGTGAAGACATTGGTGCGGCTCCTTTGCCGATAATCAATTGCGGGCTTTCCTGTCAGTTTGATGCTGCTGAAGTGGTGCCTTTGTCTGAGCTTGATCCTTATGTCAGGGATGCGCTGGACCTGATCGAATTTGCCAATGGGGATGCTACTACAACGACCTGGGGCGCGAAGCGGGCGGCACTTGGTCATGCGGCGCCATTCAACATGAAATTATTGGGCGTGGGCAATGAGAACTGGGGGCCGCAGTATGCCGAGCGGCTGGCGGTGTTCACGAAGGCGATAAAAGCCCGTTATCCATATATGCAGCTGATCTGTAGCTCGGGTTATACTCCGCAGAAACAGGAGTTCCAGTATATCGATTCTGTTCTGCGCAGCCGGCATGTCGATATCATCGATGAACATTTTTATAATTCGCCGGAGTGGTTCCTGCAGAATGCTACGCGCTATGATAAGTATGACCGGCAGGGGCCGAAGATCTTTGTGGGTGAGTATGCTGCGCAAAGTGACAGGATCGGGAGTCTGAAGAATGAGAACAATTTGCGGACGGCCCTTTCCGAAGCGGCGTTCATGACCGGGATGGAGCGCAATGCGGATGTGGTGACGATGGCGTCCTATGCGCCGCTGTTTGCGCATGTCACGGGCTGGCAATGGACGCCGGATCTCATCTGGTTTGACAATACGCGGTCTTATGCTACGCCTAATTATTATGTTCAGCAGTTGTTTTCGATCAATAAGGGGACGGCTGTTGTCGATCTTTTTGACAGGGGGATGCCTCTTACCGGGCAGGATAGCTGCTGGGGGACCGCCTGTATCGATGAGCCAACGGGCGAATTGATCGTGAAGCTGGTGAATTTGTCCGATAAGGCAAAGCAGAAGAATGTGGTAGTGAGTGGTGGGCGGCCCGGAGGTAGGGCTAGGGTTACGACGCTTGCCGGGGCGACGCCGGGGGGGATGAATAGTTTGGAGCATCCGGATGTAGTGGCGCCTGTGATGAAGGAGATGAAGGTTTCGGGGAAGGAGGTGAAGGTTGAGTTGCCGGGTTATTCGTGTGTGGTAGTGAGGGTTAAGGTGTATCTTTAGTATATGAAAAAGCTAACTCGTGTCTTGTCCCTAGCCATCCTTCTTCCCCTGCAAGTCTGGTGTCAGCAATTCCAGGTAAGTTACTCCCCTGCAGCTTTCAAACAGCCTTTTAGCGGAAGAATATTGTTATACCTCAACAAAGAAAACAGGCATCCGAAAGACGCCATGGCGGACCTTGAGTCCTTTCCCTGTTACTCGATAAAAGTGAACAATGTGCAGCCGGGCGCCGCTGTCGTATTTGACGACCATTCCGATTCTTATCCCGCTACGTTATCCGGAATCGAACGAGGCGACTATTATGTACAGGCTGTTTGGGACCGGAATCTGGGTGGACGGGCCATTCCGGAAAGCCCGGGGAATATTTACTCCAAACCGGTGAGAGTTACGTTCGCTGAAAATAAGAATAAACAATTTACGCTTCTTTGTGACCAGGTTGTTCCACAAGCCACGTTTAAAGAAACGGGGTATGTGAAGGAGCTCCGGGCACCTTCCTCCTTATTGTCGCAAGCCCTGAAAATGCCCATGACCGTGGATGCGGCGATATTGTTACCAGCAGAATACTATAGCCAACCGCAACGGAAATTTCCGATTGTTTTTAATGTTTCCGGATATGGCGGCGACTATCATCATTATTCGGGGGACACGACTTCGCGAAGCACGCCGATCGATACCATCCCCTGCATCACGGTTTATTTGGATGGCAATTGCGCCGGCGGTCATTCCGTGTATGCGAACAGCGAGAACAATGGTCCCTGGGGGGATGCGCTGGTAAAAGAATTTATCCCGCTGCTGGAGAGTAAGTATCGCTGCGATGGCGCGCGTTTGTTGAGAGGACATAGCAGTGGAGGTTGGACGGTCCTGTGGCTGCAGACCCATTACCCAACTGTCTTTGCAGGTTGTTGGTCCAGTTCACCCGATCCCGTCGATTTCCGGAATTTTCAACGGGTCAACCTTTATGAAGAGCCAAATATCTTTTATGATAAGGACAGCAATCTTCGGCAAGTAGCGACGATCGCCGGTTATTTCGGAGTCGCGTCCATGAAGCAGTGTTATCGTCAGGAGAATGTAATTTACCGTGGTGAGCAAATGCATTCCTTCGACCAGGTGTTTAGTGCAAAGGGAGCAAATGGCGAACCCTTACGTATTTGCGATGCTGTTACTGGTGTCATTAATAAGGAATGTGTGGAACACTGGAAACAATACGATATTTCAGCGTATCTGCGCGGCAATTGGCCCTCCCTGCAAAAAGACCTGGCGGGTAAGATCCGTGTTTCGGTGGGAGAGCAGGATAATTTTCTGCTGAACTACGCCGTGCACTTATTGAATGACGAAATGAAAAAGTTGGATACTCATTTTATCTTTGAGTACTATCCCGGTGATCACTTCACTGTGAGTACGCCTGAATATCGTGCGGCAGGGTTAAAGTTTCTGGCCGGGAGATATTGGGAGTGGAGTAAAAAGGGATAAGAGTTGAGGTTAGGCTGTGGTTATGCCGTTGAAGTAAGCGGTGGTTTCTTCGACGAGGGCGTTCATAAGATCCGCGGCTTTTTTGTGTCGTAATAGCGGGGCTATTTGTCCGCCCCAGAAGAGGATCAATTCCCATTTCTTTTGTGTAATAGCTGCCTGCCGGAGGGGGGACATGAACTGCGTTTGAAGGGGGAAGGGCAGAAAGTCTTGTTCTTTCCCACGTGTTTCCTCCGAGATCCGGCTTCTGAGGCCGCGGCCGAGTCTTCCGGTGAATGCCCGGGTCAGAACGGTATACCTGGAAGCTTTTGAAAAAAGCATTTCGCGGTGAATGTCGAGGGCGTTGGATTCTTCGCAGGCCAGAAAAGCGGTGCCGACCTGGACGGCGTCCGCCCCGAGGGCCAGGGCTGCGGCTATACCATTTCCGGTGGCGATGCCGCCTGCTGCGATGATTGGTTTGCGGACCGTTTCCTTTATCTGTTGCAGAAGCACAAAAGTGCCGGTGAGGGAGTTTTCGGAGGGGGCCAGGAAGGAGGGGCGGTGCCCACCCGCTTCAAAGCCGGATGCGATGATCATGTCGACATCCGCGGCTTCCAGGGCGAGGGCCTCATCGAGGGATGTTGCGGCTCCGATGGTGATGATCCCCAGTTTTTTGCATTGTTCGAGAATGTCGGGCGATGGAATGCCAAACATGAAACTGAAGGCCGGTGGTTTTGTGTGCAGGATCACTTCCACCTGGTTTTCGAATCTCGACGAAAAGCTCAGCGGTTTGTCGGGGAAAGGGATGCCGAGCTCGCCAAAGTAGGGTTGGAAGAGGGCGCGCAGACTTTGAAGGTCGGAGGGGACGGGATTAGGGGAATTTGGGGGCAGATCGTTATCGGAAACCCACAAATTGATATTATAGGGCTTGCTGGTCTCTTTTTTTATTTGTTCGTTTATTTCATAGATCTCCTGGGGTGTCATCGTATAAGCGCCGTAACCGCCCACGCCCCCGAGATTGGACACGGTGGCGGTAAGTTTTACCGAAGATAGGTTACCCCCGAACGGGCCCTGGAAAATAGGGTATCGGACACCGAGGATCTTTGCTACTTTGGTATTGTACCACATGGTATACGGCTTTAGATTACAAGTTACGATATAATGTCCGAGATCATTTTGTTTACGATCACCCACCGGTTGTCCAGCTTATGAAAGGACAAGAGTTCGGAGTAATTGAAGTCATACATCTGTACCCGGACCTTTGCCATTGCAATGGAATTGACGATCTCGATCGAGATGATCTCTCCTTTGAAGGGTTTGCCGGAGTCTTTAGGGCTTTGGCGGTTACTGACACCCTCAAGATATTGGGACAGGGTCCTGAAATATGGTTGACCTTTTACATCTCCGAATAAGAGGGTGCCGGGATAGTAGACCTTGTCCATCAGTAAAGTTACATCTCCTTCGTATATGCCTCTGAAATAGATTTTTAAGATTTCGATGATGGCGGAAGAATTTTCCTGATACTGTTGCATGTCATTTGGGTTTTGTTGTTGAATTTACCGATGCATCTGCGGTGATGCCCGGCGATTTTCCTTTGATCTAATGTATTTTGCGTTTGATCACAAGACAAAGTAACGAAGGTTATTCCCGGTGATACGTGATGTAGATCACAATTTGAAAGGAAGGGAAAAGGGATTATCTTTAATCATACATGGTATTTCCCATTAATCTCAAGCTTGGCGGTCTCTCTTTGCCGTTGCACCTTATCTTCGAAACCCTTGGTTTTGTTATCGGGTTCAGGTATTTTCTATTTCTGCGTAATAAGCAGAAGGACAGGATAAATGATGCAAACCGGATCTGGATCATTATCGGGGCGACCTTTGGGGCCTTCTTTTTTTCGAGGGTAGTGGGTGCGTTGGAAAACCCCCTAACGCTGATACATTCCAAACATATCCTGCTGTATCTCTATTCCAATAAAACCATCGTGGGCGGATTGCTTGGAGGCTTACTCGTAGTGGAGGTAACGAAAAAGATCCTTCATGAGAGGGGATCTTCGGGGGACCTGTTTACCTATCCGCTGATACTGGCCATGATGATCGGGCGGATTGGCTGTTTTACCAGCGGCATCAGCGAGGAGACGTATGGCATTGTGACCAATTCTTTTTTGGGGATCGACCTGGGAGACGGGCTGTACAGACATCCGGTCACTTTGTACGAGATAGCTTTTTTGGGGTTGTTGTGGCTGGGGCTGTTGTTGATCGAGAGGAAGGTAAGGCTGGTAAATGGGTATCGTTTTCAGTTCTTTATGATAGCTTATCTGGCGTTTCGGTTCGGGTTGGATTTGATAAAACCTCATTACGTATATTTTATCGGCCTTGGCACCATACAGCTTTGCTGTCTTATCGGTCTGCTGTATTATTCGAAAACGATCTACAAAATTTTCTTTAACTTTTCAGCATTAATAGAAAATGGAAAATAAGCGGGACTATATCTATTACGATCATACTATCAGTCTTTGTATCGAGTGTCACCGGCAGCTGAGCGCCAAGATCATTTTTGAGAACGGGAATGTATATCTTACCAAGATCTGTAAGGAGCATGGTTTTCAAAAGGTGCTGATCGCCGTCGATATCGAGTATTACAAACAGATAAGGAATTATAATAAAGCCAGCGAATACCCCAGGAAACCCCATACGGAAACGATATATGGCTGTCCTTATGACTGTGGTATCTGCCCGGACCATGAGCAGCATAGCTGTCTTACGCTGATAGAAGTAACGGACAGGTGTAATCTTTCCTGTCCTACCTGTTATGCAAGCTCTTCGCCAACGCATGGAAGGCACCGGACGCAGGAAGAGATCGGGATGATGCTGGATGCGATAGTCGCCAGCGAGGGCGAGCCGGATGTGGTACAGCTAAGCGGGGGCGAGCCTACGATACATCCTGATTTTTTTGAGATACTGGACCTCGCCAAAACGAAGCCCATCAAACATTTGATGGTCAATACCAACGGCATTCGTATTGCGAATGATGTCGGGTTTGCGGAGAGGCTTGCCGGTTATATGCCGGATTTTGAAGTGTATCTGCAATTCGATTCGTTCAGGCCGGAGGCTCTGAAACAGCTGCGGGGTAAGGACCTGACGGATATAAGAAAGAGGGCGATCGAGAATCTGAATAAGTTCAATCTTTCGACGACGCTGGTGGTTACGCTGCAAAAGGGGCTCAATGACGATGAGATCGGTCCTATCATAGAATATGCGCTGCAGCAACGCTGCGTCAGGGGTGTCACGTTTCAGCCCACCCAAATGAGCGGCAGGCTGGAGAATTTTGATCCTGCGACCGGGAGGCTTACTCCCACAGAGGTGCGACGGAAGATATTGGAGCAGACCGATATATTTCAGCCGAACGATCTTGTCCCGGTGCCCTGCAATCCCGATGCGCTGACCATGGCGTATGCCTTAAAGCTGGGGGGCAAGGTCCAGCCATTGACAAGACTGATCGACCCGGAAGTGCTGCTGAATTCCTCGAAGAATACCATCGTGTATGAACAGGATGAGGCGCTGCATAGTTATGTGATGAAGATGTTCAGTACCGGTAATTCGCCGCTTGCCGCCAGCGAGACCTTCAACCAGCTGTTGTGTTGTTTGCCGAATGTGGTGGCTGAGGGGCTTTCATATGACAACCTGTTTCGCGTGATCATTATGAATTTTATGGATGCCTACGATTTTGATATACGCTCGATAAAGAAGTCCTGTGTACATATCGTTGATACGGATGGAAAGATCATCCCTTTTGAAACGATGAATCTTTTTTACCGGAGCGAATTGAAACCTAAACTTGAACAATTAAGAAAGGAGTTGTTATGAAGTCATTGGGAAGAATTGCGGGAATTAATATATTGATAATTCTTGCGTATTCGGCGCTGATCCGATTGTTGTCTTTTAAAGGGGGTAGGCTAGATGGGTTGGGAATGATGATCCTTTCGGCGGTTGCGGTCGGGATGCACGTTCTCATTTGCCTGGTCGCCGCCGGCGGGTCGTATTCAAATAAGAAGAAGGATCTTGGCAAGGCCTGGCTTTTGAGTGCGGGGATAGTTTTGCTGGTTGGGTTTTCCACCTGTCTGGGGAATGCGAGTCTGTCGTAAATTTGTTTTATGAAGCAAGTTATCCTTAGCAAGTCACAAGCCCGGAAGATAATCCTGCATGCGGCAGGGCTGTCAAAGCGGGCACAGTTTGGCAAGGGCCGGGAGGCTGTCTTTAAGCTGATCGAACATCTTGGCTTTGTCCAGATCGATACCAATTATGTTATCGAGCGGGCGCATCATCATGCCATTGCATCGCGCGTACCTGATTATAAACCGGAGTGGCTTGGCGAGTTGCAGGCGGATGGAAGGATCTTTGAATTCCTGACTTCCGACGCGGGGTATATTCCCATGCATGAGTTCCGTTTTTCACTGCCGGTGAAGGAAGCCTTTGTAGCCGGTAGAAAGCCGCAGACCCAGGCTGAGATCAATCTTATGAATAAGGTGCTGGACAGGATAACACGCGAAGGACCGCTGATGGTGAAGGATTTTGAGAATGATCGCAAGGTGGCGAGTGCTGGTTGGTGGGATTGGCGACCGTCCAAGATGGCGTTGGAGAGTTTGTACCTGGACGGAAGACTGATGACCACGCGAACAAATGATTTCCAGAAAGTGTATGATCTGCCTGTGAATTTAATTCCGGATGACATTGATACGACGATGCCGACACAAGAGGAGTTTGCAAGGCATGTTATCCGACGCGAATTGAAAGCCCTGGGTATAGCCTATGCAAAAGAGATGGCCTGGCGTGCTCATCGCGTTAAGAATAATCATTTAAAAAAGGAGTTGGAGAAGATGGTCAATGAGGGGGAGGTTTGTCCTGTTGAGGTCGAGGGTCTTAAAGGTCCCCTCTATATGTTGCCGGGTTATAAGAACAAGAAGATCCAGCTGTCTGAGGAGGCTTGGGTGCTATCGCCTTTCGATGTACTGAATGTCTTCAGGCATCGGTTGAGGGATTTTTTTGATTTCGATTACCAGATAGAATGCTTTGTGCCGGCGGCGAAACGTAAATACGGCTATTTTTCGTTGCCGGTGCTGGTCGGCGATGTCTTTGTTGCGAGGATGGATTCAAAGGCGGATAGAAAAAAAGGGCAGTTGGTCGTCAATAATCTGCACGTCGAGCCCGTGAAACTGACCAAACCGATGGTTG
>Ga0193717_1001762_pt1 | contig 13019 bp, 12 predicted proteins | sample U2c2metaG_FD_145900 | JGI IMG/M metagenome (GOLD analysis project Ga0193717, IMG submission 145900) | Soil microbial communities from a riparian zone of the East river system, Colorado, United States - U2c2 | ecosystem: Environmental > Terrestrial > Soil > Riparian zone | place: USA: East River...
CTGCTGAGCGACTAGCTAACGGTCCTCGAGGACGAACTCGGAAGCCCGCGCCGCCATTGCCATGACGGGCCCATTCAGGTTGCCTGCCAACATGATCGGCATCACCGAGCAGTCCACGACCCGCAGCCCGTCGACTCCCCTCACCCGTAGCCGGCCGTCGACGACGTCGTCGTCACTGGGGCCCATCGCGCAGCTTCCCACCGCGTGGTATCCGGTATATCCGCCGTCGAGTGCGGCATCGGCGATTTCGTCGTCGCTTTGCACGTCTGGGCCGGGGACCGTCTCGTGGTCGCTCCGATCGGCGCTGGGCGACTGAGCGAACATCTCGCGTGTCCTACGGAGCAGGTTTGCGGTGGTGACACGGTCGTGATCCGTGGTGAGGTAATTCGGATCGAGTAGCAGTGGAGCCTCGGGAGCTGCCGACGTGATCGCGATGCTCCCCTCCGACGTCGGGCGCAGCGCGTAGCCAAGACACGACAGCCCGGGCTCGCGCTCGATGGAGACCGGCTCGCCGATCTGGTAGGCCGGGATCGTGAAGGGCCCCAACAACAGCTGCCCGTCCACGCGTTCGGCCTCGGGCGCGGTCTTCAAGAACGCCAACACGTCGAACGTCGGAGTCGCCAGTGAGCCCTTGCGCGTGGCCAGATACCGGGCGGCGGTTTTGGCCTGTCCGACGCCGGTGGACAGCTCTCGGTTGTAGCCCAAGTCCGCGTTCAGCCTGAACTTCAACGCAAAGCAGCGATGCTCCCGCATCCGCCTGCCCACGTTCGAGCGTTCGAGCAGTACCGGAACTCCGGCCGCTTCGAGCACCTCGCGGGGTCCGATACCCGACAGCTGCAACAGTTTCGGACTTCCCATGCTCCCGAGCGCGAGCACGACCTCGCGGTTCGCCCGGAAGTCCGCACGGGCACCGTGAGGCGTCGCCACTTCGATCCCGACGGCCCGGTCGTGCTCGATGATGAGTCGACGGACGTCGGTGTTCGTGACGACCGTGAGGTTCTTCCGCCGCTTCGCCGGCTTCAGGAAGGCATCGGCGGCGCTGACTCGACGTCCCCTTCTGATGGTCGCCGGGGTGTAGCCGATGCGCGGTTCGTCGGATTCGTTGATGTCCTGAACCTCACGAAGGCCGATACCCGTACCGGCACTGACGATCTCGCTGCACAGCAGATCCTGGTCGGGAGCCACCGACACGTGTAGCGGTCCCCCGACACCGCGCGTGGGGGACGGTCCGAATTCGTTGTTCTCGAATGACTTGAAGATCGGCAGGATGTCACTCCAGCCCCAGCCCTTGTTCCCGAGGCGTTCCAACTCGTCGTAGTCAGCCCGGTTGCCGCGGTTGTACACCATGCCGTTGATGGAGCTCGACCCGCCGATCACCTTGCCGCGGGTCCAGAACTCGGGTCGCTGGTTGGGTCCGAACGGTGTGGTGCGGTAACGCCAGACGTACTTCTCGTTCTCCATCAGCAGCCCAGATCCCTTCGGGACGTGGAGCATCGGATGGCGGTCCGGTCCACCGGCCTCGACCAGAAGGACCGAGACGTTCGGGTCGGCCGACAGCCGATTCGCGAGTACACACCCCGCCGATCCGGCGCCGGCGATGATGTAGTCGTAGCTGGTCATCGGTTCCCCGGTTTTCGGCTCGATCTGACGGACATTACAAATAGTGTCCATACTGTAGCGCCGAAGAATACCCCGCCGCTACGCTTAGATGGCCTAAACGACGCGTGTTGGCTAGCCGAGTTGCTGGGCAAGCGCGCTCTGGTAGAGGCAGATCGCCGCGGCGGCAGCGACGTTGAGGCTCTCGGCGCCGCCCCGCATCGGGATGCGTACGCGGGCGTCAGCGTGACTGGCGACGTCGTGGGACAGACCGTGTGCTTCCGAGCCGAACATCCACGCGGTCGGCGCAGTCAGATCCGCCTCGGGCAAGGGCAATTCGCCGTCGAGCCCAGTAGCCAGAATCGTCAGACCGGCCTGACGAAGCGCTGCCATCAACGCAGGCGGCTCAGGCGCTTCGAGCACCGGCAGCGCGAAGATGCTGCCCGCCGAAGCACGCAGGCACTTCCCGTTGTAGGGATCGACACTGTCCCCCGCCAACACGACCGCATCGGCGCCCATGGCGTCGGCGATCCGGATGAGCGTCCCGGCATTGCCCGGTTCAGACGTCTCGACGGCGATGAGCACGAGCCGAGGACCTGCTTGGAGCACGTCGGCCAGTTCGACCTCGGGCACCCTGCAGACCGCGACCAGGCCGACTGGGGTGACCGTGTCGGACAAGGCCTTTGCCGCCTTGTCCGTAATGACGTGCAGCGGGACATCCGCCAACAACTCGGCGAACCGGGCGCGAGCGGATTCGGTGACCAGGACGTCTGACACCAAACCGCGCCGCAACGCGGCCTCGACGAGGTTGGGACCCTCGGCGAGAAAGCGTGCGGCGCGGCGTCGTCCTGCGGTGCGATGCAACTTGAGCGCGGCCGCTACGCGGTCCGATCGCTCAGTGAGCGCCTCGGGGCCGATTCCCCGGTCGCTTCGCTCTCCCCCGCAAGCGGGGGGACCCCCAGCCCCGACCGGGCTCAGGCGGCCTCTCCGGATGGGGCATTGACGTCCGCGGGCAGTGCGGCCTTGGCCACCTCCACCAGCGCGCTGAACGCGGCGGGATCGCTGACGGCGATCTCGGCCAGGTTCTTGCGGTCCACCTCGACGGCAGCGGCCTTGAGCCCCTGGATCAGTCGGTTGTAGGTGATGTCATTGGCGCGGGCCGCCGCGTTGATCCGGGTGATCCACAGCTTGCGGAAGTCACCCTTGCGAGCCTTCCGGTCGCGGTAGGCGTAGCTCAGCGAATGCAGCTGCTGCTCTTTGGCTTTCCGGTACAGCCGGGAGCGCTGGCCCCGGTAGCCCTTGGAGGCCTTGAGGATGGTGCGCCGCTTCTTTTGGGCGTTTAGTGCGCGCTTCACGCGTGCCATGAAAGTTCCTATTCTCGTACGGACGGGGAGGGCTGCGGTCAGCCGTTCAGCATCTTGTTCACGCGGGTGGCGTCATTCGGGGCGACGACGGTGCGACCGTCGAGCCGGCGGGTGCGCTTGCTCGCCTTGTGCTCGAGCAGGTGTCGTCGGCCAGCCTTCTCCCGCATGATCTTTCCGGTGCCGGTCTTCCGGAAGCGCTTCGACGCTCCGCTATGGGTCTTGGCCTTGGGCATGTTGTCCTCAGTTCTAAATGTTGGTCAGGTCGTGGGCGGATCTTGAGCCGCCGCGGGCTCCGCTGCGGGCTCGACGGTTGCGCGCTGTGCAGCAGGCGCGTCGGCGTCGTGCGCCGCCTTGGCGCGAGTCTTCGCGCCGCGGTGCGGGGCCAGCACCATCGTCATGTTGCGGCCGTCCTGCTTGGCGGACGTCTCGACGTAGCCGTAGTCGGCGACGTCAGCGCCCAGTCGCTGCAAGAGGCGATAACCCAGTTCGGGCCGCGACTGCTCGCGTCCGCGGAACATGATCGTCACCTTGACCTTCGACCCTGCTTCGAGGAAGCGGACGACGTGACCCTTCTTGGTCTGGTAGTCGTGGTCGTCGATCTTGGGGCGCAGTTTCTGTTCCTTGACGACGGTCTGCTGCTGGTTCTTGCGAGACTCGCGCTCCTTGAGTGCCGTCTCGTACTTGAACTTGCCGTAGTCCATGATCTTGCAGACCGGCGGCTTAGCGCTGGGAGCAACTTCGACGAGGTCGAGATCGGCATCCGCGGCGACGCGGAGTGCATCTTCGATGCGCACGATGCCGACCTGTTCACCGTTGGGTCCGATGAGGCGGACTTCGGGTACGCGGATGCGCTCGTTGATGCGGGTCTCAGTGCTGATGGGGCCTCCTACATAGTTGGCGGGGCCCACGCCATCAGCACCCTGCTCGTGAGAACAGAGCGGCCCTGCATGATGCAGGGCCCGTTGCCGACCGATCACGGCTATTCGCCGCCTGCGCCCGAATGAACGGATGCAGAACAGGCACCGCTAGGTACCTGTGACCGGACCGTTTAGCCTTCGAGATGAATCACGTGGCCAACGGTGGGAGTGGGACTCCACTTGCTGTCCTGGCGTTTGCCGGGACGGTCGCGCGTGCCAGTCTAGCAGGCATGACCGATCCCCTTAGCACTGACGACATGGACGGCACCGCCGTCCGCGAACTGGCTACCATCCCTGCCGTCGAGGTCATCACGCGCTCGGCCGTCATGCTGATGAGCGCGGCCGCGGAGAAACTGGGCCTTTCAGCGCCCGACCCAGACGATAGCCCGCACCTTGACCTCGACGAAGCGCGCAGGCTCATCACGGCGCTTGCGGGCCTTGTGACGGCCTCTGCAGAGTATCTGGGCCCGCACGCGGGACCGGTCCGCGACGGGCTGAAGAGTCTGCAATTGGCCTTCCGCGAGGCCAGCGCCGCACCCGACGAACCGGGCCACGGTCCTGGCGAGAAATATACCGGGCCAGTCTGGTAGCAAGACCCGCCCGGCAGTCTCACCCATTTCACGGAAAGAGCGAATATCCTCGCGCCCTATGACCCTGACCGCGGTTGACAGGCATCACACACACCGCTCGGCGTTCTGGTGGGTCCCGGTGGCGGCCGGCTGGATCATCGGTGTGATCGCGACACTGTCCTTGATCGCCAGCGTGTCCCCTTTCGTTCGCGCGATCATCAAAGTGCCTCGGGAGTTCGTCAACGACTACGTCTTCAACTTCCCCGACACCAGCTTCGCGTGGGCTTTCGTGTTGGCCCTACTCGCTGCAGCGCTCGCGGCCCGCAAGCGGATCGCCTGGTGGATCCTCCTGCTGTACATGGTGGCCGCGATCGTGTGGAACGTCGGCGATCTCGTCGTCGGCGGCAATACCTGGCTTCAGGAAACCGGGGAATGGATCGGCCTGGGCTTCCACGTCGGCGCGATCGGCTCACTCGTGCTGGCGCGCAAGCAGTTCTGGGCCAAGGTGCGTCGTGGGGCATTGTTCAAGTCGGCCGCGACACTGGTCGCCGGGATGGCCATCGGCATCCTGCTCGCGTGGGGCCTGCTCGAGTTGATGCCGGGCAGCCTCCAGCGGCCGTACCGACTCGGCTACGCCATCAACCGGGTGAGCGGGTTCGCCGCCTTCAGCTCCGACAACTTCGTCGGGCACCCGCACGGGTTCCTCAACGCGTTGTTCGGCCTGTTCGGAGCGCTGGCTCTGATGGTGGCGGCCATCGTGCTGTTCCAATCCCAACACGCTGACAATGCCCTCACCGGAGAGGACGAGTCAGCGATCCGTGGCCTCCTCGAATTGTTTGGAAAGAACGACTCGCTGGGTTACTTCGCCACGCGCCGCGACAAGGCGGTGGTGTTCGCACCGAACGGCCGCGCCGCCATCACCTACCGCGTCGAAGTCGGGGTCTGTCTGGCCAGTGGCGACCCGATCGGCGACCCGCGGGCCTGGCCGGCTGCGATCGCCGCCTGGCTCGAGCTCTGCGAGACCTACGGTTGGGCGCCCGGGGTGATGGGCGCGAGTTCGACGGCGGCACAAGCCTTCCGCGAGGCTGGACTCAACGCGCTGGAACTCGGCGACGAGGCGATCCTTCACCCCGACAGGTACAAGCTGTCCGGACCCGACATGAAGCCAGTTCGCCAAGCGGTCACGCGGGCCCGCCGGGCGGGTCTAACGGTTCGCATCCGCCGTCACCGCGATCTGCTCCCGGACGAGCTGAGCCAGGTGACCAAACGCGCTGACGCGTGGCGTGACACCGAGACCGAGCGCGGGTTCTCGATGGCCCTTGGAAGACTTGGGGATCCGGGCGACAGCGACTGCCTCCTGGTCGAGGCAGTGCAGGGTGAGTCGGACCGGGGAATGGATGGAGAAGTCGTCGCGATGTTGTCGTTGGTGCCGTGGGGCACGAACGGCGTTTCGCTCGACCTGATGCGCCGGTCGCCCCAGTCCCCCAACGGAACCATCGAGTTGATGGTGAGTGAGCTGTGCTTCCAGTCCGAAGGCATTGGCATCACCCGCATCTCGCTGAACTTCGCGATGTTCCGGGCAGCCTTCGAGGAAGGCGCACAGCTGGGTGCGGGCCCGATCGCGAGGTTGTGGCGTGGCCTGCTCGTCTTCTTCTCGCGATGGTGGCAGCTGGAAACGCTGTACCGGTCGAACATGAAGTACCAACCCGAGTGGGTACCCCGCTACGCCTGCTACGAGGACGCCCGCCTCATCCCCCGCGTCGGCATCGCCTCGGTGATCGCGGAGGGCTTCCTGGTCCTGCCGTTCAGCAAGCGCGCCAAACAGCACACGGGTCACCACACCTCTGCTCCGCAGACGTTGGTCGACTCCGGCCTCCTGCAGCACGACGGCAGCGCCCCCGATCTGACCGGCCTGCGAGTCGAGGCCGCGGACCAGGCAGGTCCGTCGCGACTACCCGAACAGGTCCGGGTCCGGATGGCCAAGCTGAAGGCCTTACAGGCCAACGGAGTCGACGCGTATCCCGTGGGTCAGGCCCCGAGCCATACCGTCGCGCAGGCCGTCGAGACCGACGACGTCACGGTCAGCGTCGCAGGGCGCGTGTTGCGGATGCGTGACTACGGCTCGGTGCTGTTCGCGCAACTGCGGGACTGGTCCGGCGAGGTTCAGCTGCTCTTCGACAACTCCCGCCTGACCGAGGGCCAAACGGCGGACTTCACCAAAGCCACCGACCTCGGTGACCTGATCGAGGTCACCGGCACGATGGGGGCGAGCAAGTCGGGCACCCGATCACTGCTGGTGGACCACTGGCGGATGATCGGCAAGTGCCTGCGGCCACTACCCGACAAGTGGAAGGGTCTGACGGATCCCGAAGCTCGGCTGCGCACCCGATACGTCGACCTGGCCATCAACACCGAGGCCCGCGACCTGATCACCGCCCGCAGCAGAATCCTTCACTCCATCCGGGAAACGTTGGTAGGCAAGGACTTCCTCGAAGTCGAGACGCCGATTCTTCAGCAGATCCACGGCGGCGCCAACGCAAGACCGTTCATGACGCACATCAACGCCTACGACCTCGATCTGTACCTGCGGATCGCACCCGAGCTGTACCTCAAGCGGCTGTGCGTCGGCGGCGTGGAACGGGTCTTCGAGCTTGGCCGCGCGTTCCGCAACGAGGGGGTCGACTTCAGCCACAACCCCGAGTTCACCCTGCTGGAGGCCTACCAGGCGCACGCCGACTACAACGTGTGGATAGACGGGTGCCGCGAGCTCATCCAAAATGCGGCACAAGCCGCGAACGGCAGCCAGGTCGTCATGCGGCCCGGTGAGGTCGAGGGCACGTTGCAGGCGGTCGACATCTCCGGCGAATGGCCGGTCAAAACCGTGCACGGCGCGGTGTCGGAGGCGATCGGCGAAGAGGTCGACGCCGACACCCCGCTGGACCGCCTACGCGGGCTTTGCGACGGTGCCGGGGTCCCATACCTCCTGCACTGGGATGCGGGCGCCGTAGTGCTGGAGTTGTACGAGCACCTGGTCGAAGGACAGACCGAACGGCCCACGTTCTACAAGGACTTCCCCACGTCGGTGTCGCCGCTGACCCGGCCACACCGCAGTCAACCCGGGGTCGCCGAACGTTGGGACCTCGTCGCGTGGGGTGTCGAACTGGGCACTGCGTACAGCGAGCTGACCGACCCGGTGGAACAACGCCGTCGGTTGGAGGAACAGTCGCTGCTCGCGGCCGGCGGTGATCCCGAGGCGATGGAACTCGACGAGGACTTCCTCCAGGCGATGGAATACGCGATGCCACCCACCGGTGGGCTCGGCGTTGGCGTGGACCGGGTCGTCATGCTCATCACCGGGCGCAGCATCCGCGAGACGCTGCCGTTCCCACTGGCGAAGCCACGCTAGCGCAGCTTCGCCGCGCGATGTTCGCGCGGCACTCGAACCCCTGGAGCGCGTGGACCCGGTGGGCGAGCACCCCTTTGGTTCTGGTGCCCGTCTGGACCCGGCGGTTGAGTCACGCCGCGCTGGTGGCCGCATGGCTGGCCATCAACCCGGTGGTGTTTGGAAAGCCCGCCGATGAGCGAGCGTGGGCGACTCGCGCGATGCTCGGCGAGGAGCAATGGATCGTCGATCGCCCGCGCGACGTGCGCGACCCTTCAGTGGTCCTCGGCGTCATAACCTCGCTTGCTGCCGGCATTGCGATCATCGCCGCACGACGCCACCGAGTGCGGACCGTAGTCGCCGCAACTGCCGTACAGATGGCGCTGACTCTCGTCTACTGGGCGTTGATGGTGCGCTATTTCGACCGCCGCCGACACTAAACCGCAAGTGGGGTACCCCCAGCGCCCGACGACTCACAGCCCATCCCCAGGATTCGCATCCACCATGAGGCCGTGACGACTTCGACGATGAGGATCGCCGGAACTCTGCTGGCGGATCCGGCAGGGACCTATCGCCAACAACATCTCTCATTGATGTACGGCTGGCTGCCGTTGACGGTGCAAGCACTCACGGTGGTGCTGCTATTGGCGGCCATCGGCTGGCGCAATCGGCGCTGGCGAATGGTGTGGCTGCCGATCGCGGTGGGCCTTGGCGTGGCGCTGTCGGTCGCGGCGTACTGGTACGTGTCCACGGAGGGGCTGGCGACCGATCCTGCTCCCAATCTGCTGTGGATTTGGATCGCGGTTTTGGGCGGCGCCCTCGTCGTTCTGGTGGCGGGCTGGCGCGGGGCCCGCTGGTGGCGCCGCGGCGCATCCGTGATCGCGGTACCACTGGCACTGCTGTGTACGGCGCTCGCCGTGAACCTGTGGGTCGGGTACTTCCCAACCGTGCAGACCGCGTGGAATCAACTCACCGCGGGTCCCCTGCCCGATCAGACCGATCAGACCACGGTCGTCGCCATGCAGAAGGCTCGCACGATTCCGGCCAAGGGCACCGTGGTGCCCGTGAACATCGGCTCCACCCCTTCCGGCTTCAAGCACCGCGGCGAACTGGTGTACCTGCCGCCTGCCTGGTACGCGACGAATCCGCCTCCGCCACTGCCGACGTTGATGATGATCGGCGGCGAGTTCAACACGCCTGCCGACTGGCTGCGGGCAGGCAACGCGATCAAGACCGCAGACGACTTCGCGTCCAGCCACGGCGGCAACGCGCCCGTGCTCGTATTCGTCGACTCGGGGGGCGCGTTCAACAACGACACCGAGTGCGTCAACGGGACTCGCGGAAACGCCGCGGATCACCTCACCGAGGATGTCCCGCGCTTCATGGAGGCCACCTACGGCGTCAGTGCGAACCCGGCGAAGTGGGGCATCGTCGGCTGGTCGATGGGCGGCACCTGCGCGGTCGACCTGGCCGTCATGCACCCCGACGAATTCAGCACGTTCGAGGACATCGCGGGAGACGTCGCGCCAAACTCGGGCAACAAACAGCAGACGATCCAAAGGTTGTTCGGCGGCAATGCCGCGGCGTACGCGACCTTCGACCCAACCTCCGTGATGCGCAAACACGATCGGTACAGCGGCGTCTCGGGATGGTTCGACATCAGCGGAACGGCGTCGGTCACGAATGGGCCCACGACGGTCAATGCGGCCAACGGCGGTGGCAACGGCATGGGCGGCCGTGACCCCGCAGGCCACACCAGCGATCAGACGTCGGCCGCTACGTCGCTATGTGGCACGGGTGCGACCAAGGGGATCGCGTGTGCAGTGGTGGCTCAGCCCGGCAAGCACGACTGGCCGTTCGCTGCACGCGCCTTCGTAGCCGCCCTGCCGTGGCTGGCCGGCCAACTCGGCACGCCGGGCGTGCCCGCCGAGTCGCTGCCAGCCTCTGAGCCACCAGCGCCGACCGTCGAGGCGGCGGGCAGGTGACCACGAGTCAGTAGTCGGATTCGGCGGCCAGTACTTCGGCAAGGAAGGCGTCGCCAGCTGGGCGCGCGAGCCGGCCGCGCGCGAAGTCGCGGAGGTGCTGTCGCATCTGCGCGGCCTCCACGGAGTCGTCGACGTCGGCGCCTATCGTCACGGTCGCATTCGGCCAATCATGGTCCCAGGCCTGCGTTTCCGTCACCGGTGCACTCGCCTCGCCGACCAGCGCCAGGGTGGCACGCCCGGCGGCGTTCAGCACGCCCGCTCCGGTGACGGCGCCGGCTCGAAGCCGCACCTCGATTCCCGAAACGGGCGCACTCGTCGCCACCCGAACCGCGGCGACAGCCATCGATCCCGCCATTTCGATCGCCCAGTCGACCGTTCGGTCCGCAGCGTCGAACATCCCAGGCGGAACGGCGGACCAGTTCACCGATCCCACTCCCCTTGCGATCTGCTCGGTCGCCCGCGGAGTCGCGTCCGACCCGGCCGCCAGTGCATAGTCATCGCGGCGGCGGGACGCATCAGCCTCCGGCGCCACGGGCTGGGCGACCCCCACCTCGTCGGCGAGTTCGGCACAGGCCGTTGCCAACTCGGCAATGCGTGGGTCACCACCGTGCACGAGACCGGCGAGGGCCGTCCGGTGGGGCCGCAGCAGGTCGGCAACGTCGGAGTCGAACGTGTCGTCGGTGAAGTAGTCCTGGGCGGCCACGGTCAGCAGCGCCAGCTCACCGTCCAGCACGGCCGCGTCCAAGCCGACGATGCCGTCGCGCGAGCTCGCCGGCCACCACCGCCGCAGCCAGTGCCCGAAGGCCAACCGACGCAACGGAGCGAGTACCTCTGGTGACGGCTCGACGCCAACGATGTCGATCGCCTGGCCATCGTCGGGCGTGCGGCCGTCCAGCGCTGCGAGCAGCGCCACGTGCCCCTGCGCGCCAAATACCCGCCAAAGCCATTCGGCGGCAGCGACGTTCGTGAACGTGACGTGCGTCGCCGCCGCGCCCGCCGGGTCGTCGACCGTCCACGCCAGCACGGCGCCGCTGAGTTCGAGCACCGCGACGGCCGGCGCCTCGGCCACTACGGGGCCGGTGGCCCACAGACCCGACTCGGTCACCAGTCTCATTGCGCCGCCTCGAGTTCCAGCATGGCCTTGATGCGCTGCCGATGGTCCAAACTCACCGATCGGGCCACGCCCTCGAGGATGGCCCGGATGTCGTCCACATCGGTGCACGACTCCTGCCACACGTCGCGGCCATGCAAACGGGCCCACAACCTGCTGGTGTAGGGGCGCGCGAAGGCGGCGAGGTCGTCGATGACGTGACGTTGCCGAGGATGCAGTGGAGCACCGTCGGCCAGGTAACGCCGGGCGTGCAGGACGTAGGCCTCCTTGCGCAGCCGGGCCTGGATCTGCCTTCCGAGGTCGTACCGCGGCACGGCCGACTCGCGCAGCGGCGCAAGGTCCACCGCCATGTCGATGCCTGCCACCAGCGTCGCCTGCTTGTCCTCGGAAAGCAGCCCCCACGGAGCACACGACCGATCCACTTCCTCGGCACAGAGCAATGGAATGTCGGGTAGCTCACCGCGATCCATCGCACGCCGGAGGATGGCCCGCACCCTGTCGACGACGGCGCGGTCGAGCGGCCGGTCACGATCCGTCCCACCAACGACTCGCGGGAGTTGTTGTGGTGCAATGGAACTCAAACCGACCTCAACGATGGACCAGGGCAGCTCGGCGAACTCGATCCTGGCGCGAGCCCCGAAGTTGTACGGCGTTGCATCGGCGATCAGTGCCGACCAGACCCGCTGACGCGCCACCTGGGCGGTGTGACCATCGGCCTGGCCGAGCACCGTGACCAGCCCCGCCAGGAACGGACCCGCCATGGTGGTCCCCGGGCGCACGTCGCGCCAGCTCGTCTCGAGTTGGTTGGTCAACACGTCGATCACGTGTTGCTCGCCGACATAGCGGTTCAGGTGCTCGATGGCGGTGCGGTCTCGATCGTCGTGAAGTTCACGCAGGACGGATTCGGCGGTGCCGCGGTCCTCGGGCGACGGTGCCCCCCTGGTGACGGCAAGCTCGAAACACACCGGGAAGTAGAGCTCTTGGGCGTTGCCCGTCGTGATCCTGAGTCGACGTCGCTCCGTTTTCAGCAGTGCGAACCAGCTCGCGGCCGACCGCAACTGTTCTGCGTGCCCGGCGATGAGGTCGTCGAGCGCCGACGCCACCTCTGGCGCGAGTGCTGGAGCCGAGAACTGCGGGTTGGAGCGCAGCCGAAACACCAATGGGTCAAGGATGCGTTTGACGGTTCGCCGGAGCGGACCACCGTCACTACCGCTGAGCAGCTCGACTCCTGGGCCGATCGCCCGCCAGGCCTGATCGATGACGGCACGGCGGGGCTTGGCGACTGTGAAAGTCGCCAACAAGTGCGGCCCCGCGTTCATCTGCCCAGAATAGAGCCCAAAAAAGTTGGGTTCGGTAGCCGACGCGGTGTCAGACCATGCTGGCATGCCCGATGCCTTCTCGATCGCCCTTGTCTTCCTCGCGTGCATCGTGGTCGGTGCCGTGGCCACGCGCCCGCTCACCCACCGCCGACATCACCGCGCGCAGTGCGTGGATGCCTCGACCGGAACCTGCTGCTCCGTGGCGATAGGCACCGTCCGCACCGTAGCGGGTCCCATCATCGTGGACGTCGAGAGCGTGTCCGGACAGCACTTCGTGGGTCGGCTGCGTCAGACCTCGGACGATCCCTCGGTGGCTGGGCTCCGGCCGGGAGTGGTGCTGCTCGTGGCATTCGACCCCGATGCTCGAGAACGGCTTTCACTGGCGGACGACATCGCCGCGGTCCGATCGGCATTCGACCAGATGTTGGTTCGCAAGGGCCTGGTGACCAGCGACCAACTCGCGTTGATTCGGCACGGCACCCGATCACAGGGCGTGGTGACGGCGATGCGGACGACGGGTGAGGCCCGCGAGGACTATCGCGAGGTCGAACTCGACCTGATGGTCACCAGGCCTGAGGGTGGCCAGTTCCCCGCACACCAAACGACCCTCGTTCCGGCATCCGCGCTGGCCGAAGTCACGCCAGGAAGCGTCGTCGACGCGTATTACCGCCGCGGGGACGAATCCGCAGTCGCCGTGTGCGTGCCGCCCAATTGAAGGATCACCGTGCCCCATCGACGCTGAACGTGACCAGCGCGGCCCAGTAGACGGGACTCAC
>Ga0193717_1001764_pt1 | contig 13018 bp, 7 predicted proteins | sample U2c2metaG_FD_145900 | JGI IMG/M metagenome (GOLD analysis project Ga0193717, IMG submission 145900) | Soil microbial communities from a riparian zone of the East river system, Colorado, United States - U2c2 | ecosystem: Environmental > Terrestrial > Soil > Riparian zone | place: USA: East River...
GCATCCGCCATTTCGATAACTGCGGTACGCCCGTTTTCAATTAAACCGAATGAAGTTTGGATAAGTCGGCCTAACGGATCATGAACCGCTACCGGTACTGTTTTACCCTGCAACTGCTGAATGATCAGGCTGGCCGTTCCATCGCCGCCGTCAGCTATCGGAAAGCACGCTGTAGTGCATTTCAGTGTACTTAGTTCAATCCCCTTTTGAATGGCTTGCGCGGCATCATAAGCGGACAAACTATTTTTAAAGGCATTGGGTGCTATAAGGATATGCATAAGAAGATTAGATTAAAAAGGAAACAATATAAACCATAGCTAAAGCGGTTAAGCCCATACATACCGTTGCCAGGGAATATACTTTTAACATGGTTTTCATTTCGAGGCCGGAAAATTTCGCGATCACCCAAAAATAAGCATCATTAGCGTGCGAGATCATCATTGATCCGGCGCCCATTGATAAAACACAAAGTAAATGCCCTTTGTCGGTATTAAGCCCAAGCGCGTGCAGTAACGGAAGTATAATAGACGCCGCGGTAATAATAGCTACGGTGGAAGACCCTTGTGCTGTTTTAATTATACAGGTTAATAAAAATGGGAATAGTATCCCGAGGCTGGCCAGGGGTAATGCTTCACTTAAATGTGTCCCGAGTTTTGTAGCTGCCAAAACGGCTCCGAAGGCGCCTCCTGCCCCAATGATCACTAAAATTCCTCCGGCTTTTTCCGCGCCTTCCTGCAGCAATGGAGCAAGGACGTCTTTTTTCCACGATGGCATGGTATTAAAAGCAAGCAATACGCCTATTGCCAGTGCAATTACGGGATCACCAGGTATAAGAAATATATTTATCCATTTACTGGCAGCACCCGGCTCCACTACAAAAAATGATTTTAGCGCTATTAAAAATATTGGAACAACCACCGGCATAAACGCTTTAATAACCGATGGCAGCTGCTGATTTCCGCTTATAAGTTCTGGTTCATCTATAATCTGCGCTGGGATTCTCTTACCCGCGTATTTTGACCAAAGGTATCCAGAAATCATTGCCGGAATAGCAATCAAAATTCCTGTAAGCATGAGCTTACCAAAATCAACACCGATGATACCCGCTGCCGCCGCGGCCCCTGGATGTGGCGGGATCATACAGTGAACCGCATATAAACCCGTAGCCAGTGAAGTGCTCATGATTATCAAAGAGATACCCGTGCTTTTTGCCAAAGACTTATTTAGCCCGTTCAAAACAATATAACCCGAATCACAAAAAATAGGTAAGCCTACAATAAACCCGGTTAAGCTCATGGCCAGCGCCGCATACTTTTCGCCAACAATTTTTAATATAGCATTGGCCATTACTCTTGTACTGCCAGTATGCTCCAGTATAGCACCAAGTGTAGTGCCCAAAACTATCAGCAAACCCAATGATTTCAAAATATTGCCAAAACCTTCTTTAATTGTGTTAAGCACATCATTGAACGTCATCCCAACCCCCAAACCAACCAGGAAGCAAGCTATGATCAGTGCAAAGAATGCATGCACCCTGAATTTTGCGGTAAGCAATACAATAACCGCTATTCCGGCTACAAGACAGGTTAAAATACGTACAAGGGTAACATCCATAGAAATGAAACTAATTTAATAGTAATTTACACGTTAACTAATTTTTTACTTTAATTACAACCTTCCTTACCTGCTCACTTTTATTTACCCGAACACCCTGCCTGTGTAAGTTATCCGGAAATAACAGGAAAAATTTACCCGGCACACCCAACAGATTATTACTTTTTGTTACCGTGTAAAAAGCAATATCCTTTTCATCACTATAGGATGTTTTTATGGTAGCAACTGCCGGGGTTGATTCGCCAATATATTCCTTCCCTGAAACAACGGTATGAATATCTGAATATTTGGTATGCGATTCAAAGGGGATAGCTTTTGCATCTTTGGTTTGATAATCGGTAACCTTAACAAAAAGATCTTTTCCCTGGAGTTCATGCACACCTGGTTTTAAAGCGGTCAGATCAGAATCGCGCAGAAATGCGAATGCCTTATCCCATAAAGCCTTGTTTTTATAATACTTAATGGCAAATTCCCTTTTATTAATTGAAATATCAGGCTTTAGTCCCGTTTGTTTATACCAGTTGCTTTTGACAAACCAGGCAGCTACCTGTTTATCTGACCATTTTGCCGGGTCGGGTCGCTGCTGGGCAAATACAGGCGTGGCAAGCAATAGAAAAAGTAAGGCTCCTAATAGTTTTACACGTTGCTTCATTTGATTAACTATTTAAAATTCAATATCAAAACCGAATGATGAGGGGAATGCTCCCCTCATCCCGGACCTTAAAAAAACATACCCAATCAAAAGCGTATACTTAGCTTAACACAATGACCTCATGGTCAAGCACTGTTTTTATTTCAAAATGACAATAACCATTTTCTGCCTTTGCAACAACAGGCTGGTTTGTTACAATAGAACGCACTGTTTTACCTTTAACCCCGTCGGTTAATCTTACACGAACCTTTAATGGCCCTATTCCCGTCAACTCGTCAACCGGTTGGCGCCATGTAGCAGAGTTTGACAGGTTAACGATATGCAAAACCATACGACCGGCCTGTTTATACAAATGACAATCTACCATGCCTGCGCCCGTTACATTAAGCCCAACTTCGCCCTTTGCTCCCCACCTTACTATATTAGCCAATAAATTCCCGTGATCCGGCAAATTGTCGCGCCCGTATTGTTTGTCAATATCGGCAGGTATAAAAACTACCCGGTTCCCTTTTTTACCTGTGTTGATGATCAATCCCGGAATATCTGTTTTAGGCACACGCATCCATGCCGTCTCGGGCGGGTAAACCGGAAACTGCGGAATAAACGTAAGCAGCGCTTCTGCGCCCTGATCAAGCTTCAACGGGTTTAACAAACCACCGAAGGGGATAATGTCCGTTTCGTTATAGCCTTTAAATATTTCATGACGTTTCCCGGTTAGTGCCGGCTCAGTACCTGACGAAGGACCATCGACACCTTTGCGCATCTCGGGCAGTAAACGCAGATAGGTATGATAAGCATCGCCTGAAAATCTTTCAGCAGGAGCTTTAGTGATTTCCCCGGCTTTTACATGAGCACCAAACAGGTCACCAAGCGCATAGTCATCACGTTTGTCACCCCATTCATTATATAGACTGGTTTCACCGCTTGCAATTAAACTACCACCGCGTTCAACAAAAGCCTTTACAGCGGCAACCTGTTTATCAGACATTACCGCAAGATTTGGCAGCACCAGCACATCAAACTGAGCGGCATCGCGTTCCACATGATCGGCATGAACCATCAGATATGGTATCCGGCCTTTTAGCAGCGCCTGTGTCATTCCCAGGATGGGCAATTCCACCAGCGCATCGGCATTATCCTTACCATAAAAATCTGTATTTTCCTGTGACCATACCACGCCTACCCGGGCAACCGGTTTACGGTTAATAAGATATTGCTGATTGGCTTTGTGCCAGTTAAACAGCGGAACAAAGGTTGCGTACATCCGCCGGTCATCATGTGAGGCGGCAAGGATATGCCACCAGGGCTGTATGCCGCCAGCCATACCATTTATTGACCACATACGCGCTTCCTCGGGTGGTTTACAGGCCAGACGATACCACGGCCGGCCGGCCTGGTACATGGCCATACTTTCGGGTACCAGCTTATCCCAGCCCAAAAGGCCGTGAATAAGTTTGCCATTAATGCCATTATGCTGAAAACCTGCAGCATTTGACCGCGACTGATCATCAAGCATAATAATATCCGCGCGTTTACAGATCTCTTTAAAATCCCGAAAACTTTTGCTTTGTCCGCTGATGGAACCACTGTTCATTCCGGACCAGGTACAATCCGGCCCGCCCACTTCTTTAGTGGTGCGGTTATTCAGGTCCCATATTTCCAGTCTGCGGTCATAATTCCAGCGAATCCATTGCTTGTATACTTTATCTTCCCAGTTTTTTGCATTAGGAATGTCGTTCCCGGTTTTGTCGCGGAAACTCTTTTTGCAGTTATTACAATAACAAATGGTTTCGCGCCCCAATCCACTCCAGCTGTTATCTGTGAAACCTTCTGGTTTGTAAAGCGTGTATATTTCGCGCAGAATGGCGGGTATATGTTCGTTATAATACGGCCCGTTTACACAGGTTATATACAGTTCACCCGCTTTAATAGGCTTGCCATCTATATCTACGCAAAACCAGTCGGGATGAGCTTTGTAAACCTCCTGGTATGCCCGGTTTGAGTCCATGCGGGCAAATACGGCAATACCATCTTCATGCGCCGCACGGCACAAGTCGCCGAAAAGGTCCCCGCCTTTAAGGTATTCCGCCGGATGATGAAGCGGAACCTTGCTGGGATAATAGGCAACTATACCGCCCGCATTTACTACAATACCCTGTATGTTGGTGCGTTTCCAATATTTGCGCCACCAGGCAATATCGTAATGAGCGGGATCTTTTTCAGAGATGTTTACTTGCCCCCAGCGGGTAAGTTCCCTGTACCAGGGTAATTTTTCCAGGGCAGGTTCCAGGTGTGTATTGCTTTTAGCCGATGCGAAGGATACCAAATCGGCAGTTGCCAGAAGTGCACTGGCCAGCATGCTCTTTTTCAGGAACGACCGTCTGCTGTCGCCTGTATCTGTAAACGTTGATTGATCTGACATATAAGTAGTTGATAAATTAAAGGTCAATAAAAATGAATTAAATATGAATAATTAATAATACTATTGTCCGTATCCTGGATTTTGGGGGAATATAGACGGGTTATTCATGAGTTGTATTTGTGTAAGCGGAACAGGGAAAACGGTCATATAAGGTTGCATACCTGTTGCCTTCATGGTATCATAGGCACGCCCGGTTCTTACCAAATCAAACCAGCGCTGCCCTTCAAATGAAAGCTCCAGGCGGCGTTCAAGGTAAATTTTTTCGCGGGTGTCTGATTGCGATAAACCGCTGTAACCGGCCAGTGCCGCGCGCGTGCGCAGCTGGTTAAGGTATTGAAGCGCGTCAGTAGTTTTACCATTTTCATTCAGCGCCTCGGCATACATCAGCAGCACGTCGCCGTATCTGATTACCTTCCAGTTGGCCCGGCTATCGTTGCCGGTTTGCACAGGTGTAAGGTACTTTTTGGTATAGGTTTGCGATGTTTGCGGAGGCAATGTAATAAAATCATGGTTTGCGTTATAAAAACCTCCGGCCACGCCTACGGTAATATCTTTCCGTTTATCGTTCGGATCAAACGCATCCATTAGTTTCTGTGTAGGCGAGTTGGTTTCCTGCAGCGTACCGTTAACACCATAAAATGTAGCCATCGGACCTGAGTTTGGCATAAACTGGTTAGTGAAAATGCTGCCCCTACCTATGCCTTGCTCATACTCAATGTCAAATATATATTCGCTGTGATGCTCATCCTTGGTATAATCAAACAGGTCATTATAATTGGCCAGCAACGCGTAGCCCATGGTAGTTACCTCCTGAAATTTCTTTTCTGCATTGACGAAATCCTTACGGTATAAGTATACTTTGCCCAATAGTGCGCTGGCTGCTCCTTTGGTGACCCTCCCGATGTCAGCTCCCGTATATTTTAAAGGCAAGGCCGCTTCAGCAGCGATCAGATCAGGAATAATTACCTGGTTATAAATATTATCCACCTTTTCACGGCCTATCTTGTATGATTCTTCAATGGTTACAGGCTTGGTAATCAAGGGCACGTCGCCAAATATCCGTACAAGATCAAAATAAGCGAGCGCGCGTAAAAAGCGGGCCTCCCCGGTATAGCGTTGTTTATGGGTTACCACCGCAGAGTCTGCCGCCGTGATTTTGGAGAGGATGGTATTTGAACCGTATATGATTTTGTAATAGTTAAGCCAGGTGCTGCTCATGAGCCCATCTGAACTGTTGGTGGTAAAAACATCGACAAAATACCAGGGTGAGTTTTTTATTACCTGCTGCCAGGAATCGTCGCCACGTACATCGCCGAACATCCAAAAGTTCTGATATTGGTCTTCATAGGTACTGTAAACGCCCGTAGTAGCATCCTGAAAATCCTTGTCGGTTTTATAAACGGCATCAACACTTACCGATGATATCGGTGTTAATTCAATAAAACTTTTTTTACATGATGCCATAAACACAATGCTTAGGGCGAGTATGCTGATTATCTTCTTCATAATGATTGCTATTAAAATGATAAGTTTAGTCCTAAAACAAAGCTTTTGGCTATGGGATAATCATTGGCCTCCAAACCAGGTGTAAGCGCGTCTGCACTGGTACTTACATCAGGATTAAACGCGGTATTTTTTGTTACGATAAATGGATTGGTAGCCGTAAAGTAAAACCGGAGCGCGCTGATACCTATTTTTTGGACAAACTGATCGGGCAGTTGATAGCCCAGGGTAATGTTGTTTACACGCAAATAGGAGCCCGCATCTAAAAAAGCCTGGCTGTTTTCGCGTACCCCACCGGTTGGTGAGTTATTAGGCCGCGGTGTTTTACCATCTCCCGGATCATCGGCAGATTTCCAGTAATTATTGGTGAAAGTGTAACCCCTGTAACGACCTCGGGTACTGTTACCGGATCCCCTGGAAAGATCGTAGATCTGGTTACCATGTACGCCCTGCACATTTACACTTAAACTGATACGCGCGTAACTGAACCTGTTGGTCATACCGTAATAGAAATTGGGGTATGGTGAGCCCATGATCGTTTTATCAAAGCTGTTGATCACGCCGTCGGGCGTGCCATTTGGTCCGCTGATATCTTTAAAGCGGATGTCGCCGGGTCTTGAATGGTCAGCCGCCCCCGGATTGTAGATCGGGCCTTTATCGACTTCGGCCTGGTTTTTAAATATGCCATCGGTTACATAGCCATAAAACATACCGATAGGCTGCCCGATCATGGTTACGTTGGTTCCGGAATAAATCGGGTCGCCCTGCGGGCCAAGTTTGGTTACTTTATTTTTATAGGTGGAGATATTAAAATCGGTAGACCACGTGAATTTACCCCTGAAGTTATCTGTACTTAAAACAAATTCCCATCCCTTGTTTTTAACCTCACCGATATTTTGCAGTGCGGTACTGAACCCCGTTACCGCGGGCACGTTTACATTAAGCAGCAAATTGCTGTTTACAGAATGAAAATAATCGGCAGACAGGTTTATTCTCCTGTCAAATAAGCTAATGTCAACCCCCGTGTTAAATGATTGCTGCGTTTCCCAGGTAAGTGCTGGATTGGCTAATTGCCCGGGGGAATAGCCCCCTACAGCAGCATTTGCAAACGGATAAGACTGATAATTGATCAGCGCGTATTGCTGGTAGTTGCCGATGTTATTATTCCCTGTTTTACCATAACTGGTGCGGATCTTCAAATCGCTTAAAAAACTTACGTCCTTTAAAAAATCTTCCTGCGATATACGCCAGGCCAGTGCTGCCGACGGAAACAAGCCATATTTTTTTTCCGATCCGAAGCGGGATGATCCATCTGTACGGATGGATGCGGTTACATAATATTTGCCCGCATAATTATAGTTAACCCTTGCCAGGTAAGACAGCAACGACCATTCAGACGTGGTTGAGGTTCCGTAAGTGATTTGACCGCTGGTTGCGCTAAGCGTCGGCACGAGATTGTTAGGGAACTTATTGCTGTTCATGCTGTTGGTAGAAAACACATCTTTTTGAGCTGTAAAACCACCTACGGCCGATATATTATGCTTCCCTAGAGTTTTGGTATAATTCAGCGTGTATTCTGAAAGCCAGTTTACATCAAGATTTTGCGCGTCGGTGCCGTACGCCGGGTTGTTAAAAAAAACCGGCAGCTGGGGCTTAAAGGTCATATCCTTAATGGTGGATATGTTTCCGCCCAGTAATACATTGAAGCTAAGACCATCTATAATTTTATAGTTGGCATTTACATTACCTACAAAACCAAATGTTTTGGTGTTGGCAATAGTTTCATTTACTACGGCTAAGGGGTTCTGAAAATCACCGTTGGCAGCCAGCCCGCGGAAAATAGTGTAATTACCATTAGCATCAAGTAAGGGATAAAACGGATTAACAGCGACAGCGCTTACTATACTGCCGGAAACATCAGTAGCGTTAGGGCCTGTTCCCGTTACCGGAAGCGAGCTTTTTTCTGCATAAGAGGGGTTTAAATTTACTTTTACCGTAAGCCTTTTTGATAAGTTGGCATCGATATTGGCCCTCACATTGTACCTTTTAAACCAGCTGTTTTTCACCAGACCATCCTGATCCAGGAACTCGCCGCTCAGGTAATACTTTACGCCTTCGGTACCACCAGAAGCGGTCAGCTGATATTTGCGGAGCGGTTCTTAAAATCGCGTCAAGCGCATTCTCATCGATTTTGTTTTTCCCGCTCAGTACATCAAGAACATCCTGCGGAACCAGCACTTTCCAGGTATTGGGTGGCCCGGAAACGTCATTGCCGGCATCAATATTTTGATTTTTTATACCATCGTAATAATAGTTTGCCTCTTCTATGGAATTTTTAAGCTGCGGAACCCTCAGCACACTCTGGTATCCGTAATACGTATCCAGTGTAATGGTAGCTTTGCCTGATTTACCCCGCTTGGTATTAATAATAATAACACCATTTGAACCGCGTGATCCATAAATAGCCGTGGCCGACGCATCTTTTAAAATGTCGAGACTTTCAATATCATTGGGATTAAGGGTTTGAATATTATCTATGGGGAAACCATCCACCACATATAAAGGCCCTGATCCTGCGGAAATACTGCTGATACCCCGAATCCTTACCTGGGGCGCGGCTCCCGGTTCGCCGGAGGTTGTTTTAACCTGTACTCCCGCAATTTTACCGGACAAAGCCTGATCAACCCGGGTTACGGCCAGATCCTTGATGGTTTTGTTATCAATTGAAGAAACTGCGCCCGTAAGGTCTTTTCTTTTGGCTGTTCCGTATCCAATTACAACTACCTCGTTAAGGGCTTTATTTTCTTCGGCCAGCTTTACAGTCAGAACGGTGCGGTTATTAACAGCAACTTCCTGACTCACAAAACCAATGAATGAAAAAACAAGCGTACCATCGCCTGGAACACGAAGTGAGAATTTGCCTGAAGCATCGGTAACTACGCCGCTTGTTGTTCCCTTAAGCTTTACACTTACACCGGGCAGGGTAATACCCTTTTCATCCGTGACGGTGCCGGTTACCGTAATATCTTTTTTTTCGGGTGCAATTAATGACGTTGGTTTTGTTTGCACCACTACTGTCCGGGCTTCAATGACATAAGTCACCGGCTGGTTTTTAAAACATGCTTTCAGGGCATCTTCAACCGGTACGCTTGATAGTGACACACTTACCGGAACGGTGTTCTTTAACATTTGATCATTAAACAATACGTTGTATCCGCTTTGTTTTTGTATCTGAAGCAGCACTTGATGTAATGATTCATTTTTTACATTTAGGCTTACGGTTTGACCATACATAGAAGCTGTTGCCTGAAAAGAAACAAATACTAAAAATAAGATCGTTTTTACCATAATTAGGAATCTTATAGCAGGAATACAGGAGATCTCCCTAAATTTAATTAGAAGTCGAAAATTCATATATTTGAATAGTTTGGGTTTATAAATTGATTCTCTCATCAGATGTAAATGGATAACCCAACATGATCCAGGAGCGCCTCGGAACGCTTCTGGTTTTTTTATGTTATACCATTTATCGGGCTAAGGTGTACGTAAGTATTTTATTGCATAACCAATATCCTCCTTTCTTCAATTTTAAAGTGAACGGCGCCGGTAAGCTGCAGGAGTTTAAGCACTTCCGAAACATTTTCAAACTGGGAAATTGTACCGGTAAAGGTGCGGTCAGTAACATTGCCGGTATATGCTATATCTACATTATACCATCTGGATATTTTTTTCATGATGCTCCTGACATCCTCATTAACAAACATGAAACTTCCGTCTTTCCAGGCCACAGCCTGTGCTGTATTAACATCACGGACCCTGAACGCCGCGTTTTCTTTTCTTTCAATAAACCCCTGCTGCCCGGGAGTAAGTAATACATTACCCTGGTTATTGGTTAATTTAACAGAACCCTCCAAAAGCGTTGTCCTTACCTCGGGCTCATCATCATAGGCCATAATGTTAAAGTGAGTGCCCAATACCTTTACTTCGGTATTATTGTTCAGTCTTACTTTAAATGGCATTTTCTTATTCCTGGCAACTTCAAAATATGCTTCGCCGGTTAATTGTACATCGCGCCCGGCTCCCGCAAAAAAAGTTGGAAACGTTAACGTTGAAGAAGAGTTAAGCCAGACTTTAGTGCCATCGGGCAGCACGATCTGGTATTCGCCGCCACGCGGAATGGTAATCGTATTTAAATGATTAACAGCTGGTGGCTGGTTCCGGGTTCTATTGAAATTATAAACAATAAGGCCATTGGCTGATTTGGTTACCGCCGTGCCACCTTGCCGGGTTAATATCCCTTTTTTAGCATTGTCAAGCACAATATGACTACCATCGGCAAGGGTGAGTACTGCCCTACTCGATCCGGGTTTTATATTATTTTTAAAGACAATTGAATTTTTTGGAGACAGCTTACTATTATTGGATGGTTTGTTACTGATATATATCACTGCTGATAAAAACACCAGTATGGCTGCCGCTGCAGCATACCTCCAGTTAAGTTTGCGAATAACCGGCTTATCCTGCACTTTCATACTTTGCTGCAGCCTGCTGTAAAGCAGATGCTTCATATAGTCCTGATCACCCATGTCACTTTCGCTCCATTGCTGATCTGCCATGGCAAACTCATCCTGGTACTGTTTTAAACGAGCTTCTTCCTCAGGTGTACAATGGCCATTCAGATATTTCTCGCACAAAGCCAAATATTCATTTTCGGTCATGAGGTAATACGTTTGTATGTATAATTGGTTTATATAAGTACCTGATACCGTTTTTACCTACCACGCACATAAAAAGTTGAAATATTTTTAGATATAGCTGAATGAAGCCGGAGGACGACTCAAAAAAAGCCGGAGAACCGGGCAAGGTTAAATGGGTGTTAATAAAAGTTTCACTTACTGATTTTTAATATATAGCTTTATGCAAACCAATGTATGCTTAAAGATAATTTAACAGATCTCGAATTATTAGAAGCGATTATTACCAATGACGAAAAGGCGTTTAACCAATTATTTGAGCGTCATTGGTCAAAAGTCTATACTATGGCTTTTAAATATGTAAAGGATCAGGAAAGCTGCCTTGAAATTACCCATGATATTTTTTTGAACATCTGGAAAAAGCGGCACGAGCTGCATATTAAGTCATTTAAAAGCTATGTGATTACGGCTGCCGGTTACCATGGCATAAGGAAAAAGCAAACTTTAAAGGCAATTCCGATTAATTATGTGGAAAATTATGAATACACCGACGATGCCGCGTGTTTAAACAGCCAGCGTGTTGCGGTAAATTTTGGCGAAACCAACCTTTATAAAAACGAACTAGATGTAGAGGTTGATCATTTATTAAATGACCTCCCCAAACGTTGCCGGGAGATTTATATCATGAGCCGTAAGGAAAACCTATCGATTGCTGAAATTGCGGACCGCCTGCAAATATCCAGGCGCACTGTTGAAAATCAGCTTTCCAGTGCATTAAAGCATTTAAGAACCGGTTTAAAATACATAATGCTGCTGGTAGTATTCAAATTTTTAATTTGATACGCGATCCACAAAGTTCAGCAGTATAAAAAATTTCAATCTGCCGCCCCAAATGTCTATACGGATCCGGAGCGGCAGGTGGTTCAGTATCCCGGATTTTGCACCAGCTGAGGATTCACGCCCAAAATATCTTTACCAATAGGAAATATTTCGGTGTGTTTATCTCCATCGGGCTTTTTATCCCACCAGGTTCCTGTGCTGAATACACCCCAGCGTATCAGGTCGGTACGGCGGCGGTTTTCCCCAAAAAACTCACGTCCCCACTCATCAAGCATTTCCTGATCTGTTAACTGGCTTCCATCGCCTTTATATAAACTTGGAGAATTTGCAGGATAGTTACGCGTTCTAACCGCGTTTAACAACGCCACGGCTCCAGGCTTATCACCAGACCTGTATTTACACTCTGCAAGCGAATAATAGATCTCTGATAACCTGATCTCTGCATAAGCCGAAGTTATCCTGTTTGGGTCAGGAGTTGGATAAAGAGGGTATTTTAAAAAGAATACTCCTGAATTATGATCAGCATGGTTCATATCGGATTCCTTATCGGCTATTTTTTTGCCGGGCTTGGTATCCAGGAACATGCCTACCTGATCGCGGATAAACAAGGGGTAATCTCCTTTATTTCCCTTTACCGTATCGGTTACTGTTTTCCCGTTAACATTATGCTGATAAGGCAGATAACCGAACAAGAACATGCCTTCTCTTTTGCTGTTACCCAGATTTTTATACAGTTTGAGGCGATAGTCATCAGCGTATTTTTGAAATTTGACCAGTGGTTTCCCTAATGTAAAATTATATTCGACACTATCTACATCCCTGCCCGGTTGCAGTGCATACTTCGGATTGGCCTGACCAAAATCGGTAAACCCGCAATAAAGCGGGGCCGCATCATAAGTCATGGCAAAAAAGTACATCCCGCCATCGTACTGCCAGTGTGTACGTGAAAGGCTACCCGGAAAGCCATATATAGTTTCAGACGCCTGTGTGCTGTTCGTATAATCAAAAGGCGCATCCCAGCGGGTATCTAACGCGTATGACCCATATTTTCCGTTAATAATATCCTGACAAACCGTGGCACATTCGGCAAATTTATCGACCCCAGTATATACCTTTGAGTTTAAATATAAGCGTACAAGCAACGCCGCCGCCCCTGCTTTGGTCCATCTTCCAATGCCCTGATCGCCAAGGCTTGCACGGGTTGGCAAATCAGGGATGGCTGCTTTTAACTCCGATTCTATAAAGTTAAAGGCTTCTTGCGGGGGCACCTGCTTATTACCCTGTGTAGAGCTT
>Ga0193717_1001765_pt1 | contig 13011 bp, 9 predicted proteins | sample U2c2metaG_FD_145900 | JGI IMG/M metagenome (GOLD analysis project Ga0193717, IMG submission 145900) | Soil microbial communities from a riparian zone of the East river system, Colorado, United States - U2c2 | ecosystem: Environmental > Terrestrial > Soil > Riparian zone | place: USA: East River...
CAGAGCTGAGCCTGCGCGACACCAACGGCATTCTCCGCCGGGGATCCACCGTGCGACCAATGCGGTCCAGTGCGGGTCTCGGCTGGGAGCGGCTGTACGTCTCCGCGCAGTCCGAGCAGCCGTACCAGGCCAGTTTCGGCGCCGCCGGGACACATGTCCTGATTCTTCATCTCGACGGCCCGGTACGAGTCGTCCGTGGTGAAGGCAAGGCCACCAGGGCGCGGCGGATCCCCGCGGGCGGGCTGTTCCTGCACCCCGCCGGGCGGGAACTCACTGTCGAACTCGGCGGCAGGCTGAACACGATCCACGCCTACCTCGCGGACACGCTGCTGCAGGAAGCCGCCGGTGGGGAAAGCCCGATCGAGCTCGCCGAGGAGCTCGGCAGCGCGGACCCGCTCATCGAGCAGCTGATGCTCTCGCTGGACAGCACGTTGCGGCAGTGGGAGCCCTCCGCGCTGACCTATCTCGACCACCTCAGCACGTTGCTCGCCGCCCATCTCGCCCGCCGCCACAGCGTGGCCAGTGTGGTCTCGCCGCCCGTCGTCGGGCTGTCCCCGAGGCAGTTCGACGCCGTGCGCGAGCTGATGGACCAGCGCCTCGCGGACCCGGTCCCGCTCGCCGAACTGGCGGGCGCGGCGGCGTTGAGCGTCAGCCAGTTCGCGCGCCAGTTCAAGGTCAGCACCGGCGAGAGCCCGCACCGGTTCCTGATGCGCCTGCGGCTCGACCAAGCGTGCCGGCTTCTGCGCACCGGCACCCTCCCCATCGCCGAAATCGCCCTACGCTGCGGTTTTTCCCACCAGGAACACCTCACCCGCGTCATGCGCGCCCAACTCGCCACCACCCCCGGCACCATCCGCCGCACGGCCTAGCCCCCATCCCTTGGGGAATATGTCGACACATTCCCGGGTTGGCTGCGCCCTCAACTACCCGGGGAATGTGTCGACATATTCCCCGAGGGGTGCGCGTTTTGTGCAGGGCCGTGCGTGGTTCGTGCAGGACTCGTGCGCGGTGCGTGGTGATACTCGGGACATGCGGAATTTCAGCTACGCCACGAACCCGGCCAGGGTCGTCTTCGGTTCGGGCACGTCGGCGCGGGTGCGTGACGAGGTCGAGCGGTTGGGCCACGCACGCGTCCTACTGCTGGCCGGCCCGCACCTGAGCGACGCCGCCGCCCGGGTCGCCGACGTCCTCGGCCCGCTGGTCGTGGCCCGGTTCGACGGCGCCGCGATGCACACCCCGGTCGAGGTGACCGAGCAGGCGCTGGCCGTGCTGCGTGCGCACGACGTCGACTGTGTGGTCGCCATCGGCGGCGGTTCGACGACCGGGCTCGCCAAGGCGCTGGCGCTGCGCACCGGCGTCGACCAGGTCATCCTGCCCACGACGTACGCCGGTTCCGAGGTGACCCCGGTGCTCGGCGAAACCGCCGACGGCGTGAAGACCACGCAGTCGTCCCCGGAGATCCTGCCGGAAACGGTCATCTACGACGTCGACTTCACACTGAACCTGCCGGTGCCGATCTCGGTAGCGAGCGGGGTCAACGCGCTCGCCCACGCGATGGAAGCCCTGTACTCGCCCGATGCCAACCCGGTGATCGACGCGATGGCGCTCGAAGCCATCGGCGGTATCGCCCGCGCGCTGCCCAAGGTCGTCGCCGATCCGTCCGATGTGGACGCTCGTGGCGAGCTGCTGCAGGGCGCTTGGCTGGCGGGCACCTGCCTCGGCGCGGTCGGCATGGGCCTGCACCACAAGCTTTGTCACACCCTCGGTGGCTCGTTCGGCCTGCCGCACGCGGAAACGCACACCGTCGTCCTGCCGCATGCCATGGCGTACAACGCTTCCGCTGTGCCGGACGTCATGCGCCGGATCGCCGAGGCGCTCGGCGTCAACGACGCGCCGTCGGGTGTCTACGACCTCATCGAGTCCGTGCACGGCCCGCTTTCGTTACGGGAACTGGGCATGAAGGCAGAAGACCTCGACAAAGCCGTCGAACTCGCGACGGCCAAGCCATATCCTAATCCGCGTGAGCTGACCGCGTCCGGTATCGCCGAGCTGCTCGACAACGCCTGGCACGGCCGTCGTCCCGCCGATTCACCGCTCGCCGACCTGAGCAAACTCACCGACCAGGTCGTCGCCAGCTTCGAGGCCGCGCCCAATAAGCGTGTCGGCCGGCTGCTGTCCGACCTCGTGCGGCATCTGCACCACTTCGCCATCAGTAACGACCTGACCGAAGCCGAGTGGACGCACGCCATCGAGTTCCTCACCCGCACCGGCCAGATCTCCGACGACAAGCGGCAGGAGTTCATCCTGCTCTCGGACACCCTTGGTGTGTCGAGTGTCGTGGACCTGATGACGAACTCGCGCACCCCCGGCACCACGCCGTCGGCCGTCCTCGGGCCGTTCTACGTCGAAGGCCCGCCGGCCGCCGAGCACGGTTCCGACTTGGCCGCGGGACTGCCCGGAATCCCGTTGTGGGCCGACGTCCGCATCACCGGCCCCGACGGCGAACCGGTGGCGGGCGCGGTCGTCGACGTCTGGCAGTCCAATGAGGACGGTTTCTACGACGTCCAGCTGCCCGACCTCGACGGCCCGGTCCTGCGCGCCAGGTTCCACACCGATGCCAAGGGTGGCTTGACGTTCTGGTCGATCGTGCCGGTCGCGTACCCGATCCCGAGCGATGGCCCGGTCGGCAAGATGCTCGACGCGGTGAGCCGCCACCCGTACCGCGCCCCGCACGTCCACTTCATGATCAGCGCCCCCGGCTACCAGCGGCTCGTCACGCAGCTGTTCGTCGGCGGCGCCGATTACCTCGACTCGGACACCGTGTTCGGTGTCAAGGACCGCCTGATCATCGACTTCGCCACCCAGGACGGTCCGACGCCCGACGGCCGGGTCGTCGACGGCGAGTGGCGCAAGCTCGACTTCACCTTCCGTATCGCCAAGAACTGACTGGGAGTCCACAATGGACAGCTATGACATCGACGTCCTGGTGGTCGGCAGTGGACCGGCGGGCGGCTCGGCCGCGCTGCTCTTGGCCACCTACGGCGTGAACACCATGCTGGTCAGCAAATACGGCTGGGTCGCGAACACTCCCCGCGCGCACATCACCAACCAGCGCACGATGGAAGTGTTGCGGGACTTGGGTTTGGAAGCCGAAGCGCTCGCCGACGGCACGCCGTCGGCGCTGATGGGCGACACGGTCCTGTGCACCGCGCTGGCGGGCGAGGAGATCGGCCGGATCCGCACCTGGGGCACCGGCCCGCAGTCGGTGAGCGAGTACTCCCTCGCGAGCCCGTGCGAAATGATCGACCTGCCGCAGACCTATCTCGAGCCGATCCTGGTCACCAACGCCGCCGCCCGCGGCGCGAAGGTCCGCTTCGACACCGAGTTCCTGAGCTTCACCCAGGACGAAGACGGCGTCACCGCGCTGCTGCGCGACAGGCTGCGCGGAGACGAGTACACCGTCCGGGCGCGCTACCTGATCGGCGCGGACGGCGGCCGCAGCCTCGTCGCCGAGCAGCTCGGCCTGCCCATCGCGGGGGAGTCGGGCAAGGCGGGCAGCATGAACATCGTCTTCAAGGCGGACCTCTCGGAGTACGTCGCGCACCGCCCGAGCGTTCTCTATTGGGTGATGCGGCCCGGCGCCCATATGGGTGGCATCGGGATGGGCCTGGTCCGCATGATCCGGCCGTGGAACGAGTGGCTGCTCACCTGGGGCTACGACATCGACCAGCCCACGCCGGAGGTCGACGACGAAGCCGCGCGCGCGATCGTGCACGACCTCGTCGGGGACCCGGCGATCCCGGTCGAGATCACCTCGATTTCATTGTGGACGGTCAACCAGAGCTACGCGACGCGGTACTCGTCGGGGCGCGTCTTTTGCGCCGGGGACGCCGTGCACCGGCACCCGCCGTCCAACGGCCTCGGCTCGAACACCTCGGTCCAGGATTCGTACAACCTGGCGTGGAAGCTCGCGATGGTCATCCGCGGCCAGGCGGGTCCGGCGCTGCTGGAGACCTACAGCGCAGAGCGGGCGCCGGTCGGCAAGCAGATCGTCGACCGGGCGAACCTGAGCCGGGACCAGTTCGGTCCCATCTTCGAGGCACTCGGCATCGCCGGTGGTGGCGATGACGAAGGCATCGTCGCCGGGCTCGCGGCCTGCCGCGCGGAAGACGCCGAGGGCGCCAAGCGCCGCCGCGCGCTGGAGGAAGCCATCCAGCTCAAGCACTACGAGTTCAACGCGCACGGCGTCGAGCTGAACCAGCGTTATGCCTCCACCGCGGTGCTCGACGACGGCACGCCCACCGAGGAGTGGCCGCGGGATCGCGAGCTCTACCACCAGGCGACGACCCGCCCGGGCGCGAAGCTGCCGCACGCGTGGCTCGTCGGCGCGGACGGGCATCGACTGTCGACATTGGACCTGGTCGGACGCGGTTCCTTCACACTGCTGACCGGCCTGTCCGGCAAGGACTGGGACGCCGCCGCCGACCGCTGCCGGGAGACGCTCGACGTGCCACTGCGAGTGGTCCACATCGGCAATGCCGAGGCGCGCGACGCCTATGGCGAGTGGAGCCGGCTTTCGGAAATCGCGGAGGACGGCTGTCTGCTCGTTCGCCCGGACGGGTACATCGCGCACCGCTGGTCGTCCACACCGGACGGTCTCGACGCGGTCCGTGACGTTCTCACGACCGTGCTCACCACTGCCTGACCGAATCGGGTCCTTAATGGATCTTGAGTGTCGGTCCGGCGCGCAGATCGATCACAAAGGAGTTGCGACTTCTCACTATCGGGTGAGCTTGGTGCTTGGTCTCTATCGGTTTTTCGCTCAGCTCTCTTCACTGATCGTCCAAGGGTGCCCGAGAACCGGTACCCACCACAGGACCCTGTGAAGGGGGAATCTCATGCGAAGCTTGACACTGAGGCGACTCGGACTCACCGGAGCGATGCTCGCGGCCGGCCTGCTCATCGGCTCGGTCCCCGCGCTGGCGGTGGAGCCGAACACCGGTGTCGCCGGGCTCGGCTCGGCGAGTTTCGTGAAGAACGGCACGACGATCACCGTGCCACCGCAGGCTTCCTGCGACGTCGACTCCGGTCCGTCGGTGGTGACCACGGGCGTCGTCACGCAGACGGGCATCAAGTTCGGCGGTGGAACGGCCACCTGCAACAGAACCGTGATCGACCCGGAGAACGACGTCTCCACCACGAAGTCCGAAGCGCTGGGCAAGAACTTCGAGCTGTCGGCGCTCGTGTCCGCCGGCGGCCCCCGTGTCAAGCTCACGGGCTACAAGGCGACCTGCACGGGAACGCAGGGACAGACGAGCGCGGGCTGGGGCGTCAACGGCCTGAGCGGGCTCACCGGCCTGCCCAACCCGATCCCGTCCGGTTACGTGCACGAGATCAAGAAGGGCGCGAAACTGCTGGCCACTATCACCTTCGGCGAGTTCGTGACCAACCCGGAGGACGGCACGATCTCGTTGACCTCGCTGCACTTCCGCTTCCTGCCGGACTCGGCGATCACCGGTGAAGTCGTTCTCGGCACGGCTTCCTGCGGCCCCACGCCGTAAGGGCGTTACAAGATAAGCACTGCTGTGTAAGGAAATCACACGGTCGGGTTGCGCGGCGCGGTCTTCGTTGACAGCGATGGGAGCGCTCACCACTCTGGGTGAAGTGCCTCTCAGACCGCGCTCCCTCCGGCCGTTCCGCCAAGCCCCGCCCCAGAAAGTCGAAATCCCCGAACAAGCGCGGCTCCGCGTCCCTGTGGACGAACTGATCGACTTCGCCACCAACGTCTTCCTCGCCCACGACGTACCCGAGCCGAGGGCCCGGCTTTCCGCCGAGGCGCTGTGTTACGGCGACCTCACCGGAAGACCGAACACCGGACTCGCCACCCTCGCCCGTACCTATCTGCCGCTGTTCGAAGGCGGACAGGTACGGCCGAGAGCGGAACCGCTGGTCATCGCGGACCGCGGTGCTGCGGCGTTACTGGACGGACGTCGTGCGCTCGGCCTGTGGGCCGTCAGCGACGCGATGGACAGAGCGGTCGCGCGGGCCGGGCGCCACGGCGTCGGGCTGGTGTCGATGCGCGGGGTCAGCGCGTTCGGCCTCGCCAGCCATCATGCGGGAAGAGCGCTCCAGCACGGCATGATCGGCCTGGTCCTCGCCACCGGCGGCGAGGAGAACCCGTCCCGTGAAGGCGTGAACCCGCTGGGCATGGCGGCTCCGGCCGGGGCCTATCCCGCGTTCGTGTTCGACATGGCCGCCGAAGACATGACCGTCGACTCGGTACCGGCGGCCGCGGGTCTCATGTTGCTGGTGGAGGTGTTCGCCGGGCTGCTGTCCGGGGTCGCCGACCACGATCACGACACCGGCGTGCTCGTGCTGGCCATCGCGCCGACCACCCTGCGCAGCGCGGACGGCTTCTATCGCGCCGCGAGCGCCCTGTTCGGCAGCGTGCTCGGGTGGGACGCCGGCACTCCGGTCCGGTACCCGGGCTGGAAAGAGGCCGAACACGCCGAGCAGTGCCGCGCGCTGGGTGTCCCGCTCGACGCGTATCTCTACCGGCAGCTGGCGGGTCTCGCCGGTCGCCTCGGTCTGCTGATGCCGAAGCCGACGGATTAGTCAGCCGCTTGCGCGGTGGACTGCCGGACGATCAGCTCCACGTCCAAAATGGCCGGTGCGGGAATGGGGTGCCCGGCGAGCAGGCTCAAGGTGAGTTTGCCCGCCAGGCGCCCCTTTCCGGTGAGGTCCTGGCGGATCGTGGTCAGCGGCGGGTCCGCCCAGCGCGCGCCGGCGGTGTCGTCGAAGCCCACCACCGAAAGATCCGCGGGCACGTTCAGCCCGAGTTGTTTCGCGACCGACAGCGTCGCCATCGCCAGTTCGTCCGACATGCACAGGATCGCGGTCAGGTTGCTGGCTTCGAGCAGCCCTCGCGCGCTGGCCATCGCGTGCTCGCGGGAGAAGTCCGCGGTTTCCCAAATGGACACCTGATCGGCGGGGATTCCGGCCTCCGCCAGCGTGTCGAGGTATCCGGCGAGTCGTTCACGGTTGACGCGGAACCTGCTGCTCGCCGCTTCGGCCGCACTCAGCGGGCCGCAGCGGGACACGGGAAGGCTCTGTACGGAAAGACACTGCGCCGAAAGGATTCCGAATCGTCGGTGCCCGAGCTCGAGCAGATGCCGGGCCGCGGCGGCCGCGCCTCCGCGATCGTCCAAACGCACCAAGGCCGAATCCGGCGTCACGGGCTGGTCGATGACCACCAATGGCAGGCCACGGTCCTTTACAGCCTGAATGGCCGAGGCGCCGTCCGCCAACGCGTACGCGACGGCGATGTCCGCCTGCGCGGCCAGCACGCGGTCCGCCCGCGGGCCGCCGTCTTGGCCGCCTGGCAGCAAAAGCAGTGAATGACCCGCCGAGTCCACTTCGGCCGCGAGCGCGTCGAGTGTGATGGACAGCGCGGGATCGGAGAAAGCCACGGAAAGCCCGGCGTCGAGCATGAACGCCACCACACCCGTGCGGTTGGTGGCGAGGCTTCTGGCGCTAGGGTTCGGGCCGGTGTAGCCGAGTTGTTTCGCCTGGCGGAGCACCTCTTCGCGCAGTTCCGCGGAGAGCTGGTCCGGCCGGTTGTACGCATTGGACACCGTGGCCCGCGAGACGCCGACGGCCTTCGCGACATCGTCCAACGTCGGCTTCCGGCGCCGTGGGCTGCTCACCGGGTCAGTCTATGTACAACGGTGCCGGCCACACAGAAAACGGGCGAGCCCGAACCCGAAGGTTCAGACTCACCCGTTCTCAGTTTGTCTGGCAGCCCGAAAACGGGTGCTTAGACGGCGCGAACGCCCTGGGCCTGCGGGCCCTTCTGGCCCTGGCCGACCTCGAACTCAACGCGCTGGCCCTCTTCGAGGGACTTGAAGCCGTTGCCCTGAATCTCCGAGTAGTGCACGAAGACGTCAGCGCCGCCACCGTCCTGCTCGATGAAGCCGAAGCCTTTTTCGCCGTTAAACCACTTCACGGTACCCTGCGTCACGCTATTAACTCCCTGTAATGCAAGCCGACACCTCAAGTCGAGGAGTGCCGGTCTGGCGTTGACCCTACTGCCATTGGGCCGGTTGTGCTGCATCCGAGGTGCATGACACTAATGGCCGCCACCCGTGTGGGTGAGGTTATTAGAGGGTTTCCGCAGGTAGATCGGCCGACTAGGTTTTAGAAACTGTTTTGCCGCGCAGCCTCCCCGGGCGGGTTGGAGCGATCTTGTGGAGTTCAAAGTCCTCGGTCCGCTGGCCGCTTCGGTGAATTTGCCCTCCGCGGGGCAGCCTCGGCGCCTGCTGTCGGTCCTGCTGGCCAAACCGAACGAGTTCGTGCACCGCGACGCCCTCGTCGACGAGCTCTGGCCGGAGGGTGCGCCGTCGAGCGCGGCGGCGATCGTGCAGGTCACGGTGTCGAAACTGCGGAAAGTGCTCTCGCCGGGGCTGGAACCCTGCGGTGCTGAGCAGCGGCTGCGCAGCGGTCCGCTCGGCTACCGGCTGACCGTCTGCGCGGTGCTGGTGACGTCCCGGCGAAGGCTGCTGGGACTCGCGGGCGCACGAGCGGTCGAGGTCACCGGGCTCGACGGGCAGGAGGCGTTCGAGCTGCTCAGCGCCATCGCCGGACGCGATCGGCTGCTCGCCGAACCGGAAGCGGTGACCCGGCTGGTGAGCCGATGCCAAGGCCTCGCGCTCGCGCTGCGGGTCGCCGGGACGAAGCTCGCGCAGCGGCCGCATCTGCTGGTTTCCGAGCTCGCCGACCGTCTTGACGGCGAGCACCGGCTGGACGAGCTGACCGCCGGGGACGTCAGCGTCCGGGCCACGGTCGCGACGAGCGTGCGGGACTGCTCACCGCCGGAACGCGACGCACTGCGCCTGCTGGGTGCGCTGGACCTGCGTGAGGTCACCGAGTGGTCGGCCGCGGCGCTGCTCGACCTGCCGATCCCGGCCGCCCGCGACCTGCTGGACACGCTCGCCGACGCGCATCTGCTGCGCGTCGCCGACCGCGATCAGCTGGACTTCGTGCGCTACGAGCTGCACGACTTCGTCCGGCTGTACGTCGGCGAGCGGCCCAGTGCCGACCTTTCCGGTCACGCCGCGATCCGGCGTGTGCTGGCCGCTTACCTGGCGGCCGCCGAACACGTCGTCTCCCTGCTCGACCGCGGCCCGGACGCGCCCGGCTCGCTCGAACCGGCGTTGGCGGACCGCGTCCGCACGGACCCGATCGGCTGGCGGGACGCGGAACTCGACAACGTCGCCGTCGCGGTCCGGATGGCCAGCGCGCACGGCTGGTACGGGCTCACCGAGCGGCTTTCCGCCGCGTACTCGGCACTCGCCGATGTCCAGCTGAGCGGCCAGTCCGCCCACGTCGTGTCCGTGCTCGGGCTCGCGGCGGCGCGGCGGTTGCCGGACCAGTCGGGCGCGGCCGTGAAGCTGCTCGACCTCGGGGCGCTGCACTGGGAACACGGCCGCTCCCGCCGCGCGCGGCACTACTTCGCGATGGCTGAGGCCCGCTTTCGCGAGCTGGACGACCCGCGGGGCACGGGAGCCGCGCTGATCGCGCTCGCCGACGTCGACGCGGACATCGGCGACGGTTCTCGCGCGATCCAATCCCTCTGGCAGGCGCTGGACCTGCTGCGTGAGTGCGGGGATGTGCGCGGCCAGTCGATCGCGTCGTACCAGCTCGGCTCGCTGCTCGACGACCTCGGCGACGTGCGGGGCGCGGGGGAGAACTTCGAGATCAGCATGCTGCTGGCCGAGCGCTGCGGTGGCGGGCGCCAGTACGACCAGGCCGCCAAGCGCTACGCCGACGTCCTGCGCCGGCACGGCCACCACGACGAGGCCCAGCTGCTGCTCGCGGACGCGCTCGATGGCGCTGTGCGCTCGCACGAACGGCACTGGGAGGCGCACGTCCTGCGCAGCCTCGGCGATCTGCACACCGAGGTCGGTGAAGCAGGGGAGAGCGAGCGGTGTCTGGCCCGTTCGCTCGAACTTTTCACCCAGCTGGGGCATCAGCACGCGGCCGCGTACACCCATCGCAGTCTCGCCGAAGCCACTCTCGCGGCCGATCCATCCCTCGCGGAATGGCACCTGCGCACGGCCATGACGACGTTCCGCGAGCTGCGGGACCGGCGCGGCGCGGGCTACGCGATGCTGAGCCTCGGCCGGATCCGGGGCCGGACCGGCGACGTTTCCGCCGCGGCCAAGAGCCTCACCACCGCTGCCGACGTCTTCCGCGAACTCGGCTTCCCGCTGTGGGAACTCAGGGCACTCTCGGAGCTCCCAGGCCTGGAAAGCGGCAGTTCACCGAGCCGTGAGCGAACTCGTGAAGCATTGACAAAGATCAGGATCGGCGTGCCGACGAGATAGCTCCCGCGGCGACGGCGTTTAGCGAAGTTATGGGGCTCCGGGTTTGGCTTCCGCGCGATCGGTAGTCAGACACAGGAGAGGCAACCCATGCGTGTACATCAGGTGCTTTCGCGGGCAGCCATCGGCACCGCGGCCATCGCGACGACGCTGTTGTTCGCCACGGCGGGTGAGGCGTCCGCCGTCACCAAGCTGAGCCAGTCGGCGGCGGCGTCGCAACTGGGCGCGGCCGGCATCACCCATTCGTCGAGCGGCGGCTGCACCACCCGGTCCAACTCGACGTGCACGTCGTACGAGCAGATCAACACCAGCACCGTCAACCAGGCCATCACGTTGCGGAACTTGGGGGTCCTGAGTGCGATCAACATCACCGGCGGCACCGAGGTCGGCCACGCGTCGGGCACCTACAGTCACTACAACGGCTACAAGATCGACATCTCGCACAACACCTGCAACAACAACTACATCAAGAACAGCTTCACCTACATCGGCCTGCGCAGCGACGGCTACCCGCAGTGGAAGCCTCGGGGCTCCTCAAACCTCTACTGCGACGAGGGAAACCACTGGGACATCACGTACTTCTGAGTCCTGGGGTGAGGCGTGGTGGGCATGCGAGGGCTGCCCACCACGCCTTGTTCAATTTGAAAAAAGATCAAAAGATTTCATTACTTGAGCAGTATTGCCCGCTCGGCCACCGTCCAGGCTGTGGTGGTCAGCAGGTAGACCCCGGCGGCCAGCGGCACGAACGCCGTCGCCAGCACGGTCCCGTACGGCAGGAACCGCATGAGCTTGCCGCCCGGCACCTCGGGTGAGCCGGGGCGCTCCATCATTTTCGCTTGCCAGCGCGACGAAAACCACGCCACCACGGCGAGCAGGACCGCGAGCCCGATGAAGACGGGCCCGTGGAAGTGATCACCCAGCGGCGTGCCGAAAAGCGATCCCGCGAGCAGCGAGTTCGGCTCGCCGTGCACCACGGTCGCGGAGAACAACTGGTACATGACCATGAAAAACGGGATCTGCAGCAGCATCGGGAGACAGCCCTGCTTGCCGCGGACCGCGGCTTTGCTCAGCGGCAACAGGAGAAGCCGGACAATCACGGTGAATCCGACGATGGCCAGCGCGACACTCAGCTGACCGGTCAAGGGCTGGCTCAGTGAAGCGAACCAAGTGACGATGTGTTGGGCCCCGGAAACGGGCAGGTCAAGGAAACCGAACATGGGCAGCACTCCGACTCGAGTCGAAAGGGTTCGAGGACAGGCGAAGTGGCTGCGTAGGTCTTTTTTTTGCGACGCTGTGTTGCTGAAAGCGCCTACGCAGCCAAGCTGCGGAGGCCGGGGGCTCGTGGCCGTTTGCGTCCGGGCGCGTTGGGATCTCGCAGTCGTAAGAAGGCCGCACGACGGGACCGTTCGCGCAACGCGACCGCCCGGCCGGGTACCGGCGACGTCAACAGATCCAGCTGACCGGCATGCGCGTGACTGACCACGAGGACGACGACCAGCGTCGCCGCCAACGCCGACGCGATGAACAGCAGGCTGCCCGTTGACGCGAGCGCGGGAAGTAGGAACGTGAACAGTGACGCGAAGTCCACGCTGATCCCCTTCCCTCGCCGGTGCTCTCAGCGTACCTGGTTGCGGTTATGGGGTGGTGGGGCTATACTTCGCTTAGACCTGTGGACGCTGGCTGTTTCTGCCGCCCCGGTCAATCCCTTCGAAGTCCAGGTTCGGGTGTATCAGATCCAAACCTCCTTCGTTCCCAGTGGCGCTCTCGCCACTCCCTTTTCAGGAGAATCATCATGTCTGTAATTTCTGTATCTTCCGGCGGAATCCTTGATATCCGGGATAATTCCGCCTTCCTGCAAGCCGGCTACCTGGCCGGCCCCGACGACGTCAAGGTGCCGATGTCGTTCGTCCGAAAGCACGGCCTGCGCCGCGGCGACGCGATCACCGGCACGGAATCGCACGTCGACACCGTCAACGGTGCCGACCCGGCACTGGCCTTTTCCCGTCCGGAATTCGACAAACTCACGCCGCTGCATCCCAACGAACGGATGTTCCTCGAGACCGAGCCGCATTTGCTCACCACTCGGGTGATCGATCTGATCATGCCAGTCGGCAAGGGGCAGCGAGCGCTGATCTTCGCCCCGCCCAAGGCGGGGAAAACCTCTGTCCTGCAAGCGATCGCGAAAGGTGTGTCGACCAACTACCCGAAGTCTCACCTGATGGTGGTGCTGATCGACGAGCGGCCAGAAGAGGTCACCGACATGCGCCGCTCCATCGATGGCGAAGTCATCGCTTCCACTTTCGACCGGCCGCCCGTGGAGCACACCGCCATCGCCGAACTCGCCATCGAACGGGCCAAACGGCTTGTGGAGGCGGGGGAAGATGTCGTGGTGCTGCTCGATTCCATCACGCGATTGGGCCGGGCGTACAACCTGACTTCCAAGGTCTCCAGCCGGATTCTGTCCGGTGGCGTGGATGCGGCCGCGTTGCATCCGCTGAAGCGACTGCTGGGGGCCGCTCGTAATGTCGAGGGTGGCGGGTCGTTGACCATCTTCGCCACGGCGATGGTCGAGACCGGGTCCACTGCGGACACTGTGTTCTTCGAGGAACTGAAGAGCACTGGGAACGCC
>Ga0193717_1001766_pt1 | contig 13005 bp, 9 predicted proteins | sample U2c2metaG_FD_145900 | JGI IMG/M metagenome (GOLD analysis project Ga0193717, IMG submission 145900) | Soil microbial communities from a riparian zone of the East river system, Colorado, United States - U2c2 | ecosystem: Environmental > Terrestrial > Soil > Riparian zone | place: USA: East River...
CTACACCGCGGCGTTCGTCTACGGCCGCGCGATGCGGGAGGCCGGTTTCGTGGTCGCCACCGCGCGGATCCTGCGCCGGGTCTGGCAGATCTATGTCGCGCATGTGTTCCTGTTCACGATCTTCCTTGCCGAAATCTCCTACGTCGCAACCAGTTTCGAGAACCCGCTCTACACCGAGGAAATGGGGATCATGGATTTCCTCAAGCAGCCGGATGTCACCATCATCCAGGCGCTGCTGTTGCGATTCCGCCCCGTCAACATGGATGTGCTGCCGCTCTACATCGTGCTGATGCTGTTCCTGCCGTTCATCCTCTGGCTGATGAAGTGGAAAGCCGATGTCACGCTGACCCTGTCGGCGCTGCTCTATGCCGTCACCTGGCAGTACGATCTGTATCTCAGCGCCTATCCGAACGGCGTCTGGGCCTTCAATCCGTTCGCATGGCAATTGCTGTTCGTGTTCGGCGCCTGGTGCGCGCAGGGCGGCGCCAAACGGATGTCGCGGATCCTGTCGTCGCGGATCACGCTGTGGATGTCGCTGGCCTATCTGTTCGCGGCGTTCTGCGTCACTTTGACCTGGTATCTGCCGCAGCTGAGCTTCCTGATGCCGCGCTGGCTCGAGCAATGGATGTATCCGATCGACAAGACCGACCTGGACGTGCTCCGGTTCGCCCATTTCCTGGCGCTGGCGGCGGTCACCGTGCGTTTCCTGCCAAAGGACTGGGCAGGCCTGAAATCGCCCTGGCTGCGGCCGCTGATCCTGTGCGGGCAGCATTCGCTGGAGATCTTCTGCCTCGGCGTTTTCCTGGCGTTTGCGGGGCATTTCGTGCTCGCCGAGGTGCCCGGCGGGGCATGGCTGCACGCCATCGTCAGCGTCTCCGGAATCATCATCATGTCTGCAGCCGCGTGGCTGTTTTCATGGTACAAGCATTCTGCCGACAAAGGTGCGACGCGGACAAAAAGCACCATCGGCAATGCCGATATGGCAGGGGGAAGCTTATGAGATCCGGCTCGGTGGCCGTCTCGACAGCTGTTTTAGGCTTGGCGCTGCTGGTCGGCGTTTTGACCGGTTCCCCGGCGCGCGCCGAAGATTCCTCGCAGACGCCGCCGCAGGCCACGCCGCAGAGCTGCGAGGTGCCTGCCTATTTACTGTCCACCGATAGCGCGCTGCCCAAGGTGACGGAGGCCGTCAAGAGCGGCCATCCGCTGGACATCCTGGTGATCGGCAGTCGCTCCTCGGCCATTCCGTCGTCGGAAGCGAGCGCCTATCCGGCGCGGCTGCAGGCGTCGCTGAAGGACAGGCTGCCCGGGATCACGGTTAACGTATCCGTAGAACTACAGGCCAAGAAGACCACCGAAGAGGTCGATGCCGAAATCGTTAAGCTGATGGAAGATAAAAAGCCTACTTTGGTTATCTGGCAGACCGGCACTGTCGATGCTATGCGATCGATCGATCCCGATGATTTTCGCAGCGCGCTCGACGACGGCGTTGCTGCGATGCAGAAGGCCGGAACCGACGTGGTATTGATGAATCTACAATATAGCCCGCGCACGGAATCGATGATTTCCGGGCCGCCTTACCTGGATAATATGCGCGTGGTGGCGCAGCGCTATGACGTTCCGCTGTTCGATCGTTTCGCTATCATGCGGCAATGGAATGACTCCGGAGATTTTGATTTTTTCAGCGCTTCGCACGGCCTCGATCTTGCCAAGCGCGTTCACGATTGCCTTGGTCGCGCGCTGTCGAAATTTGTGATCGACGCGGCGCATCTCGATGCGGCCCAGCAGAATTAGGATTTGGTGTTGATGCATTCTGAGCGGCCTTTTCTTGCCAGGATATCTTTTGCCAGGCTATTCGCTGTTCAGACGTCTGTAGCCATGATGTCGTTGTTCGCTGCCGCAATGTTGCTGTCGCCGTCGATGCTGCTGCCCGCGCGCGCCCAGACCGCCCAGCAGGCCACGCTGTCCGACAACGCCAAATTGGATAATGCCAAACCGGACCCTGCCAAATCGGACGGCGTAAAAACACCTGCTGCCCAGGCCACCAAGGCGGGGAGCGTCGCATCGGTCGATCAGTCCGGCCCGGCGGCGCAAAGGAGCCTCACCTCGAAGGCAATCGACAAGGTCAAGCAGGTCGCGAAATCGGCCAGCGACATTTTCAGCCGCGTGCCGTGCCTGCCGGCGAAGCGCGGCGCCCAGACGATGGGATCGCTGCCGCATGTGGCGGGCAAACTCGCCGCGGGAAAGCCCGTCGTCATCGTCGCGTTCGGATCATCGTCGACGCAAGGCTATGGCTCGTCGTCACCTGAGTTCACTTATCCCAACCGGCTGGCGGCGCAGCTGCACCGGCAATATCCGGGCGCCGACATCACCGTGCTTAATCAGGGTGTCGGCGGCGAGGACGCGCCCGAAATGATGAAGCGGCTGCAGACCTCGGTGATCGACGCGAAGCCGGATCTGGTGATCTGGCAGGTCGGCACCAACGCCGTGTTGCGCAACCTCGATCCGGCGGAAACCGCGAACATGGTCGAGGACGGCGTCGCGCGCATTCAGGCTGCCGGGGCCGATCTGGTGCTGGTCGATCCGCAATATTCGCCACGGGTGACCGAGCACGGCGAAAGCGCCAGCAAGATGGTGAAGCTGCTCGGCAAGGTCGCCGCGCTTCGTAATGTCGGGATTTTTCCGCGCTTCGAAGTGATGCGCCAATGGCATGATCAGCAGGCGCTCCCGATCGAGAGCTTCGTGATATCCGACGGCCTGCATATGAACGATTGGGGTTACGCCTGCTTCGCCCAACTGCTCGGCGACGACATCATCAAATCGGTGGGGCAGATCAAGCTTGGCGTCAACGTGCCGTCCGCCGTGCAGACCTACCGGCCGATGTGATTTTATACCCGTCGGGGCTGCAACAATCCCGGCGTCGTCCCGGCCAAGCGAGCTCTCGCGAGCGCGAGCCGGGACGACGTAACCTTCCCGCTTACCTCACGCTTTCTCCAGCGCCTGCTGCAGATCCTCGATCAAATCGTCGCGGTGCTCGAGGCCGACGGAAAGCCGGACGAAACCTTCGCTGATGCCGAGTTCGGCACGCGCTTCCGGCGTCAGCCGTTGATGCGTGGTGGTGGCCGGATGGGTCACGAGGCTCTTGGCGTCGCCAAGATTGTTGGAAATCCGCGATACCTTCAGCGCGTTGAGCGCGCGGAACGTCGCAGCCTTGCCGCCCTTGATCTCGAACCCAATCAGTGTTGAGCCGGCGCGCATCTGCTTCTTCACCAAAGCCGCCTGCGGATGATCCTCGCGGCCCGGATAGACCAGCCGCGAAATTTTCGGGTGTTTCGCCAATGCGTCGGCGATCACGGCCGCACTCTCGGTCTGCGCGCGGACGCGAACGGCCAGCGTCTCCAGGCCCTTCAGCAGCACCCACGCGTTGAACGGCGATAGCGAGGGTCCGGTCTGGCGCATGAAGTTATGCAGGTGCTCGGCGATGAATGCCTCGGAGCCGAGGATCATGCCTCCCAGACAGCGACCCTGGCCGTCGATATGCTTGGTCGCGGAATACACCACGACATCGGCGCCGAGCGCCAGCGGGCTTTGCCAGATCGGCGTCGCGAACACGTTGTCGACGATCAGCCGGGCGCCGCCCTGATGTGCGATCTCGGCGATCGCCGAAATGTCGAGCACGTCGAGCGTCGGATTGGTCGGGCTCTCCAGGAAGCAGCTTTTGGTGTTCGGCCGCATCGCCTTTTGCCACTGGTCGAGATCGAGACCGTCGACCAGGGTCGACTGGATGCCGTATCGCGGCAGCAGGTCTTCGATCACATAACGGCACGATCCGAACATCGCCTTTGCTGCCACCACATGGTCGCCGGCTTTCAGCGGCGCCAGCACGGCGGTGGTCACGGCGGCCATGCCGGTCGCGGTGGAGCGGCCTGCCTCGGCGCCTTCGAGATCGATCATGCGGCGCTCGAACATCCCAATCGTCGGATTGGAATAGCGCGAATAGATATAGCCGGGGTCCTCACCCTTGAAGCGCGCCTCGCACTGTTCCGCGGTGTCGTAGACATAGCCTTGGGTGAGAAACAGCGCCTCGGATGTTTCACCGAATTCGGACCGTAAGGTTCCGGAATGCACCAGCCGGGTTTCGGGACGGTAGTGGGCGGTGGGTGATGCGACTTTTTTAGCCTCAGACATGTGACCTCCATCGTGACCACCTTGAAATGGTCACAAAAAAACCGGCCTGGAAAAGAATTCCAAAAGGCCGGGATCACACGTGTCCCCGGCCTGTTTAGCGACTTATTTAACGTGGCTGCAAGCCGGCCGGCTCAAATCACCACGGGATAAGTCATGCTCTTATTCCGTGGTGCCCTTTCCGTCAAGGCGGCCATCGGATAACCGGGTAAAAGGCTATATTTCATGCGTCCGGCGTAGTGGTTCCGAAATTGTCTTTCACGCTCCAACCCGATGCCCATGGCATTCTTCCCGACCGCATGATCGCGGCGATGGCGGATGCCGGCCTCATTCTGCCGGCCTACCCGTTCGTCGAAAGCCAGATCCAGCCGGCAAGCCTCGATCTGCGGCTCGGCGATATCGCCTATCGGGTGCGTGCCAGTTTCCTGCCGGGGCCGGGCGCCACGGTGGCCGAGCGGATCGATGAATTGAAGCTGCACGAAATCGATCTCAGCGACGGCGCGGTGCTGGAGACCAATTGCGTCTACATCGTGCCGCTGCTCGAGAGCCTTGCGCTGCCGCCGGAAATCGTCGCCGCCGCCAACCCGAAAAGCTCGACCGGGCGGCTCGACGTGTTCACGCGCGTGATCGCCGATGGCACGCGGCGGTTCGACATGATCGGCGCGGGCTATCATGGGCCGCTCTACGCTGAAATCAGCCCGAAGACATTTCCGGTGCTGTTGCGCGAGGGGTCGCGGCTCTCGCAGGTGCGCTTCCGCGTCGGAGACGCCATCCTCAATGCCGATGAACTCGACGCACTGCACGAGGCCGAGCGGCTGGTCGATATCGACGACGCCGATCTCGCCAACGGCGTGGCGCTGAGCGTCGATCTCTCCGGCGAAAACGCCAATGGCTTTGTCGGCTATCGCGCCAAGCGCCACACCGGCGTCGTCGATGTCGATCGCCGCGCTGGCTATGCGGTCGGCGAATTCTGGGAGCCGATCGCGGCGCGGCCCGATGGCAGCCTCATTCTCGATCCCGGCGAGTTCTATATCCTGGCCTCCAAGGAAGCCGTGCAGGTGCCGCCGGATTATGCCGCCGAGATGGTGCCGTTCGATCCCTTGGTCGGCGAATTCCGGGTGCATTACGCCGGCTTCTTCGACCCGGGCTTCGGTTATGCCGGCGCCGGCGGCCAGGGGTCGCGGGCGGTGCTGGAAGTGCGCTCGCGCGAAGTGCCGTTCATCCTCGAACACGGCCAGATCGTCGGCCGGCTGGTCTATGAAAAGATGCTGGCGCGTCCCGATGCGATGTACGGCCAGCGCATCGGCTCCAACTACCAGGCCCAGGGCCTTAAACTCAGCAAGCATTTCAAGGTTTAACCGGCCGTGGCGCCCCTGGCCGCAAGAGCCAAGGGCGGCGAGAGACAAGCCGGTTCCTTCTTGCTAAAACAAGCGGGATGAGCATTTCCGTCCACCCAGATACGCCGCAGGGCCGAACGCTGGATGCATCCGGCGCCGCGGCGGCGACGCCTCAGGCGGCAAAGCTTGCCACCAAAATCCGCAGCCGGTTGTTTACCAAATATGTGACCCTGTTCGTCGCGGTGGTCGGCATTGCGCTGCTATCCAACGGTATTTTCGAGGTTTTTCTCTATTATCGCGAACACAAGGCGGCGCTGATCCGGATTCAGCATGAGCAGGCGGAGGCCGCGGCGGCCAAAATCAGCCAGTTCATCAAGGAGATCGAGAGCCAGCTCGGCTGGACTACGCAACTGCCGTGGTCGGCGGGTTCGATCGAGCAGCGCCGGTTCGATGCGTTGCGGCTGCTGCGCCAGGTGCCGGCCATTACCGAACTGGCCCAGGTCGATTCCACCGGAAAAGAACGGCTACGGGTTTCTCGGCTGGCCATGGATGTGCTGGACTCCGGGCTCGACCTTTCCCAGGATCCGAAATTCACGCAAGCCGTCGCCAACAAGGTCTATTACGGCCCGGTCTATTTTCGCCGGGAGTCCGAGCCCTACATGACGCTGGCGCTGGCGGGCACCCGCAAGGACGCCGGCGTCAGCATTGCCGAGGTCAATCTCAAGCTGATCTGGGACGTGGTCTCGCAGATCAAGGTCGGCGAGCACGGCCATGCCTATGTGGTCGGCGAGCAGGGCCGCCTGATCGCGCATCCCGATATCAGCCTGGTGCTGCGCAACACCGATATGTCGAAGCTGGCGCAGGTGCGGGACGCGCGGGCCGGCATGGCGAATCCCACCTCGGAAGCGATGAATATCCAGGGGCAGCAGGTCTTGACGGCATCGGCGCCGATCGCGCCGCTCGGCTGGACCATGTTCGTCGAGCTTCCGGTCGAGGAAGCCTATGCCTCGCTGTATCTGGCGTTGCAGCGCCTCGCGATCGTGCTGGCGGGGGCGTCGATCTTCGCCGTGCTGGCCGGAATGTTTCTCGCCCGCCGCATGGTCGTCCCGATCCAGGCGCTGACCGCGGGCGCCGAGCGGATCGGCGGCGGCGATTTCAGCCAGCGCATCAACATCAAGACCGGAGACGAACTGGAAGGGCTCGCCAACCAGTTCAACGACATGGGCGCGCGGCTGCAGGAATCCTATGCCGACCTGGAGAACAAGGTTGAACAGCGAACCGCGGAACTGAGCGAGTCGCTGCAGCACCAGACCGCGACCTCCGACGTCCTGCAAGTCATCAGTCGTTCGCCCGGTGATTTGACCCCTGTGTTCCAGACGATCCTGGAGCGGGCGACCAAAATTTGCGACGCAAAATTCGGTCTGCTGCTTCTGTTCGAAAATGGCAGTTTTCGTTGCGTATCGGTACTGAACCTGCCGCCTGCCTTTGCGAAAACCTTCAGTCGCGTCCCGGTCATCTTGCCACCGCCATCCGATCCGTTGGGCCGGCTCGCCTCGACCCACCGTCTTGTTCACGTTACGGACGTCAGGCTCGAGCCGGATTACCTCGCGGGTTTCCCGCCGATCGTGGAATTGGCAGAACTCGGCGGCGCACGGACCATGCTTCTCGTACCCATGCTAAGGGAAGATAACCTCGACGGCGTAATCGCAATTTTCCGGCAGGACGTCCGCCTCTTCACCGACAAGCAGATCGATCTGGTGACCAGCTTCGCCAGTCAGGCCGTCATCGCTATCGAGAACGCCCGGTTGCTGAGTGAATTGCGCCTGCGCACCGACGATTTGAGCGAATCCCTGCAGCACCAGACGGCGACCTCTGAAGTGCTGCAGGCCATTAGCTCGTCGCCGGGTGAACTGGAGCCTGTGTTCCAAACGATTCTGGCGAGCGCGAACCATATATGTGACGCCCAGTTCGGTAATTTGTTTCTTTATGAAGGTGGAGGCTTCCGTCTCGCTTCGATACTAAATCTGCCGCCGCCCTTCGCCGAAACCTTTTCCCGCAATCCGATCGTCTTCCCTCCGCCGACGGATCCGTTGGGCCGGCTCGCTCTGAGCCGTCAGCCGATTCACGTCGCAGACGTCACCCAGGAACCGGACTATGTGGCGGGTTTCCTGCCGATCGTGCAGCTCGTCGAACTCGGCGGCGCCCGGACTGTCCTGCTTGTGCCGATGCTGAAGGAAAACAGGCTCGTCGGTGCAATCGCAATTTTCCGGCAGACCGTTCGCCGGTTCACGGACAAGCAGATCGATCTGGTGACCAGCTTCGCCAGTCAGGCCGTCATCGCCATCGAGAATGCGCGCCTGCTTGATGAATTGCGCGAACGCACCCGCGAATTGTCGCTGTCGCTCGACGAATTGCGCGCCGCGCAGGATCGTCTGGTGCAGACCGAAAAGCTCGCCTCGCTCGGCCAGCTCACCGCCGGCATCGCGCACGAGATCAAGAACCCGCTCAATTTCGTCAATAATTTCTCGGCGCTCTCGGCCGAACTGATCGACGAGCTCAACGACGCGCTCAAGCCCGCCGCGCTCGACGACAAGACGCGGGAGGAGATCGACGAGCTGACGCAGATGCTGAAGGGCAATCTTGAAAAAGTCGTGCAGCACGGCAAGCGCGCCGACTCCATCGTCAAGAACATGCTGCTGCATTCGCGCGAGGGCTCCGGCGAACGCCGCCCGGCCGATATCAACGCGATCGTCGAGGAAAGCCTCAATCTCGCCTACCACGGCGCGCGCGCTGAAAAGCCCGGCTTCAACATCACGCTGCAGCGTCATTTCGATCCGGCCGCCGGCATGATCGATCTGTATCCGCAGGAGATCACGCGCGTATTGCTCAATCTGATCTCGAACGGCTTTTATGCCGCCAGCAAGCGCAAGGAATCCGGCGAGGAGGGTTTCGAGCCGGTGCTGAGCGCGACCACGAAAAGCCTCGGCAACAGTGTCGAAATCCGCATCCGCGACAATGGCACGGGCATCCCGCTGGAAGTGAAGGAGAAGATGTTCAACCCCTTCTTCACCACCAAGCCGGCGGGAGAGGGCACCGGGCTCGGTCTGTCGATGAGCCATGACATCATCGTCAAACAGCACGGCGGCAAGATCGACGTCGATACCGAACCAGGCGTGTTTACCGAATTCATCATTACGCTGCCGCGAGCAGGTGCAGCGCTGGGAATGGCTGGAGGCAAGAATTGAGCGTTTACATACTCGTCGTCGACGACGAGCCCGATGTCGAGGCTTTGTTTCGTCAACAGTTTCGTCGCGATCTTAAATCCGGGCGCTTTACGATGGAGTTCGCCCCGTCGGCGCCCGCGGCACTGACGCGCGCCGCCGAAATCCGGGATCCGACGCTGATCCTGATCCTGTCCGACATCAACATGCCGGGCATGAGCGGCCTCGAAATGCTGCCGAAGGTCCGGGCCGAACGGCCCGAGGTTCCCGTGATCATGATCACCGCCTATGGCGATGCGGAAACCCGGCGCAAGGCGATCGAGCAAGGCGCGATCGGGCTGTTGACCAAACCGATCGATTTCGCGCTGCTGCGTCAGGAAATCGACACCAGGCTCGGGCACGCCGCATGACCGCAACCATTCTCGTTGTCGATGACGAGCCCGATCTGGAAGCGCTGGTGCTGCAGAAGTTCCGCCGGCAGATTCGCGACGGCGCGGTCGCGTTTGTGTTCGCCCATGACGGCATCGAGGCGCTGGCTTCGATCGAGCAACACCCGCATGTCGATATGGTGGTGTCCGACATCAACATGCCGCGGATGGACGGCCTGTCGCTGTTGCAGAAGCTGCAGGAGGCCGAGGACAAGAAATCGACCATCATCGTCTCGGCCTATGGCGATATGAGCAACATCCGCACCGCGATGAATCGCGGTGCGTTCGATTTCCTGACCAAGCCGATCGATTTCGGCGATCTCGAATTGACCATCGACAAGACCATCCGGCATGTCGAGATGATGCGCGAGGCACGCCGCCGGCAGGCCGAGGCCGAGCGCGCGCATGCTTCCCTCTCGCGGTATTTCTCGCCGCAGATCGCGAGCCGGCTGGCCTGCGATGGCGAGGCCGACGGCATGGCGGTACATTGGCGCGAGATCGCGACCATCTTCACCGACATCACCAGCTTCACCTCGCTGGTCGAGAGCGCGACGCCGGAGGTGCTGGGAGCGCTGCTCAACGAATATGTCGGCGGCATGACCGATGTGGTGTTCTCGCATGAAGGCACCGTCGCCAAGATCATCGGCGACGCAATCCAGGTTCTGTTCAACGCGCCCGGGGACCAGCCGGACTACGCGACGCGCGCGATCGCCTGCGCGCACGACCTCGACGTCTGGGCGGAAGGGTTCCGTGAGCGCTGGAAATCCAAAGGCGTGCTTTTCGGCGCCACAAGGATCGGCGTTCATGCCGGCCCCGCGCTGGTCGGCAATTTCGGTGGCAGCCGCTTCTTCGACTACACGGCCTATGGCGACACCATCAACACCGCGGCACGGCTGGAAGCCGCCAACAAGTATCTCGGCACCCGCATTTGCGTCAGCGCTTCGGCGGCCGAAGGCGCCGAGAAATTCCGGGGGCGTCCGGTGGGAGACCTCGTGCTGCGTGGCCGCAGCGAGCCGCTGCGTGCGTACGAGCCATTGGTGTCCGAGCGTTTCGACGCGCCCGCGACCGCGCAATATTCCGAGGCCTTCGCCAAGCTCGAAGCCGGCGATGTCGCGGCGATGCCGGCCTTTGCCGCTTTGGTCGGCCTGCATGCCGACGATGCGCTGGCGGGCTTCCATTTGCGGCGGTTGCTCAACGGTGCCAAGGGCGTCCGCATGCAGCTGGAATAACTGCGGCTGCTGCGCATCATCGTTCGCTTTCCAAGGTCTACGTTTCAAGACCCATGAGGTGATCCTATGCGACATCGTGAATTCATCGGTTCGCTCGCCGGTGCTGCGCTGCTCGGCGCGCGGACCGCAGCATCGGCCTTGAAATTCCTCCGACCTTGCTGGCGCTGGCCGACGAAGTGATCGAGTAGATCGGGGCGATCCTGACACCGCAAAAATATCGGCGTCGGCTCTGGCTCCATGCTAATTTGCGTCCATAACAAAAACACTTCAGGGAGGCATCGATGATCGGGCGGCAGGGATTTCAGGCCGGGATGAGCCGGCGTCAGTTCGTTTACGCCGGCGCGGCCGGTCTGGCGCTGGGCACCCGCATTCCGCAAGCGTTTGCCGCGACCTACGATCTTCTGATCAAAGGCGGCCGCGTGATCGATCCCTCTGCGGGGCTCGACGCGGTGCGTGACGTGGCGATCGCCGGCGGCAAGATCGTCGCGGTTGCGGAAAATATCCCCGGCGATGCCGCCGAGACCATCGATGCGCAGGGCAAGGTCGTCACGCCCGGCCTGATCGACATCCACACCCATGCTGGTTTGGGCAAAGAGGGGCCGCCGATGTGCCTGCAGGATGGCGTGACCGCCTGGGTCGATGCCGGGTCAGGCGGCGCCGACAATATCGATCAGGTTGCTGCGGTGGCGCGGGGCGCCCCGCAAATCGGCCGCGTTCTGGTCAATATCGCACGGACCGGCGTCATTGCCCCAGGCGGCGAGCTGCACGACATCGCCAACGCCAATGTAGCGTTGGCGCAAGGGGCCATTGCGCGCCACCGCGACGTCGTCGTCGGCGTCAAGGCGCGGCTGTCGAACAATGTCGCCGGCGCCAACGATCTCGAGGCGTTGCGGCGCGCCCAGGAAGCGGCGGCGCCGTTCAACCTGCCGGTCATGATTCATGTCGGGCAAAACTATTCGCCGATGCGCGCCATTCTCGCGTTGCTCAAACGCGGCGATATCGTCACGCATATGTATGCGCCCGGCGCGAACGGCATCCTCGACGACAGCGGCCGCCTGATCCCGGACGTCACGGCGGCGCGACGCCGCGGCGTATTGTTCGACTTCGGCAATGGTGTCGCCGATCATTTCGACTGGGACTCGGTGGAAAAGGCGACGCGGCAGGGCTTCTGGCCCGATACCTTCTCCACCGACTGGAACACCAAGTCGAAGACCTCGGGGGTCATCGATCTGCCGAACGTGATGTCGAAGTTCATCATGTTCGGCATGCCGCTGAGCCAGATCGTCGCCTGCGCCACGGTGAATGCGGCGCGCATCTTCCCGTCATTCGACGATCGCGGCACCCTGAATGTCGGTGCCCCGGCCGACGTGGCGATCATGGAGTTGCGGGAAGGCACGTTCGACTTCCTCGACAACTACAAGGCCACGCGCAGCGGCCATCAACGGCTGTTCCCGGCCGGGACCGTGCTGGCGGGCAAGAGCGTCGCCCACGCCTGACGCGATTGAATGGCTGGGCGGCCGTACCGGCTCACGGCTCCTTTGAATCCATCAGCACGAACAGGATGCGGCAGGGCTGGGTGCCGTGATTGATCCATCCGTGGTTGGTCGCCTGCTGCACGATGACGTCGCCCTGTTTCAGGTGCACCGAATTGTCGTCGAGCATCATGTCGATCTCGCCCGAGAGGATGACGGCATAATCCAGCGTTCGGGTGCGGTGCATCATCGGATGCTTGACCGGGATGCCCTTGGCGGGAGGGTGATTGACGCCCTTCATGATCATCTCGGGCGGCAGCTTGGCCTCCGTCGCCGCATCCAGCGGCGCGAACTCGACGATGCGAAACTTGGTCCCGTTATCCGGCGGCGACACCCCGATCGGCCGGTTCGCCGTGTCCTGATTGGTGAGGCTCGGCGGCGTGCTGTCGGTAATCCAGAAATTGGTCGATGACAGCACCGGGCTGTCGGCCTTCAACGGGATGCGGCTGTCGAACAGCACCACGGCGTGGTTTTTATCGTCGAGGCCGGTCACGACCCGGCGAACATCGTCAGCGAAGGCGCTGGACGCCGATGCTGCCGTTACGGCTAAAAGGATGACACTGCGCCGCATAATTTCCCTCTCGGGTTTATCAGTTGCGTTTCCATCTTGCGCTCATTGGCGCGGGATCACCGGTCGATTTCGACAATTCTGGTGTGCGGTGAAGGCTGCGACGCTACAGCAACTCATGCAGGCCCGGAAGGGGAGGGGCGCGGCCCTTCAAGCGGGCCGCCGGTGAATTGACAGGCCGCCGAAATCCAACCAGAGTTTCGGCTCGTTCAAAAAAAGAAAAGAGCCCGGGATGAGAAACGTCTTGAAAATTGCGCCGCTGTTGTCGTGTGTCGTGGTGGCCGTGCTGGCCGCACCTGTTCTGGCGGAGGACGCCGCCGGCCTGAAGAAGAGCGCCATCCTCGATCAGCTGGTCAAGCAGACCGGCGTCTACGACAAATCCAAATCCGGCAAGACGCCGAATTTCGTTGCCGATCCGACCTGGCCGCGGCCGTTGCCGCATAGCTGGCTGCTCGGGCAGATCGGCGGGTTGTATGTCGATCGCCACGACCATGTCTGGGCCTATAAC
>Ga0193717_1001767_pt1 | contig 13001 bp, 9 predicted proteins | sample U2c2metaG_FD_145900 | JGI IMG/M metagenome (GOLD analysis project Ga0193717, IMG submission 145900) | Soil microbial communities from a riparian zone of the East river system, Colorado, United States - U2c2 | ecosystem: Environmental > Terrestrial > Soil > Riparian zone | place: USA: East River...
CAGGGCATCGCGCGGGTCGACCATAGGTTCAACGACAGCAACCAGTTGTTTGTGCACTATATCTATGCCTTTCGCAACTTTCCAGTTACGGATGTCAACCCGAACTTTCACTTTACCGGCACCTACCCTATCCACAACGTAGCGGCCCAGTATCTGCATATCTTCTCGCCGACGCTGGTCAATGAGCTGCGCCTCGGAGCAGACCTGGAGCATGTGAAACAGTTGAGCACCCGGACAGGCACGGACTTCACGGTTGAGTCGCTGGGGATCAACGGCTTCAAGGATGGTGGTCCCAATGTCCGGCCGCTGAATCCGAATGAAGAGGGCTTTCCGCTGTTGAATATCACAGGTTATCTGGGAATGGGGGATGATCTCGCGGCTTCGAACCTGGATTACAGCCGGACCTACCAGTTCGTCGACAACCTGACCTGGACGAAGGGCAAGCACACACTGATCTTCGGCGGGGATATTCGTTATCTGTTGGATGACGCGACGACGAACAACACACCCTTCGGAGAGCAGGATTTTACCGGCGATATCTCCGGCAATGCGGCGGCAGACTTTATCCTGGGCTACCCGCGTACCAGCCTAACGCCAGAGGGCGTGCCGATAACCAAAGCACGGCAGTGGCGCTGGGCGGTCTATGTACAGGACAACTGGCGGCCAACCTCCAAACTAACGCTCAACCTTGGCCTTCGCTACGACATGTTTCAACCGCCGCTGGATGTAAATGCGGTAACACGCACGCTGGACTTCAGCCAGCCTACGCCGGTCTTTACGCCTGCTCCGGGTCAAGAATTGCATGATATCTGGAAGGTTACCCACAAGAACTTTGGTCCACGAATCGGTTTCGCGTATAGCGTGACTCCGTCGCTTGTTGTTCGCGGTGGATACGGAATCTTTTACTATGGCGGGCAGTTCGACTACATCAACATCCTGCAGTTGAACCCGCCTACGGCCGGCAGCCTTACGATTACAAACCCCAGTGTTCCGGTGGCTACGATTCAGAACCCGGTGCCCGCTTCGCTTTATCCTGCGAATCCATTCTTCAACGCAGTTACGCTACCAGCTGATCGGAGGCGCCCTGACCTTTATCTGCAGACATACAACCTTACTGTGGCAAAACAGTTCGGAGCGAACGTGCTGAATGTCAGCTATGTCGGGGTCAATGGATCGCACCTTGATACCAGCATTAGAAACTTCAACTCGCCTCCCCCTGGGATTTTGATTGCCCTGTTCAGGGACGGCGTCCCTTCCCAACGTTTGCGCGCATTCGCTATCAGGACTTCAATGCCGCATCGAACTACAGCGGGTTGCAAGTATTCTTTGAGCATCGGCTTACTAATCAGCTCAGTCTTACGGCGGCTTATACGCTCGCGCACGAACTGGACAACGCGGCGCGCGATACCAATGACGGCGGCTGCATTTGCCAGGACCCGAGAAATCCACGAGAGTGGACGAGCGGCGTGACCGACCAGCGGCACAACCTGACGCTTGGGTACGTCTGGCAGCTTCCCAAGTTCGCCAAAAACGGCACAGCGGTTAAGCTACTGGCGAATGGCTGGGCCTTAAACGGTCTGGTGCAACTCGCCAGCGGCAATCCTTACGATGTACTGCAAAGCACTGATGGCCAGAATACCGACAACCAGTGGCAACGCCCTAACCGCGTTCCAGGTTCGAAGCTGAGTGTCGAAAACCGCTCGATCGACCAATGGTTCAACACGGCTGCGTTCACGGAGAGCACGTTGACCTTCGGCACCTCGAAGCGGAACCCGCTTGTCTCTCCCACAACAAAGGTGGTCAATCTTGCCATGATGAAGAACTTTGCAATGCCGTTCAATGAGATACATCAACTGCAGATCAGATTCGAGGCCTTCAATGCCTTTAATACACCGCAATGGTCGACACCAGACGCCAACCTGGGGGATAGCACATTCGGACAGATTACTTCGACCAAATCGAATAACCGGGAGCTACAGCTCGCAGTGAAGTACTTCTTCTAGGAGTTGGATGTAAGACCTATGTACAAGCGAGGCAGGCACCCTGAAACCTCCAGGGTGTCTGCCTTGTTTTCGGAGATCTGGATTTATCTTTCCGAAGAGCCGCGCTTGTCGTCTAATTAGGGTCTATGCGGATTTCATACTTGCGACGAGGCGTGGTGGGTTGGTTTGCGTTATCGATGTCGCTGATGACAGGCGTCGCGGCGGGGCAGAAGGATAAAGCTGCGGGATATGACCGGGCGGCACGGGCTACGGTGCTCCATACGGCAAATGTCTATGTAGCTGCGGATGCGGATTCGCAAAAGGTCTCTCTTGTGACTCCGGGGCATGAGGTCGTCATCGTGGAGCGAAGCGGGCCGTGGGTGAAGGTATTTGCCAACACCGACGTTAACGATGATGCCGAGGAGAAGCCGGACTTTGGCGATGATGAGAATGTGACGCCAGCTTCAGGGTGGATTCGCGATAAGGGCGTTGTGGGGCCGACTACTGCCGGTGGGGATGCAATTTTGTATGGTGCAGCGGCGAATCTGGAGGATGAGGCGTCACGACCGAATGCTCCGAAGGGTGCGGCTGCGTCGGCGCATCTGCTGTATCGGAGAGTGGCAGAGTACTACCCGGATTCTTCGCTGGCGGCGGAGGCTGCGTGGCGATCGGCGGACATACGGTGGCAGATGGAGAAACGGGACGTAAGCACACTGCCGAGTGCGAAGGAGCAGGACGCTTTCCTGCGACCACAGATCTTTGATGGCGATATGAAGAAGCTGATCAAACGGTATCCAGGGACGAAGTATGCGGCGATGGCGGCCTACAAACTGCTGGACAACAAGCTGTGTGGCGACTGGCAAGGGCTGCCGAAGTGTCCGGAGATGGAGTCGGGGCTGTATGAAAAGTATGCGCAGCAGTTTCCGGATGGACCGCTCTCGGCAGAGGCTTTGTATAACGCGACATACCGGCAGGGTGTCGTGGTGACGATGTATACGGTGGAGGAGAACAAGAAGAAGGCGGATAGCGCGGTAGCGAAGACACAGGCACTGGCGCAGGATCTGAAGGCAAAGTATCCCCAGTCGGACTATGCGGCTCGAGCAGCCAGCATCGCGTTCCGGGTGTCTCAAGGGATTCCGATCTATGGGAGTGATCGTGACTAGCGGCTCCCTTCCTGAGGCTTTGAGCGTGCGGATGATCGCGCACGAAGATGCGGCTGTTATCGCGGAGCTTAGCGGACAGTTGGGTTATGAAGCCACTGCCGGGGAGATCTCTGAACGTATTGCGTCGCTGCTCTCCTGCACGGAGAGCCAGGTAGCTTTTGTAGCCTGTCTGGGTGAAGAGGTTGTGGGCTGGATTGAGGCTTCGATTGTGCGTCATCTGCAGTCGCCTGCGCATTCGGTGATCGGCGGGTTGGTGGTGAAGGATGGGGTGCGCAGCCTGGGCGTGGGCAAAAGGCTTTGTGCTGAGATAGAGGACTGGAGCAGAGGCAAAGGAATGGGTGTCGTGCGGGTAACCTCTAGCTCAACGCGGGAAGGGGCCCACCGGTTTTATCTTCGAGACGGCTACCGGCAGATCAAAACTTCGGCGGTGTTTGAGAAGGTTCTCTTATAGGAGATGAGCCGTGGGCTTGCACAGTATATTCACCGAAAGCATTTAGGATGGGGCTATGCCGATCTTCAAAGTAATCCTTCTTGCGATTGTGCAAGGCTTGGCAGAGCTACTGCCAGTCTCAAGTTCCGCACACGTTGTGGTCGCGGAGAAACTGATGGGGCTGGACCCCTCGTCGCCGCAGATGACACTACTGCTGGTGATGCTGCATACGGGCACGATGTTCGCCGTGATTGCGTACTTCTGGAAGCAGTGGAAGAAGACTTATTTTTCCAGCTCCGATGCGTTCAAGCGGTTTGCGATACGGGTGATCTGGGCGACCTTGCTGACGGGCATTATAGGCATCCTCATTAAGTCGGGCATCGAGAAGACGATGTTCAAGGGCGCTCCCAAGGCTGAGATTGAAGATCTGTTTGGCCGTCTGGATCTGATCGCCCCTGCTCTGGCTGCAGCCGGAATTCTGATTCTGATCGCCGGATTGATGGAGAAGCGACGCATGGGCGCGCACACGAACGTCTACGGCGACAGCGTGACGATGCGACAGGCAGGTTGGATCGGCGCAATCCAAGGGCTTTGCCTGCCGTTCCGCGGGTTCTCGCGGTCGGGTGCCACGATCTCGACCGGAATGCTGACCGGCGCGAGCAAGGAGCGAGCCGAGCGATTCAGCTTCGCGCTGGCTGTCGTGCTGACTCCACCTGTTGTATTGCGAGAGGGCCTGCGGCTGGTAAAGGCCTCGCATGAGGCTGCCGCCGTCGGCGCGCCGATCGACCTTCATGGGAGCGTGGTGACGAGTCTGCTGGGTGCGGTGTTTGCGTTCCTCGCCGGACTGGTAGCTCTGAAGTGGTTGAGTAGCTGGCTGGAAGAGGGTCGCTGGTATTTGTTTGGAATCTACTGTCTGGTGGCTTCAGTGGTCGTACTCTATCTACATCGCCTGGGGTACTAACGCACCTTCACTAACAAAGGCATCTATCGCAGATGATCTCTCGCGATAGATGCCTTTGTTGATGCTATTGGACCTGCGCGTTACTTCGTTGCGAGAGCGTCGCGGTGACTTCGAACGTAGTCGTGAGCAGTAAGGATGTGGGCCTGCTGCTCGGCCACCAATTGCCGTATGGGGAGAGGCAAATCCTGGTTGAGGGCGTCGGCGTAGGCCTTTTTGGCCTCGTCTTCGCCTTGCTCGGCTGTTTCAAGGAGAGCATGATCTCCACCACCGAGTTTGGCTTTGAGGTCTCCCCATATGCGGTGAAGTGTTCCACCGGTAGTACCGGACTCTTTAATGTCGTGCACCCCGTTTTGATGGAGAAGTTCTTCGAGTTCTCCGCGGAAGCTGGCGCGCTTGAGCGATTCTGCGAGAAAGTAGCGCTTTAGGGTTTCGTCCTTCAGGTGCTCGCCGATATCGGCAAAGCCCTTCTGACTATCCTGAAGGGTGTTGATGAGCGACTTGAGAGCGAGACGCATCTCGTTCTGCTTGCCTGCATCTGTGGACATGGCTACCTCAATATTCGGATTTAAAGGCGGTTAAGCAGGGTCCGCCGGCTGTGCGCGATTCTCCTTTGCCGGCGGCAAGCAGGAGAAATCGCGAAAACCCCGCTCCCCTGCCAACCGGTTCTAAGGTCCGCTGGCTAAATTTCCGCCAACGGCGAGTGTTATAGGGGTAGATGCACGGTTTTGCCGTGGGTTTGTATCCGGGTACCCCAAGGGGACGTTTCCACTATTTTGCAGTGTGCTCTGGGATAATCGGAGATGCTCTGGTTTCCAGCCTTGGTGCAGACGACCGGCGTGCCGAGGGGCGCACCGGTGCGAGAGAGGCCGCGCATACCCCGAATGAAGGCTCCCCAATGAAAGCTCTAAGACTTGTTTCGACACCGACGCGCAACCGCCGCCTGAACGAGATCATCGGGATGGTTGTTCTGGTAGGCGCGGGGTTGCTGCTGTTGGCCCTGGCGAGCTACACGCCTTCTGACCCATCTTTCAACACCGTAGGGGCGTATGTGACGGGCCGGCCGGCGCATAACTGGACCGGCATGGTAGGGGCTTATCTCTCCGATGCGATGCTGCAACTGATTGGTGTGGCAGCCTTCTTTCTGCCACTGGTGCTTGGGCGGCTTGGACTCTGCTGGATGCGGTCGCGTCCGGCTGGCTCTCCGTTGGCCAAGAGCGTTGGGCTGGCAATGTGGGTGATCTTTGGCCCAGCTGCGATTGCGCTGCTGCCGGGACACATGATGTGGCGACATGCGCTGCCGATTGAAGGAGCCACGGGACGTCTGCTGGCAGACTTCATGGTTCACTATCTGAATCTGCCGGGAGCCTGCATTGTCCTGGCGCTGATGGTGGCGCTGTCGCTGTATCTGGCGACGACGTTTACTTTCAACACGGCGCGGGAGTGGGCGACGGTACGGTTCTCATTCGTGCAAGCACTATGGGATCGCTGGGTACGGTGGCGAAGCAGGAAGAGTGCCGATGCCGTCGTTGCCAATGAAAACTACGGCAGCAGGCGAGAGCAGTCGGACGCCAAGGCAAGGCGGGCACGCGAGCTGGCAGAGATGGCGCAGCGGAAGAGCCAGGAGCCCGAGAGCACCACGTTACTCGGCGGGCTGTTTGGATGGCTGGGACGAAAGAAGAAGATCGAGCCGTTGAAGCCTCAGGAGGAGGTCGCAGGACCGGTGGCAGCGCAGGGCTCGATGTGGCAGGCGATGCCCCGGACACTCGTAGATGCTCCTCCGGTGACGGCACTTGGTACGGCTGCTGCGGCAGCGGCTCCGTTTGCAGACGCCCTTGCGAAGGCAGCAGCTCCAGTTCATGCCCTGGAGGATGCGTCGAATTTCCGCGATGGCGGATTCAGTGTTGGCGCGGATGATCGCAAGATAGCTCCGGCACGTATCCCAACTCCGATACGTGCGGAGAAGAGGGCGATGGAGGAGCCCCTCGCTGCCCCCTCGACTGTTTCTTCAGAGGGGAATATCTCATTCGGGAAGCGGGCCGATGCGGATATCAAGCCGGTGACGATTGTGCCGAAGAGTGTGCGCGGTTATAAGCTGCCGCCCTCTTCCCTGCTGCACCGGAGTGAAGAGCAAGCCTCTGTGCGAGAGGAAGAGCTGCGAGAAGAAGCTCGCGTGCTCGTTGAAAAGTGCGCTGAGTTCGACGTCAATGGGCAGGTGACACAGATCAATCCGGGACCCGTGGTGACGACGTTTGAGTTCCGTCCTGAGGCCGGAGTGAAGGTTGCCCGCATTACCGGACTCGCGGACGATCTCTGCCTGGCGATGGCGGCGGAGTCGATCCTGATCGAGCGGATGCCGGGCAAGAGCACAGTTGGCATCCAGGTGCCCAATAGCGAGCGGGAGACGATCTGGCTGCGGGATGTCGTCGAGTGCGAAAGCTTCGCGCAGTCGAAGAGCAAGCTGGCGATTGCACTCGGCAAGGACATCAACGGACGCATTGTTACCGCCGATCTGGCGAGCATGCCACACGTTCTGATCGCCGGTTCGACGGGCTCCGGTAAGTCGGTCGCGATAAACGCCATGATCATGAGCGTGCTGTTCAAGAGCACACCGGAGCAGGTCCGCATGATCCTCGTCGATCCGAAGCGGGTTGAGCTTGGGATGTATGAGGGGATTCCCCACCTGTTTACGCCCATCATCACCGAGGCGAAGCTGGCTGCCAACGCGCTGCGAAATGCCGTGCGCGAGATGGAGCGGCGATTGAAGCTGCTGGCCGCGAACCATGTGCGGAACATCGACCAGTTCAACAAGCTCTTCGACCATGGCAGCGAGTACCTCTTCGAAGATGTGAACCAGGAGCCGCTGCCCTACATCATCATCATCATCGACGAGCTGGCGGACCTGATGATGCTCGATCGGTCAAATGTGGAGGAGTCGATTACCCGGCTGGCCCAGATGGCTCGCGCCGTCGGCATCCATCTGGTGCTCGCGACGCAGCGGCCCTCGGTCGATGTCATCACCGGACTGATCAAGGCGAATGTGCCGACGCGTATGAGCTTCCGGTTGGCGACGAAGGTGGACTCGCGAACCATCATCGACTCGAACGGCGCGGAGAGCCTGCTGGGGCGCGGCGACATGCTGTACCTCCCGCCGGGGACGAGCCGGGTGCAGCGCGTTCATGCGCCATTCGTCACGGAGAAGGAGATCTCGGCGGTCACGGCCTTCTGGAAGGCGCAGGGCGAGGCCGAGTATGTACACGGCTTCCTCGAAGGACCGAAGGAAGACGCCGGGAAAGATGGCGAAGGCGGCTCGAGCGGCGACGACAACGACCCGATGTACGATGACGCGGTACGACTGGTCTTCGAGTTCGGCAAGGCAAGCACCTCCCTGCTACAGCGGCGACTAAGGATAGGGTACGGACGAGCGGCTCACCTGATCGACATGATGTACAACGATGGTCTGGTAGGCCCGGCGGATGGATCGAAACCGCGAGAGATTCTGAAGTCGCCGAACTGGGTCAGCGAGGTCGACGCAGCAATTCGCTAGAGCAATTTTTAGATCTAGCGAGGTAGTTTCTTGGAGGAGTGCAGCGCCACCACGGCGAGGCTGCATATGACCGCGAGAAGCGCTATCCAGAGAAGGTCGGGGTGGCGCTCTGTGATGGGCCGCAAATCCGGACGGGGATGGTATGTGGGGTTTAGTCGTTCAGGACCTAGCTGCGCAGTATGAACAGCACCCGCAGTGGAGAAGAGACGAGCATAGTCGTACTGAGGCGCGGTGAGCGCGGGGTCGCCATAGTAAAGGGTGAGGGGCCCCGCTGCCGGCGCATCGAAGCAGAGCTTGCGTTCGCGCATCTCCAGGTGGACCGCGGTAATGGGAAGCGGAACATCGTCGCCATTTTCGATTACCACTTCCATTGTCGCCGCGCTTTGCATGTTGGAGCCGAGTGTTGCCGGGATGCTTAGCTGCTGCTGGCGAATCTCGCGTCCAGTCTGGTTAAGGCGTACGCGAAGGATCGTGCCGGCAATGGTCTCTCCGGCTGAGGGAGGAGTGCCGACGGGACGATCGGAGATCTGAACATCACGGCTAAAGTTGGATTTAAAGTCGGGGGCGAGAACGAAGGAGACCCGCTCGATGGGAACGCGCTCGGGAAGCGCGAAGGAGGCAACGGTTTGTCGGCCGCGCTGTGTGATGCTCGTGGTCTCTGCGGCCGTGGTGTAAACGGTCTGGGCTTCGCGGCTGGGAGGGATGGTAGCTCCCTCGACCATCTGTGTGGTTACGGCAAAGGTGTTGTTGCCCGGGGCGGGCGAAGCCGTCAGCTCGATGTGCAGGTAGGGGAAGCTGGACTCCTGCAGGTGGAGGGTGGTATTGCGCGAGAGATGCTGGGTGGTGAGGTCGAAGAGGGTGAATTCGCCTATGGAGGTGGAGGCTGTGGCATGAAGGTCGGATGCTCCGGACACGATAGCGGTGGCAAGATAGTCCTTGCCGGTGAGGTCGAGCGTGACCTCGGTGTAGGGGCGGGCAGGCATCCCCAGGTCGAAGACGACGGTCTTGCCTCGGAGTCCCAGGTTCAGGATGCGGGCCGGTTCGCTGTCGGACTGAGCGGGCTCACTGAGTGTGATCGCGTAGGGAATCTCGCGGATCGGCTGCCCCGCAGAGGCTTGGTAGATGCGCAGGTCTTTGAGGGAGGGCGCTGCATTGGGAAAGATTTGAGGATCGATGGCAACACAGCTTTGACCAGCGCCGTTGGGGAGCGAGATCGTCCGCTGATACCGGAGGAACTGCGGATCGGCCACTGGAGTTCGCGGGCTGGGAGCAGCCTGCCAGAGGAGGAGCGCCAGGAGGATGGACTTCACTGATCCTCCTTTGAGCCATGACCTGCATCTACGCGGAGCTCTGGCGCGCGCAGAGCGAGCCAGTCCTTCTGGTAGGCGAAGCTGATGGCCATGAGCAGAGCTCCGAGGCAGAGAAAACTGACGACACGATAGCCCTGGCTGAGATTACGCATATCGTAGAGGAAGGTCTTGGCAATGGTAAAGACGATGAGGGCAAGCGCCTGCCAACGGATAAACGCAGTTCGCTTCCAGAAGCCTATTGCCAGCAGGATTCCACCATAAAGCATAAGGAAGGCAGAGATGGCCAGCGCCTTCTGGAGGTCGCCTTCGGGGTTGGTAACGGGGTTATACCAGAGAGCGTCGATCTCGCGAACACCCACGAGCAGGGCGATGAGGTTGATGGCGATGATCGAGGCTCCGGCGAGTTGCAGCCAGAGCAGGGACGCAGCGTTACGCGCTTGGCGGAGAGCAAACCATGCGGAGACGGCCAGGGTTGCGATGCCGGTCAGCGCGGTGGCAAAGTCGGCGTTGAGGAATGCGGGATGGAGGGCGGGGTCGTTGCTGGTGGGCGCGATCTCGCGCAGGCAGAGAAGCACCCCCACGACATTGATTGCAACGATGCAGGCCAGAGCGAGCCGTGTCCAGGTTGCCGAGGCGATGCTGCTCCGCCCGTAGGCGCGGAACGAGAGCCATGCAGCAGAGGCAAAGGCACCGATGCCGATGATCGCGGTGGCGAAGTCAGCATTGAGGAAGGGCCTGTGCAACGAGGCGTCGAACCAGAAGGGCACGCTGAACAGACCGCCAAGACCGAGGATAAGAGCTGCGGAGGCGAGCCAACGAAGCACGCGGCTTGGATCAGCTGGAGACGTTGCGCTCTCGTCCGCGGGAGCCGCCGTAGCTGCGAGATGAACGGAGACCCAAAGCAAGGCGACGCCCTCTACGAACCAGGCGACTGTGATCCAATGGCCGCTAGCCTTGAGTGGAATGGCGATGGTGAGAAATACGACGGCAAGCGAAAGATGGAGGGCTGCCGTGACCCTCCCCTGCGGCAGCCGCATGATGCCGAGGTAGGCCGCCGCAAGAAGGACCATAAGCCAGGGCAGGAAGGCGTGGTGGCCTGCATCCTCAAGCACGGAATAGAAGGCCAGGGAGACAAAGGCGGCATTACCGAGGGGGAGAAGGATCTCGGGAATGAAGGCTATCAGCGCATGGAGGGGCTTGCGCCGACCCGGTCCTTCGGGGTTCTCATGGTCGAACGCGACATTGCCATCGCCAAGCGTGCCCAGGGGGACGCTTGTAAAGGCGAGAAAGAACAGGACGATGAAGATGGAGGTAAGGGAGAACTCGTCGCGCGCATAGAACTGGACGTACCAGCCGATGAAGTAAACCACCGTAGCGGGAAAGGCAGCGAGCAGAAGTCGAGGCCATGGCTTGAGGCGAACGAGCACCACGGTCGCAATGTCCATGGCGAGCAGATAGGTGAAGAGGAATATCTCGTGGTTACCACCGGTGGAGAGCAGCAGCGGTGTTGCAAAGCCCCCAACCAGAGCATAGGCCGCAAGAAGCTCACTATCCTGCGCCCAGGCCATGTAGGCGTTCCATGACGTGACCAGAATCATGGCCCCGAGAGCTGCTTCGGCTGGAAGCAGATGGTAGAGCTGGAAGGCTGCCCAAAGCGAGAGATAGAGCACGCCGCTGCCTATGGCTTTGAGCGAGTAGGAGAAGGCGTTAAACCCCTTCTGGCGGAAGCGCTCCGACCAGAGAATGACACCAGCCCCGGCGATAAGACCAGCAAGGATGCGACCAACCGGGCCAATCCAGTGGTTGTCCATCGCTAACTTCAGAAACCACGTCACGCCGATAAGCAACGCCACGACGCCCACGCGGTTGAAGACCTGCGCACCAAGTTTGTTCTCCAGCGACGGAGGAGGAGCAGCAGGGGAGGTCACCGACGAAGGGATTGGTGGTGGCGGAGCTGCAGTAACTGGCTGAGCCAGGGGGGCGGACGAAGTTGCAGGAATTGAAGACGTCGACGCTGAAACAGGCTGGGCAGACGCACGCAAAGAGGCAAGTTCGCGCTCCAGCGTCTCGACGCGGGCAGAGAGGGCTGCGAGTTCGACTGCCAGTTTGACTTCATTGCCGTACCGATCAGGCTGACCCTGATTTTCCTCTTGGCCCATGGCAACTACTTTACCGCCAACGCGTAAGGAGTGGAACCGAAGCGTGCCAATTGATACTCTTTGCCCAGATGAACAACGACAGAACGGCGACCCGAATACTGGTGGTGGATGATGACGAGGTAAGCCGGGAGGTGCTCTCCCTGCTGCTGGGAGGACAGAGATACATCGTGGAAACCGTCGATTCAGGGGATGCGGCGCTACGGCATCTGAGCGGAACTCGGGGCGCTCTCCCGGAGGTGATTCTGGTGGATATACAGATGCCGGGGACTACGGGTACTGAGCTGGCACGCCAGCTGCGCGAGATAGGTGAAACACAGACGATGCTATTGGCCATGAGCGGAAGCAAGCCGGAGGAGACCGTCCGCCAGGCGTTCGACGGATTTCTAAAGAAGCCGTTCACGATGGAGGAGTTGGCGACGGTGATTGCCGGTGGCTCTATTGAAGCAACAGGAGAAGCCGTTCGTCAGCATGTAACCGCTTTGGATGAAGCTGTGTACAACAAGCTTGTCGAGTCATTGCGGACGGAGCAACTGGAGCAGTTCTATGCGCTTTGCCTGACAGATGCGAAAAAACGTATCGCCGTGATGCGGCAAGCGGCATCCGAGAGGGATGATGCAACTTATCGAAGAGAGGCACATGCCATAAAAGGGAGCTGCGGCATGGTAGGCGCAGTCGAACTACAAAGACTTGCAACTTCCATGGAGGAACAAGGTATTGGCGTTACTACTCATGTAGTTTCACTCGATGAGTTCATACTGGCCTGTGAGCGGCTGCAGGGTATTCTAGTCGCACGCGGGATCAGAGGTCAGGCCACAAGATTGCCAGGAGAAGTCACGCATGATTAAAGCCGAGAAGAAGTCTGTTAATAACGCTGTTGCAGTAGCGCCTATCCGGATCGTCGTGGCCGACGATCATCCGGTTGTGCGCTTTGGCGTAAGGAACATGCTGGAGAATGAGCCCGGCTTTGAAGTGGTAGGAGAGGCGGAGGATGGCAATGCCGCGATCACGCAGACGCTTGAGCTGGAGCCGGATATTCTGCTGCTTGATCTCCTGATGCCGCGACTCCCCGGTCTGGAGGCCATGCGGGCGATTATGAGCAAGTCGCCGCGGGTGAAGATTATTCTGCTGACGAGCACCATCTCGACGCAGCAGGTCATTGAGGCACTGCAGATTGGGGCTCGTGGCATCATGCTGAAGGATGCCGTAGTCGGTGACCTGTCGAAGTCCCTGCGCGCAGTGCTCTCTGGCGATTACTGGATCGGTGGGGAGCGAGTCGCGAATCTGGTGACTGCGCTGAACGAGCTGATGAAAGAGGCTGCCTCAGTACCGGAGCGGAAGACCTATGGGCTGACGCCACGGGAGTTGGAGGTGGTAACTTGCATCGTCGAAGGCTGCAGCAATAAGGATGTCGCGAAACAGTTCTCGATAAGCGAGGAGACGGTGAAGCGGCAT
>Ga0193717_1001768_pt1 | contig 12988 bp, 5 predicted proteins | sample U2c2metaG_FD_145900 | JGI IMG/M metagenome (GOLD analysis project Ga0193717, IMG submission 145900) | Soil microbial communities from a riparian zone of the East river system, Colorado, United States - U2c2 | ecosystem: Environmental > Terrestrial > Soil > Riparian zone | place: USA: East River...
CTATCGCGCCCGGTCTCACGGCGTCCCCCGGTCTCACGGCGTCCCCTCGACACTAACCCTTATTCCCTCGCTATGATACGCAAACTCCGGCGCGTACATACATTCTATGCTCGTGATCCCATTGCTGAAATTCCCCGATTGTCCTACCAGTAAAGGATATTCGAAAACATAGGTCCCCTTAGGCAGCGTCGAGAAGAAGAAATCTGTGCTGGCATCCTTCGTACTCTCATAATATCCCAGGCCACCCTGCCATTTGTATTGGCTGATCACATTCACGGGCTCCATACAAGCCGCCCGCATGTCCTTCATATGTACATATTCCATGCTCCTGTCCACCCGCAGCTCAATACGCACGATAACTTTATCACCTGGCTTCAGCACCCCATTCTCACCCACGGGCTCCAACACCCGCCCACGATCGGTATTCCTTTGAATAAACAGCTTCTTCACCAGTTGTAATGGCGCCTTACTGCTTCCCGGCGGCGTCACCCGGTCCAGCATATCGAAATACTGCCAATACACCGCTCCCCATGCCGGCGAGCCACCACCCGCCGCAGCGGCGCTACCCGCCACAGCGGCGGCACTCCTCATTGTCACCGTAATATTCCCCATCGAAGGACTCACAAAAGGTCCATCAAACACTTTCTTATTATAACCCGTCCCGGCCTCACCCGCATCCGTGCCCATCGCCGCACCTCCCCATTCAATAACCTTTTCCCCAAGCTTAATCTCCACCTCTCTTTCCGCACTCAGCCAATCCTGCCCACCAAGCAGCAAGGCATAACAGGCATCGGCCGTAGCCTTCGTAGTCCTCCAGCTATGGGTCTGCTTTTGCTTAAGCAGCCAGGTCTTCAGATCCCTGTCCACCGCCAGATCCCCACTTATCTCCCGGAAAGCTTCTATCAGCAAAGACTGAATTTCGACCGGCGCCTCATACCAGTAATACCCTCCTTCCATTCCCTTCCAATACATTCCCTTTTCTTCGTCCAGTATTGCATTCTGCCGCAGTGACCTTATAATGTCTTTTGCGGTCTGGATATCTCCTGTCCGAAACAGGGCCAGCGCAATCATTCCCTGCATGTATTTGCTCTGCTCCACCCATGACTGCTGTACCCTTTTGCGGAAGTAATTCACCGCCGGGAATACATCTCCCGGGATGCCATAGTCGCTGAAGAAGCTTCGCATATACAGGTATTGCACCGGCAATGGCCCGATCCATGGCAAAACCTTCCCGGCGGATGCACCGGTCGGAATCTTGTTTTCATAACTCTTTTTCACCTGCCCATCCACATACGGCAGTGCCGCCTTTACCAGGGCTGCTACTTTCGCCGCCATCGGCGCCGGTATGGCCTGCAGCTTCTGCAAATGACCGATCCCCGTGAGAATATATTGCGTAATATAAAGGTCATCATACCCGCCTTTGAACCAGGCAAATCCACCACTGGGGGACTGCATAGCGGTCAGCCGGTCCAGGGTGGCTTCCAGCTCCTTGCTCATGCGGCTCATGTCGAATAATAAAGCGATATTCTTTTTCTGCTGCTCCTCCGTCTTACCCTGTAAAACCCAGGGCGTCTCCTCCAGCAATACAGTCTTCAGCTCCTGGTTCTTTTGCAGATTGCTCAGCAGCGCAGACGTATCCTGTGTTCGCCAGCGGGCAAACACCTCCTGCAAACGCGGTGACGAAGAAGCGATCCTGCCTGCCAGCGCATTCGCATAAAACCGGTTGAAGGTCTGTTCGGCACACTCATAAGGATATTCGACCAGGTAGGGCAGCGACTGCACCGCATACCAGGCCGGGTTACTCGTAAACTCTACCGTCAACGAATGATGATTCAGCGTCTCGCTGCTACCGCTCTGCAATAGCTTATCAAATTTAAAACTCCGAACGCCATCCCCACGAAGATTCAGCGGCAACGTTTCCGTCACCAGCATCCGGTTGCTCACCACCGGTAAAGTCGCTTCCTCTCCGTCGCTGTAGCTGCGTGACTGTGCAACTATGCGGTAGGTCAGCGGCCTGTTGTACTGAAATGGAACGACCATCGGGAAACTTATCACCGCACTTTGTCCCGCACCCACCGTAAAATATTGATTGGGCTGCCGGTTCGTAAACCAGCCGTCGGCCGTCTCTCCCGTAGTAGGGTCAGTCAGCTGTAAGACCATCTGGCCCGTCATATCCGAGTCAGTGAGGTTTACAACTTTAACCGCCAGATCCATGTGATCGCCCTCCCGTAAAAAGCGTGGAATATTTGGCTGTACCATCAGTTGTTTCTGCGTAACCACCGTTTTCTCGGAATAACCAAACGACAGATCTTTGGTGTGTGCCAACGTCATCCACTTCCAGCGCGTCAAGGCGTCCGGCATCGTAAACGAAAAGCTGACATTACCCGCACTGTCCGTCAGAAGGTCGGGGAAAAAGAAAGCCGTTTCATTGAAGTTCTTGCGGATTTGTACTGGTTGCTGATTGACCGCTCCGGAGTTGGGCTTTGCTTCGCCGCCAATCGGCATTACAATGCTATCTGATGTTTCAGCCATATCCTTATTCCGGCTGACAGGTTGCTTATCGGCACGAACATACATTTCACCACTGGAAATCAATTCTTCATTCATTATCCCTAACGAAGCACCCGGTATGGCCTGCCCATTGTAGGTCACTCTTCCCCCCGCTGCGCCCCGCAACCTAACCATAGTGTTGGGATACAGAAAATTCCCATCATCAGGCAACAACATGTCATAGACCTTGGCGTAATATTCGTACTGCACCATATTCTCGGGTTGCATCTGGCTGTAACCGCTGATGAAATTGCTTCCGCTCCACGGGCTGCTCTGCACAAACTCCGGATAAAGGGAAGGAGTCTCCCAGTCATGCGCAGCAAACTCGTCCAGCGAAGCATCATACATCGCAGCGAGCACCTCAGCCGACACCTTATCGCTATGCGGGCCACCGATGGTCACCGACCATGTTTCCCCGCCGCCGGGCAGGGTCTTATCCCTATAGCTCTTGTAATTTATCGTCAATTGTTTATTCGTCCAGGGCACTTTCACGATGACCTGGCGCGTGTAAAACCGGTTGTCTTTGACAAACGCCTCCGAGAGACCTAATCCGCCCCTGTCGGCTTCCGTAATGGCCAACTCGGTGGTTTTCTTTTCCTTGTTCAGCGTGAACGTATTGAAATCTCCGCTGTCCTTCCCGGCACGTTCGGTCTTTCGGAAAACAAATACATCTCCGGCAGAGCTTCCGGTCTCTATTCGGACCTTATCCCCAGGCTCTGCCGTTGGCTGCTGATCCAATGCCCAGTTGTATTGCGGTGTCGCCGGCGTCCCGGTCTTAGCATCAAATAATTCTACATAATGAAGATCCTTTACCTCCTGACCGTATGGGTCGGTCGTAGTCGCTTCGACCAGGTACCACCCCGGCTTGAGACGCCCGGCAGGAATCCGGAATCCGCCGCCACCAGATACTGCGCCGCCAACTCCTCCTCCCACGCTATCAGTGCTGCTGCCTCCCGTCTCTTCCCATACCTTCGTCCCTCTTGCCCAACTTTCTTTCTGCAGCTCATCCCTGTACTCATCGTGTGGAAAACTATCCAGGAACTGCTTTTCCGATAATAAAAACCGGTCAGGTCTTCCCCACATCCTTGCCCGGATCAGCCGATCCGGTGACTGCAATGTAAATATAGCCATGCGTACGGTCGAAACCACAGGCACTCCGGCCAGATTCGTAGTCTTTACTGTCAGGTGCTTCAGACTGTCGGCAGCCTGGTGATCCCCCCCAGCTATAGAAACCGACAGGTTTACTGCTGTATAACCCGCCACGATAGTCGTAGCTCCGCTTCTCGTTTCGCCATTGATATCGGTCACATCGGCCGTCACTTCATATTCAAATCGAGGGTCCTTGCTTCGGTCCACGCTGCGATCGGGTTTTGCTAAAAAGGCAAGCCTGAAGGCTCCTTTGCCGTCGGTCTTTAGCTCGCCGTGTTTTATCTCCTGCTCAGCGCTGCCTGGCTGCCGTCCCCGCCAGTAATACCAGGGATGCGGGAATCTCGTCCTCCTGACTATCCTGTACTTCACGCTGGCGCCATCCAGCGTATTGCCGGCAAAGGCTCTCGTATTACCTGTTACGTGAATGCTGTCTCCTGCCCTATAGCTGCCCGTTTGTTTTTCATAGTCTACATAGAAGGTTGGACGCTTGTATTCCTCGACAGAGAAATAGGCGGAATAGCCTTTTAGATCGCTGACGCGGAATGACCCGTTCAGCTGACCCGTCGGCAGGCGAAACGTCCCATGATAAGATCCAAACTCATTTGTCTTCATATCGAGAGAATCAACCGCTTCTCCGTTCGCGTTGTAAAGAAATACTTTCTCCGACCGGTCCGCCAGCACTTTCGACTGCTGTGTTTCCTTATCTTTTGTTACGGCTATCCCCTTGAACCAGACAGTTTGCCCCGGCCTGTAGATCTGGCGGTCCAGGAAAAGGAAAACCCTTGTATTTTTTGATTCGTAATCTTCCTTGTCTTCGGTTTCGGTTGGTGTATAATTAAAATCATTATCCACGAAGCCGTCGCGGATGAAAAGCCTGTCGGTGGCTGTACTGATATCCAGCGCCCGGCGCTTGTTGATCTCGTTTTTCTGAAATCCCCGCAGCAGGAAATGCCCGTCCTTATCGGTTTCGTAATTATAGGTACTCTTTTCCAGGTCATTCTTTCCACCCCTGGAATAGTATTCCCAGTTCCATACCTGCACCTTTGCCCCGCTCAGCGGCTTACCGCTTTCCCTGTTGACCACGAAATAGTCGCTGCCTTTATTGATATAGGCGATATTGGACACATAAAGGTATTCAACTGCCATAACTGCCTTTCCCCAGGTCCAGCCCGGGTCTGTACAGCTCAGCAACGCATATACGCCAGGCGGCAATGATCCGATAGAAATTTCCGTACTGTGATGCCGGTAATCATTAGTGGCCGGCAAATTCAGGTCGAATGACCGGTAAACAGGCCGGCTTATTAAATTCTTCCAGTATTTGTCATCCCCGGTAACGATATTGGGCAGCATGGTCTTATAGCTGTCCATGTTTATCAGGCGCAGATAAAGATGATCGAAATTCTTCCAGCCGACCAGACCTCGTATCGGTACTCCGGGCAGGTTGACCTTCTCCGTTTGAACAGCCAGGGATTTTTCCAGCAGCTCGTCCCGCAGTGCCCTGCAATGGTATTTACCCTCACTGCTGTCCTTTTGGGCAAGGACCCTGTCGCAAATGGCTTTTGCCTTTATATTATCATATCCCAAAGTGTCGCCGGATGACGCCAATGGAGTCACAGGGGTAAGGTAAGTTAAGCGTCGGGCTTGCTGATACCATGCTTCCGCCGCCGCCGGGTCGTCGCCATACTTGTCGGTTATCCGGGTCAGGGCCTGCGAATACAAAAGGTTCTTATTGTCCATAACGCCATAGGTATTTGCCCACTGCAGGCGTTCGAGATCCACGTCAATCAGCGCATCCGGACGGGAGTCTGCCAGGTGCTGATCGATAAGCCGCTGAAACAGCAGCAATGCCCTATGGTGAAGGGATGAGGTGTCGGTTGTAATAAATTTGTGATGGGCGAACTCCGCCGCTTCACCCAGCGCCACTGAATCATCGATCTCGAATACATCGGTTGGCTTATTGACATTCCGGTCGCTTCTTTTAAAAAAATCAAGAGCCTGATGTGCAAGGAGATCGAACAGGGTAGGGCGCAGATAACGTACATTGCCCTTTAGTATTATGGGTTCATAGCTCTCCAGCTTCGTTTGTTCCAGCAACCTGTCTTCCCGCAGTGATGCCAGGTACAAAGAGCTTATCTTATCATTGAAATCATCAGCGCTCCAGGTGGCTATATCCTTCTTAACAAAGTTGACCGTTGTTGTGCGATTGTACAACTGCCACTGGTGATTTATGAAATACTGCTGATATGTCCTGGCCAGCAGGCTCTGTAAAATAGATTTCGCTGGTTGCCGGGCGTCTGCGATAGCTGAATCCAGCTGTTTTATCGTCACCGGCTCCATCTGCTCCCGCTGACCGTTTAATATGAACCGGTAAAGCAGGGCCTTGATGCCTTGGGCGTCGTTGTGTTCCTGTCTTGCCAGAGTATAGATCCGATCTACTTCTGTCAGCGCCGATTCCGTCAGCCCCTTTTTTTGAAATAACGAATCGACCAGTTTCCATTTTGCATCGTAATTGGTTTTGTCTTGCGCAAAAAGAGCCGCTGCCGACAAACAAAGACCAGCAATGACAAATAGCCTTTTTAGGATCATAGGAGAAAACTTTTTTAAAGTTACTTTTTTTATTGTCGTACCGCGTCACTGCTTTCCAGCTGTGTATGACGGCTTATCTCCTTTTAAGATGCGCATGCTGAGCTGATTACATATTCTAAATCCCTTTTAACATACCTATAACTCCCCGTGTTTAAACAAGCCAATCGCTGGGGCGTCTTATTTATGTGAGTTCGTTAACTACTATAAATTTCTAACATTAGTACACATAAGGCCATCAGTGTTCATGTACAAAAAAAGGCCGGTCTCTGAGAAGAGACCGGCCTTACTTATATTGCCTTACTTATCTTAATGAACTGAGATCTATTTCTTCAGCACCTTTGCCATCGTAGCGCCGATCTCGGCAGGTGTCTTTACCACGGTGATCCCGCATTCGGCCATGATCTTCATCTTAGCTTCGGCAGTATCATCCGCACCACCGATGATCGCACCGGCATGCCCCATTCTTCTTCCGGGAGGAGCTGTTTGGCCAGCGATAAACCCGACTACGGGTTTGCGGTTGTTATCCTTGATCCAACGTGCCGCTTCCGCTTCCATGCTGCCGCCAATTTCGCCGATCATAACGATGCCTTCGGTTCCCGGGTCATTCATCAGCAGCTCTACCGCCTCTTTTGTCGGGGTTCCGATGATGGGGTCGCCACCAATGCCTACCGCCGTGGAAATCCCAAGACCCGCCTTGGCTACCTGGTCGGCAGCTTCGTATGTCAGTGTACCGGATTTGGATACGATCCCGATCTTGCCTTGTTTGAACACAAACCCGGGCATGATGCCGACCTTACATTCTCCGGCAGTGATCACACCAGGACAGTTAGGCCCGATCAGCCTCGTATTGCGGCCCATCAGGTAATTTTTTGCCCTGACCATATCCTGTACGGGAATGCCTTCTGTGATACAGATTACCAGTTCAATACCTGCTTCGGTCGCTTCCATTATAGCGTCTGCGGCGAAAGCGGGCGGAACAAAGATAATAGACACATTTGCCTGGGTTTCCCTTACCGCATCGGCCACTGTATTGAAAACGGGACGCTCGATATGCGTAGACCCGCCTTTTCCGGGCGTAACCCCACCCACTACCTGGGTGCCGTAATCGATCATTTGCGTAGCATGAAAAGTCCCTTCTGTTCCTGTAAAGCCCTGTACGATGATTCTGGAGTTCTTGTTAACTAAGATTGACATGAGAATAGATAGATTTGTGAAGACATCCTTCTGACCATTCGGGGGACGAAGTTAGGGGAAAAACGCTTCCGCCGGGTACTAATTTTCGCATATTAAATGAAGATTTAATATCTACTTCATCAATTCGTCCATGTCTCTGTTGTTATCGATCTTACCCCTCACTTCCAGCATCCGCATATCCTTGGCATCCCGGAGGAATTCAGAAGCAAAGATAAAGTCGTTCAGCAGCTTGTTCTTGCTGAAAATAATTTCCTTGTTACTGCCTTCCCATTCCTTGACGCCCTGGTACATATACATGATATGATCGCCGACTTCCATCACGCTGTTCATATCATGGGTATTCACAACCGTCGTGATGTTGTATTCGATGGTGATCTCCTTGATAAGTTTGTCGATCAGCAGCGACGTCTGCGGGTCCAGCCCGGAATTAGGCTCGTCACAGAACAGGTATTTGGGGTTCAGCACTATCGCGCGGGCAATGCCCACTCTTTTCTTCATCCCACCCGAGATCTCGGCCGGGAATTTGTTGTTCGCATCCTTCAGGTTCACCCGGTCCAGCACTTCATTCACCCTTTTCAGCTTCTCTGTATAGCTGCTCTTTGTAAACATATCCAGGGGGAACATCACATTCTGCTCCACTGTCATGCTGTCGAACAAGGCCGAGCCCTGGAAAAGCATGCCAATGCTCTGCCGCAAGTTCTTCCGGTTCTCTTCGTTCATGTCGGAAAAACTCTGACCGTCGTAAATGATCTCCCCGCTGTCCGGCTCAAACAGACCTACCAGGCATTTCATCAACACCGTCTTACCGCTTCCGCTGGTGCCGATGATCAGATTACATTTTCCTGTTTTGAATACGGCGCTGACGTCGTTGATGACGGTCTTGTTCCCGAATCCTTTTTTTATATTTTTGATCTCGATCATAAAGCTTTTTATTCTGGCTCCGCTACGGCTGCCAACGCAGCCTAACCGGGGCTAATGATTTTGCTGCTGTAAGACGGCCTTGGTCGCGTCTTACAGCGGTGAGTCCTCGGGGGCCGTCTTACAGCAGCAGGGCCGAAAGCAGATAGTCAGCGAATAAGACTAATACACAGCTGACCACCACCGCCTTCGTACTCGCCCGTCCAATTTCCAGCGCTCCGCCTTGTACATTATAACCATAAAAAGCCGGAATGCTTGAAATAATAAAGGCGAACGTATATGACTTAGCCAACGCAAAGAATACATTATAAGGCTTGAAATACTGGTGCAACCCCTTGTCAAAGGCCGCCGTCGACAAGATCCCCGTCGCGGTCCCCGCCAGCCGGCCACCAATGATACTCAGCACCATGGATATAACCACCAGCATCGGGATCATAAAGATCGACGCCATCAGCTTGGGCATGATCAGATAAGATTTCGTATTGATACCCATGATCTCCAGCGCGTCTATCTGCTCGCTCACGCGCATATTCCCAAGCTCGCTGGCGATCTTACTGCCGACGACACCCGCAAGTACGATACACACAAGGGTAGGCGAGAATTCCAGGATAACCGTATCCCGTACGATCTGCGCGATCGTAGACACAGGGATCAGGGGACTTACCAGTTGATAGGCGGTCTGTAAAGTCGACACCGCACCCATAAAAACGGAAATGATGGCCACAATGCCAAGCGAACCGATCCCGATATCAGAACACTGATGCATAAACTCCTTCCAGTACATCTTGCCATTCTCCGGCCTGGAAAACATCCCTTTTAGTGTAAGCAGATAAAGCCCGAACTCTGTGAAAAACTTCATTTTTGATATTTGGTTAATGTCTTAGCCGGTCCCGACCTAATGTTTTACCCTTTTCCACCATACGGCCTTTCTCGACTCTTCATCGTTTGTCTTGCACTTGATCTGCGCATCCACTATAGCCACCAAAGCTACATTATATATATTCCGTACGGTACTGCCCAGCTGCAAAACGTGTACAGGCTTCTTCAGCCCCAGTAAGATCGGCCCGATCGCATCGGCTCCGCCTATTTCTTTCAATAGGTTATAGGCAATATTCCCTGCTGCCAGGTTGGGGAATACCAATGTATTCACTTCCTGGTCCACCAGCTCGCTAAAGGGGTAGTTTTCCCTGATCAGCTCGTTATTCAGCGCTACGCTGGCCTGCATCTCACCATCCACGATCAGACCCGGTTCCCTTTGCTTGACGATGTCCCGTGCTTCCGCTACAAGACGGGCTTCCGGCGAGTCGCTCGTGCCGAAGTTGGAATAGCTCAGCATCGCCACTCTTGGCGTGAGATTGAAATGTTGAACTTCGCGGGCGACCAATAGCGTAATATCCGCCAGCTCTTCTGCAGTGGGATTGAAATTGACAGTCGTATCCGCCAGGAATAAGGGGCCCCGCTTGGTCAGCAGCAGGTACATGCCCGCGATCTTCTTTACTCCGTCCTCTGTTCCGATGGCCTGAAGGGCCGGGCGTATCGTGTCAGGATAATTCTTCGTCAGCCCCGAGATCATTGCATCCGCAAGCCCGGTCTCTACCATCATACACCCGAAATAGTTCCGGTCCCGCATGATCTTGTATGCCTCATATTTATTGAAACCCCTACGCTGCCGTTTCTTAAAGAACAGATCGCCGAACTGTTTGCGCTGTTCCTCATACTCGTCATCATATGGATTTATCACCGGCATGCCGTCCAGGTCGATCTGGTTGGCCGCGGCAATATGACGGATCTTTTTTTCATCGCCCAGTAACATTGGGAAGGCAACGCCTTCATCATATAATAGCTGCGCAACCTTCAGGATCTTCAGGTTGTCCGCTTCCGCAAACACAAGCCGTTTGGGATTCAGCCGGGCTTTGCTGCTCAGTACCCGCATCAACTGATTATCCAGCCCCAGCCTTCTGTTCAGCTCGATGGAATAGGCGTCCCAGTTATCGATCTGGCGGTGGGCCACTCCGCTTTCCATAGCTGCCCTGGCTACTGCAGGGCTGACCGTAGAGATAAGCCGGGGATCCAGCGGTTTAGGAATAATATAGGTAGGGCCGAACACCATATTCTTTTCGTTGTATGCCATGTTGACGATGTCCGGAACCGGCGTTTTGGCCAGGTCGGCTAAAGCCTTTACTGCCGCCAGCTTCATGGCTTCGTTGATCTGTGTTGCCCGTACGTCGAGGGCGCCCCGGAAGATAAAGGGGAAGCCAAGCACATTATTTACCTGATTGGGATAATCGCTCCGGCCTGTAGCCATAATAATATCATCCCGAACAGCGGTAGCCGCATCATAGGTGATCTCCGGGTCAGGGTTAGCCATGGCAAACACGATAGGTTTGCGGGCCATGCTTTTGACCATTTCCGGGGTGACCACATTGCCGACGCTCAGACCTACGAATACGTCGGCGTCCTTCAGGGCCTTGTCCAGGGTCCAGTCCCCTTTTTTAACGGCAAACTTCTTTTTCTCTTCATCCAGGTCGGTCCGACCCTCATGCAAAACACCATCTTTATCAAACAGGATGAAATTTTCCGGTTTGGCGCCCAGCGCGACGTACAGCTTTGCACAGGCCATAGCTGCGGCACCCGCCCCATTGATGACAAAACGTACCTTATCGATCTTCTTTTTCTGCAATTCCAGCGCATTCAGCAGCGCGGCGCTGCTGATAATGGCCGTCCCATGCTGGTCATCATGCATGACCGGTATCTTTAGCTGTTCCCGCAGCTCCTTTTCGATGTAAAAGCATTCCGGGGACTTGATGTCTTCCAGATTGATAGCACCGAAGGTAGGTTCCAGCGCTTTGACAATCTGAACAAACTTAACGGGATCTTTTTCATTGATCTCGATATCAAAGACGTCGATATCCGCAAAGATCTTAAAAAGTACCCCCTTCCCTTCCATTACGGGCTTGGAAGCTTCCGGACCGATATCCCCAAGGCCCAGCACCGCCGTTCCGTTGGTGATCACCGCGACCAGGTTCCCCTTGGCGGTATATTTGTAGACTTCTTCAACATTCTTGTAGATTTCCTTGCAGGGTTCTGCCACACCAGGAGAATAAGCCAGGGAAAGGTCTCTTTGAGTCTTCGCCTCCTTTGTTGGTACGACTTCTATCTTTCCAGGTCGCCCTTTAGAATGATATTCAAGCGCCTGTTCTTTGCGAAGCTGTTTTTTTTGCATACAGGGTGCAAAATACGAAAATGCCGCTAAACGACATTTTGCCCGATTTTACCCTCCTTATCCCGTTTTTTACCCCTTCTCCATTTTACCCTAATAGTCCCGAAATGTCCATTAGATACTCCCTAAAAGTTAGTTTGACTGCGTATCTGCCGCACGAAAAGGTACTGTGCCCTGTACATTCTGCCGTTCTATCCACCTTCTACTGTAAATAGCCCTACTAACTTATCAGATATCGACACTATTGGAAAAAGAACCGACAGACATCACCGACGGGATCTGAAGAAATGGAGCAGTCATAAAGGTAATGTCATATCCGAGTATTCCGACCTGCTCAAATTAGAAGTACCGATAGCTCATTCCATCACTGATAACACAATATGCGAAGGAAGGTATTGTAACCTTATCTCCCGAATTCCACATGCGCTCCCATCCAGGCCATCATCCCGGCCCCGATCTCAATGGCGGACTCATCGATGTTGAACGTCGGCGTATGCACCCCCGATGTGATCCCCTTCTTTTCATTCATTACCCCCAGCCGGTAAAAACATCCGGGGATCTGCCGCGTATAATATCCGAAATCCTCCGCACCCATGCGGATCTCTGTCTCCAGCACCTTGTCCCTGCCCAAAAATTCCCTGGCTTCCGCCCGGGCAACTTTGTCCAAAGATTCATTATTGTAAACCATCGGATAACCAATGTCGATATGCAGGTCGATCTCCGCCCCCATGCTGTGCACCAGCTCAGTAGCCTGTTTGCGGATCAGCTCATGTGCACGGAATCGCCATTCCTCGTCCATGGCCCGGAAGGTACCCATCAACTTTACTTCACTGGGAATGACATTGGTTGTGTGTCCTCCCTGCACCGAGGTTATCGACAGGACAGAGGGGGACAGCGGATTCCGGTTCCTGCTGATGATCTGCTGCAGCGCCACCACCAGGTGAGAGGCTACCAATATGGTATCTACTGTCAGATGCGGGGCTGCGGCATGTCCGCCCTTCCCCTTGATCGTGATATAGATCTCGTCAGCGCTGGCCATTACCATACCACCGCGAAAGCTAAGCTTTCCTATTTCCAGTCCCGGATGTACATGTAGCCCAAAGATAGCCTGTGGTTCAGGGTTCTTCAATACCCCCTCTTTTATCATCAGGCTGGCTCCGCCAGGATTTTTTTCTTCACCCGGCTGAAAGATCAGCTTCACAGTCCCTTCCCACTCTTCTTTCAGCTCGTTCAGGATCCGTGAAGCACCCAGCAGCACGGTCGTATGCACATCGTGCCCGCAGGCATGCATCACCCCTTCATTGGTCGACTTGTAAGGAATATCATTTTCTTCCCTGATAGGCAGCGCGTCCATATCAGCCCGCAAAGCAA
>Ga0193717_1001769_pt1 | contig 12978 bp, 12 predicted proteins | sample U2c2metaG_FD_145900 | JGI IMG/M metagenome (GOLD analysis project Ga0193717, IMG submission 145900) | Soil microbial communities from a riparian zone of the East river system, Colorado, United States - U2c2 | ecosystem: Environmental > Terrestrial > Soil > Riparian zone | place: USA: East River...
GCCGTTGCCATCATTCGGGAGAACCGGAAGATGTCGGTTGGTCGGCTCTCGTGGTTGCTGAGGCAGCACGGCATCACCCGATGCCGGGAATGGGTCCGGCAGCATAGGTGTGACTGACAACTGTCCTGCCATATAAAAAGAGAAAGAGAAAGCGGACAGCACCCACGCCCCCAACCCCCGTCCCCCCAGTCCGACTCCCTTGAGGGTCGTCTGACAGTGGGGACAGGGTATCGGGATTTGGAATTTGAATTAGACAAAGGGTAAAGCATATTAACTAAAGACACGGGCGACATAGCTTATGGGCATTCAGGTAGCTTTAGTAAGTTGTCGGGCTGGACGCCGTCCGCCCTCGTCTTTAGATATTTACGACCGTTGTGGGTCGCGATTATCACATCGACGATACTGCCGCCTCCGGTCGTCCAAAACGTCCACTTGCCCTGCTCGATACCGGCTATCGCCCCATCCAGGGTAAGCTTCCACCGAGAGCCGTCTCCGTTTGCCCCTCCCACATTACTGATTCGTTCGTGCGGATCAGTTCGCGGAGTCTTGTTTATGCAGGATATTTGTACACTTATCGCCACTAGCTTTCCTTTCGCGATGCGAGTCGCTCCGAACGGAATCAGGGAGCGCGCAATCATAGCCAATGGGATCTAGTAAGTGCACTAACACCAATGGGGTAGGGGCGGGTCAAAATCTTGAGGACAGGCCATAAAAGCCCTCCGCCGATGGTTTCCCTTCATAGACAGTTAATTATGGAAAAATGGATTTCATATATGACATTTAGTATTTCGGATATGGTTTCATCTATAGGGATTTCTGAGCTGCGGAGGGCTTTATTGTGTTTGTTCTCAACATTTCACCTACTCCGCCCCTTATGTGGCTGTGCGTCAAAGAGGCTCAGGTTCCCGCTTTGTTTTGAGGTAAGCGTTGATGATCCGTTGAATGTGTGCGATGAACGCTTCTGTATCCAAAAAGTAGTTCGGATATGCCTTCCTCAGTGCGTCAATAGGGCCAGCCGACACGAGCACTGCTTCAAGGGGAGCACCTTTCTTAGCTTGTTCTTCGATTGCCGCGTACTCTTTATTGGCCTCATCCAGTCGCGTCGTTGCAAAGGGCCTCAAAGTAACTGATTTATCTTGAGAGTTGAGAACGATCAGATGGTAAGATCCTGCGCCCGTTTCCGTTTTGATCCTATCCGCTGCTATAGCAAAGCCTCGGAGTTTATTGAGAACGTTCAACCTTTGCTCTAATCGGTAAATCTCTTCATATATTTCCATCCTCGTGTTGCGCTCAAAACCGGGTACTGGAGCTGTCTTTTCCATGATTGCAAACGCTGCGCTGGAAGTCTGGAAGAAGTCCATCCATTCCACTTCTCCCTGCCCAGATTTGAGTGCCTGCCCAAGGAAAGTACCCATGGTCTCAACTCCCGTTGCCCAAGCGTGTTGAAGTTTTGTGCGGATCTGAAGTTCAACCGATAGGCCGTTGTACTCTTTAGCCCTATCGTTTGAATACCGATAAATCAGATGGACGCTGCGGTATCCGTCAGGCTTTGGCGAAGAAATATAGTCTTTTGCCGGTTGTTGTTTGTGGCTAAACCGAGAATTTTGGTAGACAGCAACAAGGTTGCGGAGCTTGGACATATCAGCAACTACTACTCGAAGACCGCCGATGTCTTGCATCCGGGCCAATTCCATGCCCTCGAAGCGACGTAATTTTGCGATAATCGACGGCGTTCGCTTGAGCCGCTGTGCTACGAGGGCTTCGGGGTCGATAGCTTTCAACCTTGAGCGTAGTGTGGACTGGAAAGTATTGATCGGGTAAGCATGAGCGCCTCTCCAGTTAGCAAGAACTTCTATCGCATCAAAATATTCCAAGCCGAAATCAGGCTCCAAGGAGGCTAGTTGATCCCCTGCGCGATTTATTTGGCCTTTGGAATATGCGGGTTTTACGAAAGCCATTTCTCTAGCATAAGACGACAAACGTAAACGAGCCCAAGAAAATCAACGAAGCGGCTGAAGAATCACCGCCCCGACAACAAACTCACACGCTCGTGCACAGCCTGTAGGTCCGTCGTAACGAGGTTCGCGTATCGCCGGGTCATCTCAAGCGAACTGTGCCCGAGGACCTTTTGCAGATGGAACACGGAGCCGCCACGCCGGAGGTAGTTCACTGCGAAGGTATGCCGGAATGCGTGAAGGGTGCGGCACGGCGGGGTAAATCCCAGAGTCTTGCAAAGCAATTTTACGTCCCGCAGTACGACCCTACGCCCTAGCTCCGTTTGAGTGCGGCTGGCGAAAAGTAAATGGTCTGTCGTGCGACTAGCTTCCTTGCAATAGAGAAAGAGGGCTTTTCGCAGTTCGAAACTGAAGGGGACGACTCGCTGTTTGCGCCCTTTGCCGTCCAGGGTCACGAGCAAATTGTCGAAGTCAATCTCCCGGACTCTCAAGGTAAGGGCTTCACTGATTCGACAGCCGGTGTCTAACAGAAATAGCGCGAGCAGATGGAGCCTGCGCGGATATTTACCCTTTGGTTTCCACGTAACCAAGAGCCGAATCTGTTGTTCGGTGAACGTAGGCAGCACAAAGTCCGGCACTTTCAGGTGCGCGATTTTGGGGTGACGACATCCACTCCCGCACTTGGAGTCTGACCCCGCGTGGACCCAATGCGCATAGGAGTTGAGGGCCTGGATAACCGAATTGCAGCCGGTAGGCTTCAGCCCCTTCGTCCGCATCCGAATTACGGCGTCTTTCAAATCCTCTTGCGAGGGTGTCGGGGTGTTGAGCCATTTGAGGCTGTTTCTATACCACTCAAGGGTTGCCGGTGTGACATTCGCAAGGTACTGCCGCTCGCGGATGAACTGCTCGAAACGAGGCTCCATTTTCTCTCCAACCATGTACTCAGATTTGGAGGAAACCCGCGTAATCATTGGATTTTAGCGCAGTCTGGTAGCGCACCTGGTTCGGGACCAGGGGGTCGGAGGTTCGAATCCTCTCGCCCCGACCATTTAATTAACTACCGAAGCACGCGACTCCGATGAGACCGCATGGATGTAATGCTCCCGCGTTACCTCAGACGAGGTGTGCCCCAGCAGGGTCTGCACCGTGCCGAGGGGAGTACCCGCAGCATCGAGCAGACTTGCCGTAGCATGACGCAACCAGTGCCAATTGAAGCCTTTCAGTCCGAGCCTTAGCCTGTCGGCCTGAACTGCCGATTGAGCAGGTTGCGACGGCAAAGCGGTGTTCCCATAGCAGAAGAGAAGATGAGGGCGGTCCCGCTTCCCTGCTTCTGCAAACCGAAGATCTGGACCGCGATCGGAGACAGCGGCAAAACCCGCCGGCTCCGCTTCGTCTTGGGCGTGTCGAACTGCCCTTCGTAGACCGTCTGCCGAACGCGGAGCGTTCCCGCGACCAGATCGACGTCACACCAGCGCAGAGCAAGCATCTCCCCGATCCGCACCCCCGTTAGAACGATCAATGCTGCAATCGAACGGGACGGTTCCGGCAGCTCCTGGAGTAGAGACTTGAGGTCATCCAATGAGACCATCGGTGGCTCCTCCGAATGAATCCGACGAGGCAGGCGGGTCTTTTTGACGACGTTCTGCCGAATCAGTTCATCCATTTCTGCGGCATTGAGAAGAGTCCCAAACGAGGTCCGAAGATGCCGGACCGAGTTCGAGGACATGCCTGCGCTAAATTTTGCATGCAGCCATTTCTGTACGCCATCCCGGGTGAGGAGCCGAAGCGGTACATCCCCTAAGGCTGCCAGAATATGGGTTTTGAGGTTGTGATCATAGAACAGACGGGTGGATAGCTTGAGCGAAGGAAAAACTGATGGCTTCCAGACCTCATCAGTGAATTTCCTTAACGTCATGGCGCCGGAAGGCCCCTGCTTTCCGGCGTTAATCACCTGCAGACGCTCCCAAAGCTCCCGTTCCGCTTCTCGCTTGGACGACAATTCTTCGACTGTTCCAAGAATCATCGATCTTCGCACCGCGCTAACTGAGCCCTCTGGACTCGCAACTTCTTGCCAACGTCCGATCCACACTTTGTTTTTCTTGCCTCTCTTCGAGACTGAACCGTATTGCAACCGACTATTTTGAGTCATTCAAGGAACCTTCCTGACTCATCCAGCCGGTACTGCGTCGTAACCGCAGTGTAGGAGCTGTCCGCGTTGTATTCAAGGTTCATCGCGCCGCCCATTGGTCCACCCAGACTCGGACCTCATTCAGGCGAAAACGAAGGTATTTCCAACCTTCAGGTGGGGAATCTTATCCCTGCCTCGCTTTCGCACCCTTTCATAGACCCACGATGGCGCAACTCGCAAAGCTGCAGCTATTTCCTCTACGGTCAGAAGTTCCAGCAGGTACTCCGCCGCTCCTGGGTGGTCTTGATCGGGTTTAGGTGGCAACACGGCCTCTGAACTACTCCTGTTCATTTCCGAGTCCTGACAATTCGCGCTACGAGCGGGAGCGCCCATTAGATTCACGATTCACCTCGAAGCGGGCCATAATCCCTTCGGCTCGCCGACTGACCTCAACTTAGGTCAAGAAAATGGGTCCGATTCTTACCTTTTGCGACCGATTATTTCCGTCAGAGGCAATAATCCAGAGACACACTTTGTTGCCTTACAGCCACAGAAGCGCATTCCCACGGCTTGATCGCTATCGGCGCTATACGCGATGATCGACTAAAGCGATGAGCAACACCCCGACCATCCCAGGCAATACGCCCCCGACTCCACCCTTCTGGGGCGAAGAAGACGACTGGATCGTACTGATCGAGCTGGGCAAGGACGATATCGAGGAGGGTGCGCGTAGTGCTGACGCTATCGGCTATTTGCTCGCCTATGCCCAATGACCGATACGCGCATGCTCGCGTTAATCGGCGATCCGAAAGAGGACGCCTACGAACTGCTCTTTTCAAGTAGGCCGCAACCTAAGATAAGAGAATGGATTGAACCCCATCGTGCAACAGACTATGGAGTCCATCCACCACCCAGCGCCTGATAGAGCTGGACATAGTTTCTGCATCTCCGTATTCCACGCCTGAGCGAGTGCCAGCTGCGAGATGAAGTACTGCTGCTGCGTCACCAGCACTTCGAGAAAGCTCGTGGATCCATTGTGCAACGAACATTGGCGAGCCGGGCCGTCTCTTTGTAAGTATTCGTCTGCTCCTCGATTTTCATCCGAAAAAGTCTCGACTGGTTGTAACCGACGAGGCTACTTGCGACATCGCCAAAGGCGTTCAGCACTGTCTGCTTGTAACTCAGTTCGGCTTCAGTACGCTGCGCCCAGGCAGGTTGTAGGCACTCCGGATCGCGCCACCGGCGTAGAGCGGCTGTAGTGCTTTCCCCACCCAGCGACCAAACGGTAGCGGGTCCCTGGAGTAAGCTGGTCAAGGCCGTGCTTTGCGCCCCGAACTGACATGTCAAAGATATCTGTGGGAAAAATGCCGCCTTCGCCACGCCTACGTTGGCATTTGCCGCCATCAACGTTGCTTCACTCTGGCGGACATTGGGACGTCGCTCGAGAAGCGCCGACGGAAGTCCGTAGGCACAGTGGCCAGTGCGGCTGATCGTTCAGAACTAGACCGCGGGCAATCGGTCCCGGATTCCTGCCTAGCAGGATGCTGATCTGATTCTCGGTTTGCTCGATGAACTGCTGGTCGTTGATCACCTCAGCCTGCGCCTGCTGCACCAGCAAATCCGCCTGGTAGACATCGGTGATAGCGCTCTCACCTCCCTTATATTTGAGCGTGTTGATTCGCAGGATGTCCTTATCGGCGGTAACAGCCTGTTGTGAGAAGTCCAGTCTATAGTCGAACTGGCGAAGCTGAAAATATGCACTGGCAATATCCGAAATCAGTGTTGTTGAACGACGCTACGGGCATAGGCCGTAACGAGTAATTGCGCGCGCGCGGCCTCTGTTGCCCGTCGGTATTTTTTCCAGAAATCGACGAGGTAGTTCCGTTGTATGCCGATTGAATCGCCGGTTGGTCCGTTCGGCACCAGCCGGTTGCGCAGATATTCCACTCCTCCTGAGCCATATAGATTCGGCAACTGATTTTCCCGGGTAACCCCGACTATCGCCCGCGCCTGCAGGATGCGGGCGGCAGCAATCTGCATGTCGTAGTTGTTGGTCAGTGCTTCATTGATGAGCGCCTTCAGCGCCTCATCTTGAAACACCGACTCCCATTGAATCTCGGCGAATGACTGGACGACCGGCTGATTGGATAGGTCCGGCGCTATGCCACGGTATTGGCCTGGTGTATTTACGGCAGGCCGGTTGTAGTTCGGCCCTACCCTGCAACCGCTTACCAGAAGCGTCAATACGACGGCCGAGCATGCTCTCATACTGATCATGCCGTCGGTCCTTTGTGAGTAGGGACGAGCTCTATTCCTGGTTGTGGCGGCTTCTCCTTTTTGAAGAGATTGCCGAAAGGTTCGACGACGTCGAAAGACACAGGAATAAAGAAGATCGCGAGCAACGAAGCAGCCAGCATGCCTCCGATCACCACAGTGCCCAGGACCTGCCGTGAAATGGCACCCGCTCCGGTAGCCGTCCAGGATGAATGCAAATGCCGTCATCAGAATGGGACGCAATCTCATCTTCGCGCCGGATAGAGCGGCATCGATCAATGTTTTGCCGTTCTCGTATTCCACCTTGGCGAATTCCACGATAAGGATGGCGTTCTTGGCCGAGAGACCGATGAGCATGACCAGACCGATCTGGGCGTAGACATTGTTGTCCAGCCGCCGCAGATACAGTGCTGCAAAAGCACCGAAGACCGCGATCGGCACACCCAGAAGAACACTAAGAGGCAATGTCCAACTCTCGTACTGCGCGGCCATGATCAGGAAGACGATAAAGAACGAAAGTCCGAAGACTACGCCTGGCGAAACTCCCTGCGAGGCCTTCACCTCCTGATATGACATGCCCATGTAATCGAAGCCCATCTCGCTTGGCATCGTCTGTTTGAAGACGTCCTGCAGCGCCGCTATTGCCTGGCCCGAACTATATCCTGGAGCTGCAGAACCGTTGATTTGCACGCCCTTGAACTGGTTGTACTTCATCACGAACTCAGGTCCGCTAGTCGGACCGCTCCCAGTAAGGGTGCTTAGTGGCACCATTTGCCCTGAACTATTGGTGACATAGAATTTGCCGAGGTTATCGGCCGACGTTCGATAACTCCCCTCAGCCTGAACGTAGACTTGCCACTGACGTCCGAAGCGGTTGAAGTAGTTCACCAGCGATCCACCCATGAAGGTCTGTAGTGTTTGGTACACACTCGCCAGATTGACCTGCTGCGTGAGTACCTTTTCCTGGTCCACGGATTTACGTTGTTCTGTGCCTGGATCGCGTTGAACGATCCTTCCGACTTTGACCTGCTCTATCGTTGGACGGTCAGCAATCTCGCAAACGGGGACCTGCAGAACAACCTTCCCGCATGGAGCTGGGGCCGCAGGCCCGATGGAACGCTGGGCGTGAAGGACGCCAACTCCGCCAGCGACGCCGACCTATGGATCGCCTATGACCTCATCCAGGCCGGGCGGCTCTGGAAGCGTCACGAGTACACTCTTGCCGGCGACGCTCTACTCAAACAGATCGCATCGAGTGAGGTCTCCCGCAATTACACCTTCCCCCTCCTGCTTCCGGCTCGCGAAGGCTTCGAACACGATCATGCGATCATGACGAACATAAGCTACATGCCGCTGTTTCTCTTCGAGGCAGGCGCGAAGGCACAGCCGCAGGGGCCCTGGAGGGCGATGGCAGCATCTCTGCCCGCGCTGATACAGAAGTCCACGGTGCAGGGCTTCGCCACAGACTGGCTGAAGGTGGAATCTGATGGAAGCATGAGTCCGGCGCCCGCCCTCAATTCAGGCGAGTTTCAGGCGACGGGAAGCTACGATGCGATCCGTGTCTACCTCTGGGCCGGCCTCACGCCCGCATCGACTGCCGGCCGCGACGCCATTCTGAAGAGCCTCTATGGAATGGCCTCGTATATGAAGTCCCACTCCATTCCTCCTGAATTCGCAAGCGAGGGACAGCCTGCCGTCCGTGGCACCGGTCCTATTTCTTTTTCTGCAGCGCTCATTCCTTTTCTCGAAGCCGTGCAGGAGTTCGATGCCGCCCGTTTACAACAGAAGCGGCTAATTTCCGCATGGTTGGCACGCACGGGTCTCTACGGAGATCCGCCTCGCTACTACGACCAGAATTTGGCCATGTTTGCCCTTGGTTACACGGAACATCGATATCGCATTCAGAGCAGCGGAGATTTAGAGGTCTCATGGCGAAGATAATCCCACAGATGATCGGTCGGGCGCTGCTCGTCTCAGTCTGCACAATAATCCTTCCCCCCGCGGCGGCCTGGGCAGGGACTCGCCCGCCATCAGGATCCTGCTCGATCGCGCCAAGGCCCAGGCACAGAGCAGCCGTCTAGACATAGCAGCCTCCACCTGGAAACAGGTTCTCGTCTCCGACCCGAACAATATGGAGGCGTTGCGCAACCTTGCCTCCGTGGAAGCTCAGCTCGGGCACCAACAGGAAGCAGACGGATACATCCAGCGATTGAAGAAGCTTGGCGCGAGCTCGACCGAGATCGGCCAACTGCAGGGAATGCGAGCCCGTCCTGCCGATGCGGATCTCCTTAAGCAGGCAGCCTCGCTTTCGAAGGCAGGCCAATACAGCCAGGCCATGGCGATTTACCGCAAGCTCTACGGCAACAACCCGCCGGCCGGCCAGATCGCTCTTGTCTACTACGACACCGAAGCCGCCACACCCTCCAACCGCGGCCACGCTATCGAAGGTCTTCGCAAACTGGCGCAACAGTTCCCCGCCGACGAGCGATACTCGATCACCCTCGGACGAGTCCTCACCTATGACGCTGTCACCCGGCAGGAGGGCATGGCCATCCTCCAGCGCTATCAGTCGGACGCCGCCGCGCAGTCCGCGCTCAAACAAGCGATGCAATGGAACCAGCGCGCCTCGGCCGCTCCACCCGTCACCGCCGCAGCCGCTCCGCCGCAGCCGCCGCCCACACTGCGAACTCCCGCAGCTCCGGCCACCTCCGAACTGGCATCAGGATTCCGAGCCCTTAATAGCGGTAATATCTCTTCGGCTGAGCAGCACTTTCGCGCATCTCTCGCGCACGAATCCACGCACGGCCAGACCTATGCTGGTCTCGGCTTCGTCAGCATGCGCGAGCAGAACTTCGATCAGGCCGTGCAGCAGTTCGAGCGCGCCCGCGCAGAGGGCGACCGGGACCCCGGTGTTTCCCAGGCGCTGGAGACCTCGCGGTTCTGGCAGACGATGGGAAAGGCCCAGTCCGCCCTGGACGCGAACGATAACGACATAGCGATCGCGCAGTATCGAGATGCGCTTGCGATGAAACCTGAAAATCAGGATGCCCTCACCGCGCTCGGCGGAACTCTTCTCCGCGCCAATCGCCCGATAGCCGCCATTCCGTATCTTCAGCGCGCCATCCGGCTCGATGCGAGATCTCTTCCCGCGTGGCGAGCTCTCTTTCTCTCGCAGTCGCAGGCCGGCCAACGGGTCGACGCCGTCAAGACCGCCGAGCTCACCCCTGCCGTGCTCCGAACCAAACTTGAGTCCGACGTGGAGTTCCTAGGAGCGCTCGCGACCGACTACGCCGCCGTCGGTCAGCAGGCCGAGTCCGATCGCATCCTCAAGCGCGCCCTCGCTCTGGTTCCGTCCAACGACGGCACCTCCGCCTCGAAGCAGCTCCAATACGCCTCTTTGATGATGGCGGCCAAACGCTACAACAGCGCAGTCCGTGGCTACCGAAAAGTGCTCGCGGCCGACCCCGATAACAGCGACGCCTGGCGCGGTGTGGTCATTGCCGAACACCTGGGCGGGCATGATGCCGAAGCGCTTCACGCCTTCCAGCAGATGCCCTCGGCAGTGTCATCCGCAGCCCAGACCCACACTGACTTCCTCTCGATGCTGGCGGGCATCTACCAGTCGCAGACCCAGACCGATGCGGCCCGCGCTACCCTTCAGCGGGCGATCCGGATTCATTCCTCTCTTTCTCTGCAACTCCAGCTCGCCTCGGTTGAGATGGCAAGCGGCGATAAGGAACGTGCCGCGCAGCTCTACCAACACATCACGGATGAGCATCCGGACTCGAAGCAGGCATGGATCGGATTTATCCAGGGACTCCATGCTACCGGTTACGATCGTGAGGCCCTCCGTCAGATCCAGCAGATGCCGGAGGACATCAGCTCTTCTTTGCAAGACGACCCTGACTACCTGCAAGCCACCGCCGCCGTCTATAGCGCTTCGGGGAACAATCGCCGGGCGGCCGCGGCTATCGATCGCGTCAACGAAATCTACAGCGAGCAGGGCATTGCGCCGCCCGCGTCGGTCCAGATTCAGGAAGGCTGGCTCTATCTGCAGGCAGGCGCCAACACGCGCCTTTCCGATGTTATCCAGCAACTGAACAGCGAGGACGACCTGACGGAGGATCAGGAGAAAGATCTCTCGCGTCTGTGGACGAGCTGGGCCCTCAAACGCGCCGCGCAACTGCGGCAACAAGGCAAGCCGCAGGCGGCGGTGCTCATCCTCTCCACGGCGCTCCGCGCCTTCCCCTCCGACCTCTCGGTGAATAACGCTCTCGCAGACACCTACGTCGAGGCCGGCGACCCAGAGCGCGCTGTGCTGCTCTATGCGCGCGACGATATCTCGCAGGCCGACAGAGCCATCTGCGCCTCGGCGATCCGCGCTGCTCTCGTCGCTGGCAATCGCAAACAGGCCGAAGCCTGGCTCCAGACCTCGCTCGGCCGCTTCGGACGCGACGCCCAGATCCTTCAGCTCGCCGCCGAGTTCGAACAGCAGCACGGCGACTCCCGCCGTGCCGCCGCATACTATCGTGCCGCCCTGCAGGCCGCCGGTCCGCCCACCATCGACGAGCTGACCTCATCGAAAGCCCGCATCTCCAGCGCATCTCAGCTTCCGGCCACGCAAGAGTTGTTCCGTATGCTCAGCTCTTCAGCCGATGCATCTGGTAAAACCCTCTCTTCAGGAAGAGACAATCTGGACGATCGGCAGACCCTCTGGCCCACGCGCTCGTCTTCCAGCCGCAGCCGCGAATCCGATTTAGCCGACCTGTCCTCCGAGACTGAAGTGCCTCTCGCTCCTTTGAGTCCTCGTAAACCGTCCCGTGTGAATCGAGACCGCGCTGACTGGAGCTCCCCGTCAACCGACTCGCTCTCGGACAACGGCGACACGCTTCCGCCTCTCCGACCGGCGACCAAAACCGCAAAGTCCACGCCGTCGAGCACGCATCCAGCGTTCGGCAGCGACGACGCCGACAGCGATCTCCAGCTTGATGCGATCGAACAGCCTCCTGCACGCCGCAACAGCTCTCGGCCAACATCTTCCAGCAGCGTGTCGACCAGCCGTGCGACCGCTCTTCCCTCTCTCGCGACAGACGACCCCTTACCCGCGGACCCTCCCGCACATGCCCGACCCTCCAACGCATGGCTGCCGCCGCGCTCTACTCAGAGCCTCGACAGCCTCGACAGCCCTCGATCCATCGCTATGCTGACCGCCCCTACCGCACCCGCGGAGCCTTTGCCTCCTCTCACCGGCTCCGCCGTCATCGTGCCCCGGCAGCTAAGCCCGCGCGAGGATATGGAACAGCGTCTTGACGCAATCCAGGCCGGGTCGAGCCCCTATATGGGCGGAAGATCCTGGGTAGGCTCCCACAGTGGGCAGCCCGGCTACGATCGCCTCACCATCTTCACCGCCGATATCGAACAGTCTTCGATGATCGCCAACGGAGCGCGGCTCTCGGTCATTGTTCATCCCACTCTCCTACAGGGCGGCATTACTGACCCGAACGCAACATTCCAGCTTGGAACCCTTCCCGTCGGAGCTGTCGCCAATGCCCAATCCTCTGCGGGAATCGGCGGCGAACTGCAGCTCAGGACCCGGAGCTTCGGAGCCGCGATCGGCTACACGCCCCACGGCTTCCTGGTTGAAAACGTCACCGGACGACTTCTGATCCAGCCCGACGCCGGCCCCGTGACCGTTACCTTCGACCGCCAATCCATCGAAGACTCGCAGCTCTCCTACGCCGGACTCCGCGATCCCGGGTCCATCTCCCCCGGCTCGCGCGGCAACATCTGGGGAGGAGTGACCGCCAACGCAGGCTCCCTCCAGGTCAATCGTGGGGACGCCTCCTCCGGCTGGTACATCGCCGGCGGGGGACAATACATCACCGGCCAGCATATCCGCTCCAATACCCGCATCGACGGTTACGCCGGAGCCTACTGGTCGACCTGGGAGAGGCCGGAGTACGGCAAGCTGACTCTCGGGATGAATCTCTTCGGCATGCACTTTGCCAACAATCAGCGCCTGTTCACCTACGGCAATGGAGGCTACTTCTCGCCCGGAGCCTACCTGCTCGGTAACGTTCCCATCACCTTCGAAGGACACCAGGGCACACGGTTCCACTACCGCGCCGCCGGATCCATCGGCCTCCAGGCCTTTCAGGAAGACGCCGCGGCCTACTACCCGCTCGATCCCGGGCTACAGATCGCGAACAACAATCCCTATCTGCCGGAACAGACCAGCGTGGGGGCCAACTACAACATGGAAGCGGAAGGCTCTTACCTGATGACCGAGCACTGGCATGTGGGCGGCTTCTTCACTGTCGACAACTCACGCGGCTACACCAACAGCCGTGTTGGCTTCTACTTCCGCTACGTCACCCATCCGCAGTCGCTGGACTCCGTCATGGGACCCACCGGACTGGATCGGCGAACCGGCCTGAGACCTCTTCTCATTCCCTGACGCAACCACACGTTTTCCATTCCGAGAGCTACGAGGGCCGCGGATCACTACATGGATAAACTCACCAAATCACCCCCTGCTATCAAGCTGATCCTGCTGGCTGCCATGGGATCTGTCCTGTTCACCGCGGGAAGCGCGTTCCTTCTCTTCCGAAATACGCAGAA
>Ga0193717_1001771_pt1 | contig 12970 bp, 10 predicted proteins | sample U2c2metaG_FD_145900 | JGI IMG/M metagenome (GOLD analysis project Ga0193717, IMG submission 145900) | Soil microbial communities from a riparian zone of the East river system, Colorado, United States - U2c2 | ecosystem: Environmental > Terrestrial > Soil > Riparian zone | place: USA: East River...
CACATAGGTTGGTGCCAAGAGCTATATGGCGGCACCATCCGCCTATTCGACCAGCTGTTCGCCGATTTTGGCATCAAAACTTCCTACGTCGACATTGAAGATATCGAGGCGGTTAAAAAAGTCCAAACCTCAAAAACTGTGGCTATCTGGGCCGAGAGCCCCACCAATCCTAAATTGGGCGTGATTGACCTAGACAAAGTTGGCGAGATTACCCGCGAGCTCGGCTTACGCTTTATAGTCGATCTAACTTTCGCGCCGCCCTGTACGACTGATCCTTTTGCTTGCGGCGCCGAGACTGTCATATATAGCCTCAGCAAGTATTTCGCCGGCCACAATGACGTTATTGGCGGCGCCATCGTCACTAAAAATGAAAAACTACACGAAAAACTCTGCTGGCTGCAATGGACCGTTGGCGCGATATTATCACCAGACGAGTGCTACCGGGTCATACAAGAGTTGAAAACTCTAGAGCTACGCTGGAAACGCGTTAGCCAAACCGCCCAGACCGTAGCCGAACATCTCCAAAAACAATCTCAAATCAAAAAAGTATACTACCCGGGCCTAGTAGATCATCCTGGCCATGAAATCATCAAAAAACAGATGAAAAACGGCTTTGGCTGCGCCTTGTCATTCGATCTCAAGTCAAGCGACCTAAGTTTAATTCGCCAGTTTGTTGACCGCCTCCAGAACAGCCAATTAGTTGTATTCGCGGAAAGCTTATCGAGCCCGGAAACAATACTGGCTCATCCAGCGAGCATGAGTCACCGCAGCCTTACCCAAAAACAACGGGACGATTTAGGAATAGGCGATAGTTTCTTCCGCCTAAGTGTAGGCTTTGAAGATCCAGCTGATCTAATACGGGTTATCGGCCAAGCTCTTCAAGTCTTCGAGCCAGTCAATGCTCCAAACAAGGCTAAACGCGAACTACAGCAAGCCTGAGGGTTAACACTGGTCTCAATTTTAACAAACTACTATAAGTGTTAATATTAGTTAAATTAGTATTAACGAGGTGAATGATAAGTATGTCTATTGAGCAATTAGCTAATTCAAGTGTTGAAGTCGGCGACCATAATGCCGTCTACGTACCCCGGCCCGGCGGAAACCCACTAGCTTTCGCTGCCATAGTCGCATCAGTAGCTAGCACTAAAGGCGACAAGCCTTATGAAGCTGCCGCTAAACTTCCCGAAATAGCAGCCGCTGCTCACGCCGCATCAATCTCTGAGGCCGATGGCTACACGAGTGCTCTGGGCAAAGAAACAACCCTATCGGCTGTTGGCAAAGTTATTCATATAGCTAGATTCCAAGCCCCTCCCCCTCTAGACAAAGAAGGCTCTAACGAAGGTGCTAAGGATGCCGACGGCGTTATTAAACTCATTGATGAGCAGCACCGCTCAGATAAGTCAGTGGCTATGTTCTACCGCGAGCAAGACGATGCTATCTCTCCAAAGCCAGCGTATCGCTGGGTATTATTGCCTAGGCACAGCAGCAGTAAGCATAAAACTACTTACGAGCTATTTGACCCGCAGAGACAGCGCGCAGCCTATGTACTGCCTAGCGAAACCGAGGATAAGATTGCCAAATCGCTCAAGGCCGGCGGTGTCTGGGCATATACAATGACGGCCGAAAAAGCTTAAAGAGCTAGCCTGTTGACCTTTCGCTAACAGATGTGTATACTAATAAATCTATGAAAAAGACTTTGCATCCAGACAACTACCGGCACGTGGTGTTTGAAGACCTTAATAATGGCTTCCGCTTCATCACGCGCTCAACCGTTGACGCAGAAGAAACCACCAAGTGGGAAGACGGCAAAGAGTATCCTTTGGTTAAAGTCCACATTACTAGCGCCTCTCACCCCTTCTTCACCGGTGAAGAGCGCATTCTAGACATTGAAGGCCGGGTTGATAAGTTCAAAGCTCGTGCCGCTGCTGGTGCCGCCTCCAAAGACAAGCGTGCCGCTGCTGCTTCTAAGGAAGCCAAGCGCGAAGCCGCCAAAATCGCCAAGGCTGAAGCCAAAGCTGAGAACAACACCAAAGCCCTTAAGTAATTATCAATATGCCGGCGAGCTACTCTTACACAAGCCGTACCATCCAGTTGATCCACGAACTAAGGAAGAATTGCCAACAATTCGAAGTTTTGAAGTTGAGGGAAGGGGCTACGGAATTGCCGAAGTCTACAAAAGCAAGACAGTTTCATTTGATGCGGTTAGAGTAACGTTTGTGCGTCCTGGACCTGTCGATATTGTTGAAGAAGTCATGTGGATTGATGATGAGCACACTTCCCTTAATGTAATTACAAATGACAAATTGCTCGTTCGGGCCATGGTACACCGGCTAAGTCTTTTTGACTGATCATATAAGCTACTTCGAACAGAGGTGGTATACTTATCAGCAATGGATCAGAAAGAACAATCACTACGAGCCGAACTGGCGGATCTGGACAAGAAGCTCCAAGATCCGGCGATTTTTGCCGATAAAAGCTACCCCAAATTAGCTAAACGTAAGAGCGCCCTGGAGGCGTTAATTGCTTTGTTTGATGAAAAATCCAAGCTGCTAACAGATAAGCAGTCGTCCGAGGAGATAAAAAATGGCTCAAACGCCGAGCTGGCGCAAATGGCTACAGTCGAATTGGAAGAGTTGGACAAAAAGATTGCTAACAATGAAGAAAAGCTGATTGAAGCCTTAACCCCGCAAGACCCGAACAATGACCGTGACATCATTATGGAAATCCGGGCCGCCGCTGGCGGCGACGAATCTAGCCTGTTCGCCGGCGAACTATACCGCATGTACGCCCGCTGGGCTGAAAACAATGACTACAAACTCGAGCTTATCAGCGAATCGCCTAACGAGGTTGGCGGTTTTAAAGAAATAACTTTTGCCATCCGCGGCGACGAGACATATAAGAATTTGAAATTCGAAGCCGGCGTTCACCGCGTCCAGCGCGTTCCCGTCACGGAGAGCCAAGGCCGGGTTCACACCTCCACCACCACCGTGGCGGTCTTACCGGAAGCCGAAGAAACTGACATCGAGATTAATCCAAATGACCTGCGAATAGACGTCTACCGCAGCGGTGGCCATGGTGGCCAATCTGTTAATACGACTGACTCGGCCGTCCGGATCACCCACCTGCCCTCCGGCCTAGTCGTATCTAACCAGGATGAGAAGTCGCAGATCAAGAATAAAGCCAAGGCTATGAGCGTGCTACGTTCTCGCCTGCTCCAGCAAAAGATTGACTCTGAAGCCGAGGCCGCCTCAGACGCCCGCAAGAAACTAATCGGCAGTGGCGACCGCTCAGAGAAAATTCGTACTTATAACTTTCCGCAAGATCGAATAACAGATCACCGGATTGGCTACAGCCGCTCAAATATCCCTGGCGCCCTAGACGGCCAAATAGATGATTTAATAGAAGCCCTCCAAGCCGCCGAACACGAACTCCTCAGCCATGACGGTTAAAGACTGCTTGGGCCAGGCGCAGAAACAATTAGACAAATCCGGGATTGGCACGGCGCGGTTGGATGCTTTGGTTTTGTTGGAGGATGTGACTGGTAAGGACCGGACCTGGCTATTGGCTAACCCGGAAACCGAAATTTTATCCAAACAAGTTAGTGAACTCAAAAAGTTGCTCGCTAAACGACTCAAGCATGTGCCGCTCGCCTACATTCGTGGTAGGACTGAGTTCTATGGCCGCGAATTTGTGATCAGTCCGGCTGTTTTGGAGCCTAGGCCAGAATCTGAGACAATGATCGACTTATTTAAGAAACTGCCCAATTTACCTACTCAGGCCCATATAGCTGATATTGGGGCTGGTAGTGGTGCCCTAGGTATAACGGCTGCCCTGGAGCTCCCAAATAGCCTAGTTGACCTAATAGAAATTGATCCAGAAGCATTCAAAATAGCTAAAATCAATGTAGATAAATTTACACTACCCTTAAAGGTGCTTGAGGCTGACCTACTCAAGCAATCGGAACAGAACTACGATGTGCTCCTCTGTAACTTGCCGTATGTACCAGATGACTACCAGATAAACCGTGCAGCCCTTCATGAGCCCCATATAGCTATCTTTGGGGGCACAGACGGCCTGGATCTCTACCGTAAGCTATTTGATCAGCTACAGATACAGGCTAAGCAACCGTTGTATATTTTATCCGAGTCTTTGCCACCCCAGCATGACAGTCTGGCCAAAATTGCCCTTAACGCGGGCTATGAATTAGATAAAGAAGATGACTTCATACAGGTCTTTAAGCGCATACAATAATTGATCAATTAGATGTATTTTAACCCGTTTTGGGTAAGAGCATGCTGTTGAGCAAAATTGTGGTTTTGGTGTAAGAACCGTACCGAATCGTGATGTGGGCTTACTCTACTGAACTACTATTTGAATTGACGCCCTTATGCCGAAGCAAGATTGGCGAACTAAACGACCTTGTCGCCCCAATCGGAGAAAGCTAACACTACTATAACTATGGCCACCATGATAAAGATGAACTGGCGCTGTAAGCCTTTGCTGAGCCGGTCATTGTGATCCAAGTAATATAGAACCGCCATGCCGTAGCCCAGAGCACTCAGTAATAGGACTGGCAGGGCCACTCCCCCATATACTAGTAGCCAATGGCTAAGCAGCCAGGCTAAAGCGGCGCCAAAGTAACCCCAGACATAGGCCAGCATCCGGGCATAAGGCTCGTCAAAGCCATCTAGGAAATGGCGGGCTGCCAAGAAACAGAACAGGCCAGTCAATAAAGTTAGTCCAAGCACGGAACCATCAGCCCAGGTTAGGTACAGGGCCATTAGAGCTGCTAACTGGGCAAGACAAGCCTGCAGGGTTATATAGGTGATGCCTGTACCAGGTTTGATTGACAGTAACCATACCGAATAAAGTACCGCGAATATAGCTTGGACCAGGAAGCTGCCACTATGAGCCATAAATACCACCATGGACAGTCCAACCATTAGGTCAACGGCGTTGGCTCTTATATTAGACGCCCAGAAGCGCGGCTTAACAGCGAACATACGCCACTTGCTTAAAACTATTACGGCTAGGGCTAATTGCACGAATTCTAGTCGTACCAAAACAAAAGCGACCACGGGCAGTACCAACACCAGTCCAAGGTGCAGGAAGTGGGCTATGCCGCTAGTTGGCTTGAGCTGGCGTAGTGGAAGTCTCATTGCTACCTATAATGATAACAAAGTCTGCGCCATTTGTGGCTATAGTACTGTCAGCTAAGCTGCTGGCCGCCTTTTGGTTAAAGCGTTTTTCCAGGTAGTTCTTGGTGTATTTGTTCTTGTGGGTCATATCTACTAGCGTGGTTTGGGTCCAGCCACCACTTGGCGTGTTGCCGGTGAAGGTCACATTATAGCCATAAGTCTTAAGCTCTTCGGCCTTGGTGGTAGCCAGTCCAGGAACTAACGTGCCATTTAAGACGGCGATCTTAGCCTTCTCTTTCATAATATAAGGATCTTTAAGCTGGCTGCGGACGTACTGCTGGATATCCGCGTAATTGAAGAGGCCAGCTTTAGGCAGAACGACTGATTGGCCGTTGATATTACCAGTGGTAACTTTAGAGTCAGTATCACTAGCTAGGCTGATCGAACCAACCTTGCTATCACCTACGCCTTTGACGATTCCATACAAGCGCTGGGCGTTCTTAATGGACAAGTCAGTTTGGACATTATTGCCGAATGAGTTAATCAAACCGGCTAGCTTGGCTGGATTACTAAGAGTGCCGACTGTGGCGACTTTTGTCTTCAAGGCCATCAACACCGACCGTTGGCGCTCGCCACGGGCGAAATCACTACTCGTTTCCCTGGAGCGTGAATAAATTAGAGCTTTTGAGCCATCAAAGTTCTGAACGCCAGCATGGGCCAGCACGGGGTCATTATTATTCTCCCAGGCCATAGTTGGGTCAACCAAGTCAGTACCAACATTTACCGTAACACCGCCTACGGTATCAACAGCCTGTTTGAAAGCCTGGAAATTAACCAGCATATTGTAGTCAATATCTATGCCCAGGGCTTCGCCAATAGTCTGGTCAACTAGCTTAAAGCCAGCGTCCGTCGCCTTAGGATTATTGCTGCCGGGGCTAACCTTGCCTAAATACTTATAGGCGCCGGTCTGCCAAGCGGCATTGAGTTTCATGACACCAGCGCCCGGCACGTTAACCCACAGGTCACGCGGAACGCTTAATAAGATCGTGGTGTGATTAACTGGGTCAACACTAGCTACCATTAAAGTATCTGTTAGATCTGGCGCGTCATGCGTACCGCCACCACGTCCCAGCAATAGAACGTTGACGCGTCCACGCCCCTCGCCTTTCAATAGTTCAGGTTTAACGTCAGCTTTTAGGGCTTCGGCCGTGCCGGCACTACCCTTAAATACCTTGTGCAGCTTTAGATAGCTCTGAGAAAACAGTAATCCACCTAACGTAATTACCAATATAAGAGCGATCGCCACCCCTTTTGAGGCGAATAATCGCATACGGCTCCAGCGGCTGCGGCCTTTGGCTCCAGCCAAGTGCCACGGGCTTTCCTCGCCCGGTAAATCCATATCGATTGGTAGCTTGCTAGCCGGCGCGGGAGCGGCCATCGTGGCTGTAACAGGGGCAGCAACTGGCTTACGAGCCCGTAACCGGTTGTCAGTATGAGGTCTTGCGTGAGCTAAATTAGGCCGGGCAGCAATGTGATTAGTGGTTGGCGCTGTTTGCCGGACTGGCGGCTTAGCAACCACGTGGGGGGCTAGCGGGCGGATGGCGTGGGTGCGTGGCGGCACCACCTTTGGCACAGGTTGCGGATTTCCAAAGGGGATTTTTGTTGTTTGGCGCTGTGTTTGTATATCAGGCCGTTTGTATCTTGACCTATCCATCTCGTCTTACCCCCAAAGTATAACGCCATCGCGCTTATGAGTAAACCCCTTTTCTGTGATATAGTGTGAAACTATAATGCAACAACCACAAGGGCCCAGTCTGCCTGACCAGCCCACCATCCCCGGAAACAAAAAAAACTCTGGTTGGCACGAAATACTGTCTACTTTAGGCATTTTAGTGACGGCTTTATTAACGGCGCTCTTTATAATCGGCTTTGTTTTCCGGTCATACCAAGTTGATGGCCCCAGCATGGAAAACACCTTACAGAACTCCGATAAATTGATTATCTGGAAAGTTCCACGCAGCTGGGCCCGGATTACTCACCACGATTACATCCCCAAACGCGGCGATGTCATAGTTTTTGACCAAAAGGGCCTTAGCGAATTTGGCCAGCAAGATAGCAAACAGCTTATTAAGAGAGTAATCGGCCTGCCGGGTGACCGCGTAGTCGTTAAAGACGGCAGTTACATCATATATAATGACGCCAATCCTGGCGGTTTTAACCCAGATAAAACCCTGGGCTATGGCAAAAACATTCCGGAGACCTCTGGTAGCATTGACGTAACCCTCAAAGAAGACCAGCTGTTCGTATCAGGTGATAACCGGCCAGACTCTTTAGATTCGCGGTCTTTTGGCCCAATCAATGCTGACCAGATAGTTGGCAAGCTCATATTACGGGTCTTCCCCGTCAACCAAGCCAAAGCCTTCTAATTGTGCTATATTTTAAGGTATGAGCCAGACACCAAAGCGAGGGTTGGGACGCGGTTTTGACGCCCTGATTTCCCAGGATTTCGATAAAAGCATCCTGCTGACGTCCGATGACCGCATAGAGAAAATCCCAGTTGGCCAATTACAAGCCAGCCCCTACCAGCCACGCCGGCACTTTGACGAAGCCGCCTTGGCCGAACTAGCTGCCTCAATTAAGCGTCACGGCATAGTCCAGCCGCTAGTTGTCACCCCAGTTAAAGATGGTAAATATACCTTGATTGCCGGCGAACGCCGCTGGCGCGCCGCCCAAATAGCTAAATTATCTACCGTGCCTGCCCTGATCCGCAGTTCGGCCGAACTCGAGCAGCTAGAATTAGCCTTAATAGAGAACGTCCAGCGGGTTGACCTCAGTCCTTTAGAGCAAGCCGTTAGCATTGAGCGCTTACACGAACAGTTCAACCTATCTTATGACGACATTGCCAAGCGCCTTGGCAAAGCCAACTCCACCATCAATAACACCGTGCGTCTGCTCCGTTTACCGAAAGCCGCCCGTGACGCCCTAGCGGCCAGTAAAATCAGCGAAGGCCACGCCCGCGCCATTCTAGCTCTCAAAGGTGATGACCAGCGCCAGGCTTACCTACTGCAAACTATCGTTTCGCAGGGTTGGAGTGTCCGCCAAGCCGAGCGGTTTGTTACCAGCGTCAAAGCCGGTACCAAGGACGTCAAGAAAAGCCACGAGCATGTCGGCACGGAAACTCCGGCCACAAAGCGTTTGAGCAAAAAAATTGGTTACCCGGTTGGAATTCGCCGCACCGCCAAAGGCGGCAAACTAGAAATTACCTTCAAATCTGACGCTGAATTAGAAAAAATTATTGATCTTTTAGACTAGCTAGCGCGGTCGCGGACTTCTTTGGATAGGGCTTTGTAAGCCCGGGCGCCTTTGCTCCAGCGGTCGTGCTCATAAATTGTCTTGCCGTAACTGGGTGCTTCGGCCAACCTGACATTACGGGGTATTACGGTGTCTAACAGCTTATCGCCAAAGTAATTTTTGACTTCAGCCTGGACTTGCTCGCTCAAAGAATTGCGCTTGTCATACATGGTCAGGGCAATGCCCAATAATTCCAGTTGCGGATTGGTGCTGCCCCGCACCGCCTGGATGGTATTCAATAATTGACTCAACCCTTCCAAGGCGTAATATTCGGCTTGTACAGGTATCAAAACCGACGAAGCTGCCGTTAATCCATTAATTGTCAGCAAACCGAGTGATGGCGGGCAGTCAATAATAATATAGTCGTAGTTGGCCGGCTCTAGGGCATCCTTCAATGCGAACTCCCTACGCTCCTGCCCGACTAGCTCAACTTCCGCGCCAGCCAGATTCGAGTTAGCCGGTAAAACGAATAATTGTGCGACGTGGCTTTCATGGACGGCGGAGGCTAGTGTGGCCGCCCCGCGCAAAACATCATAAGTCGTTTTGGCGGCTTGTTCTTTTGCTACGCCCAAACCGCTGGTGGCATTTCCTTGCGGATCCAAGTCAACTAGCAAAACCGAAGATTTTGGGCCGGCCAGTTGGGCGGCCACGTTAATGGCCGTGGTAGTCTTGCCAACCCCACCTTTTTGATTAACTACCGCGATGATTGTTTTTGTCATAAATGATTCCCCAATATCGCCAGTATATCACCTGGTGACCTGCTCCACTATAGCCTTGAAAGGCTAGCCTTATAGTACTAGTTACTTAAGCTGTCTTAAATAACGGATCAGAACTGATTAGGCGCCTTAGTTCCTCTTGTTGGCGGCGCTCTTTACGCGGCAGGCGCTTTAATAGGCGATCGTCCTGCGGTTTGCGATGTTTGTGTTGTGTATCCACGCTAGTGCTCATATGTTTATCATTCTTAATGACTTAGTCATTATATTTACTCAAAACAAAAACACCCTGCTTTTGGCATATTTGAAGCCAGCGGGTGCTTGTAAGGACGCGGTTTAGTTGTGCGTTTTGCTTTGACATTTGTTTGTATGGTTTTTGTGTTGCCAATTCAGTCTTGTGAATCTTAGCGGCCTCCTTAGGTCAAATTGACCCAAGGAAACCGTTTGGCTTTTTGTTTGGTTTTACCAACTTTCGTTGGTAAGGGCCACAACCTCCCGGCTCCAACCCTGTACCCCTATTATGCTTGACCTAATAAGGCCTTGCAACACCTTTTTGAACAAAAAATAGATGTACTTTTTAGACCAAATTTAGCAATTTTTACCACTTCGACTGTTGTTAATAAATCAATAGGGTATAGATCTAACCTAAAAACTACCCTTTAAAGGATAGTTCTTTATCTACGAGGTTTGTTGTTAGGCGTTGTTATAAATATAACGGCTACAGCTGCACTCAAAACTTATCCACAAGGGTTTTGGCCAGTTATTTAGCTGTGGTGCTGATCTTAGTGACTTTAAGGATGGTCTGGTGCTGGCGGTGGCCACGTACAGTATGGACCCGCTTCTTAGCCTTGTAGCGGATAGAAGTTACTTTATCGGCCTGCTTGTTTACTTCCAGGACTTCAGCGGTGACTTTAGCTTTGGCTACTAGAGGTGTACCGACTTCTACTTTATCCCCGTCGATTAGTAATAGCGCCTCAAAATCCACGGTCTTACCTGGATCATTAAGGAGTTCTACCTTTAGGATTTCACCTTCCGAGACAATGTATTGCTTGCCGCCGGTTGTGATAACTGCTTTTTTCATATCCATTGAGCATAACAAAAAACCCCGCCCCTGTAAACCCTAGCGCTGTCTAGACCTTTGACAGACCGATGGACAGTTCGACGCCATCTATCTTAGCTGTAGTCGTAAACTCAGATTCCTTAACCTTATTAAGCGATGAAGCGAGTGTTTCGTGCTCAATTACATCTGTTAACTCAGGGTTTTTAAGGACTTCAGCGAGGTCTTTATCTGTAGTATCAAGACTAAGATCAATCCTATCATCGACCTCCAGTCCAGCTTGTTTACGCGCCTGCTGAACGTTACGAACTATCTCTCTCATCAACCCTTCGTCCTTGAGGTCAGGAGTTATTTCTAGATCTAACTGGACTTCAATAGGCTCTTTTACGGCAATTACAGCAGCCTCTTCCGTAGACTTATTCATACGGTCTTTGCGGCTTTTATCCGTATTATTGAAAATAACTTCTTTAACATTCAGCTCTTCTGCGATTATATCCTTATATACTTCCTGGCGATCGTCAGAGTCAGTAAAGTTGTGGGCTGGAGCGACGACTTTTGAAAGTGGCTGACGAACTTTTATACCTGCCTCGGCTCTTTTAGCTAATCCCACAGTTATAGCCTCTCGTACTAATTGCATATCTTGTATGGCAATTTCGTTGATGTGGCCGGCTTCTGGCCAGTCTAGTAAGTGGACCGATTCGCCGCCTGTGAGCTTCTGGAACAGCTCTTCGGCCAGGAATGGGGTGAATGGCGCCATAATCAGGCTTAACTGCGTTAAAACGTAGTGTAGCGTCTGATAGGCGGCTTGTTTGTCAGCGTCATCGCCGCTTTTCCAGAAACGTTTGCGGCTGCGGCGGACGTACCAGTTGCTGGCGTCATCTATAAACGGCAGGATCGGCTTAACGGCGTTGGGGATATCGTAACGCTCCATGTGGCCATCTACTTCTTTGGAAAGCTGGTGGACACGGCTGATTATCCATTGGTCTAAGGGATTGGCCAGATCCGGGGTTGGGTCTTGCGGCAGTTCGCCAGCCTTGAGACCAGAATCCCAGTTATCAACATCGGCGTAGAGCGTAAAGAAGTCGTACATGTTCCAAATCATGGATAGTTTACGGGCAACATCGCCAACTTCCTTGTCCTGCAAAGCAAAATCTTCACCATTTAACAGAGGCGAGCCGAGTAACAGGAAGCGCAGGCTGTCCGCGCTGTACTTGTCCATCATTTCGTTAGGATCAGTGTAGTTGCCAAAGCTTTTGCTCATTTTGCGGCCGTCATTGCCAGCGATTGTACCGGTGACAACCACGTTATTAAACGAGTGCGTGTCAAACAAGCCAATCGAGATGGTGTGCATGTAGTAGAACCAGGCTCGTACCTGGGAAATGTATTCCACAATGAAGTCGCCTGGGAAATTCTGCTCGAATTTCTCGACATTCTCGAACGGATAATGGAACTGGGCGAATGGCATGGAGCCACTTTCGAACCAACCATCAATCACCTTGTCGATTCGCTTATACTCAACGCCGTCCAGTTCGAAAGTGACGTCATCAATCCAGGGACGATGATAATCTTTCAGTTCCACCCCTGATAGTTCCTTAAGTTCGGCGTAACTACCAATAACTTTGATGTGCTCTTTACCGCTCTTGTCTACGCCCTTCCAAACCGGCATAGCCGTGGCCCAGAAGCGATCACGGCTAAGGTTCCAATCAGGGGCTGACTCTATGGTTTTGGGCCAGCGACCGTGCTTAATATGTTCTGGGAACCAGTTAATTGGTCCGGCTTTTTCCAGCATTTCCTGGCGCTGGCCAGCAATATCCATGAACCAACTGGGGTGGGCTCGATAGATAAGCTTGGTGCCACACCTGTGGCAGTGCGGATAACTGTGCCGGATGTAATCGATCTTCCAGACAACACCACGCTCGTGCAGAGTCTTGGCAATCTGTTTATTGATGTCCCAAACCTGCTGGCCTTGCCATTCGCCCTCAGTATAGAAACCGCTGTCGTCAAGGGTGGAAATAACCGGAATAGCCTTTTCCTGGGCTAGATCAAAGTCTTCCTCGCCATAGGCTGGAGCAATATGAACAATTCCGGTGCCACTTTCCAAAGTCACGTAATCAGCGGCCCATACTTTGTGAGCATTCTTTCCGCGGTCTTCGAATAGCGGCTCATAAGTCTTACCAACCAGCTCCTCACCCCTGTATTTTCGCTTGATTGTATGTGGCACAACGTTGTGTTTTTCATCTGTGAATACTTTTTCTACGAGTTCGGCGGCCACAATCATAGTCTCGCCATCAACTTCAACTTCGACATAGTCTTCGTCTTTATTGACGGCTACGGCCGTGTTGGCTGGCAACGTCCACGGCGTTGTAGTCCAAGCCAGCAGCGAAGCCTCGCTATCAACCAGCTTGAATTTGACGTAAACCGAGGGGTCAGTCACGTCTTGGTAGGAGTTATCCATGGCCACCTCAGCCTTGGATATAGGCGTGGCGTCACGGATGCAGTACAGCAAAACCCGCTCACCTTCATAGATTTTGCCCTTTTCGTGCAATTGCTTGAAGGCCCACCAAACCGACTCCATGTAATCCTTATCCATGGTCTTATAAGCACCCTTAAAATCTACCCAGCGACCGATTCTATCAATCGTAGACTCCCAGAGGTCACCAGTCTCAATCATGTTCTCGCGGCAGGTCCGAACGTACTCTTCCAAACTAACT
>Ga0193717_1001772_pt1 | contig 12966 bp, 13 predicted proteins | sample U2c2metaG_FD_145900 | JGI IMG/M metagenome (GOLD analysis project Ga0193717, IMG submission 145900) | Soil microbial communities from a riparian zone of the East river system, Colorado, United States - U2c2 | ecosystem: Environmental > Terrestrial > Soil > Riparian zone | place: USA: East River...
GGTCCAGCCAGGGAGAAATTGCATCCGTTCAATCATGGGAAAATCTCCCATATCGCAAGTTATAAATGTCTTTCTTAGTTTTTGCCTGTTTTATTCAACCTGATGTTGTTCAAGCGCACTCCAAAACTTCAGCAATTCTTCGTCATAAAGATCCATGTTTATCTGCCGATATAGGGTTTGTGAGTGATCGTGGCTTTTTCCATCATTTTACCGACCTTGTAAAGCCGGTTGGCCATTAAGAAACGCTCCTTATGGGTTCGCTTAAGTCCCTCTTTGAGGTAAGCAATGAGATTTGGATCGACGGATTGTTTATTATTCCCCATTGTATAGCGAATTGCTAATCAAATTTACAATTTTTAGTTTAATGGTACGATATCGGCATCCAAAACATCCTGATAAGATATTTGCAGAGCAACGACTCGGCCTGAAATTTGCTTTTCACTAAGCTCGATGTGGAATACTTTATTGCCCGGAAAGCTCATCTTTTTGAAGACAAATATATTGTGATAGTGTTTGTTAAAAGCCGGGTGATCGAATAATAACAATTCCGGCTTAAGTTCGATAGATTGTATGTTGGAGGCCTTGGTTACTTTCTTATCCTCGACCTTAAAGCGGACATCCGCTATATTGTAACTCAAGTTGGTTTTGTTTTGACAGGACAAATCATGAAAAATATAGTCGCCGGCTGAATAGATATTATTCAAGCTGTCCTTGACCCCAAAGGCCTTTGTTTCTTCCTTCTATTTTGCTCGCATACAAAAAACAATATAGGCAAGCTTTTTTAACTTCGAGTAGGAGAGACCAATCCCCGCGATGTCCAAAGGCCTGGTGTCCTTTGGCTAGATCTCTACGCTGGGATAATCGTTGGTCGTTACTGGCCGTCGACCATCAAATAAATCTGACCAACTAATTGATCTCGATTTATTGAAAAGCCTATGCGATTTATCGTATATTTTACCCATTTCTCGGTTATTTTTACCAATAGGAAAACTTTGTATATTTGGAGATATGGAAACAACAGCTAAACCATCCAATAACCATATAGGGCGTAAAATCAGCCGTATTCGTGAACTTCGGGGTATTAAGCAGGAAACACTTGCCTTTGAACTTGGGCTTAGCCAGCAAACTGTATCCCGCATTGAACAAAGCGAAACTATTGAGGATGATGTTTTGGCTAAAGTTGCCGGGGTATTAGGAGTATCAGCTGAAGCTATAAAAAATTACAGCGATGAAGCGGTGATCTATAATATACAGAATAATTACGAGGGTTCATCAAGTAATTATAGTGGCCTCCATCATTGTACATTTAATCCTTTAGATAAGCTTATCGAATTGGTTGATGAAAACAAAAAGCTTTACGAACGTTTACTTCAAGCTGAAAAAGAAAAGAACGAGCTTTTGAAAAACAAATAATCGTCGTTTATAAGGTTTACCTCAAAAAACGGGAGCCAGTTTCAATACAACTCCCGCCCATCAACATAAATCTAAGATAAGTATCCTCATTTGCCTGACTTCACTTTTGCAAGTTATCCTTTGCCTCTTTCTGCTCTTTATCGGCTTGCTCCGCCTGGGCTTCAGCTGCGGTAATCGCATTCTGCTTTCCCATTTCTTTTTCTGCCTGTAGGATAAAGTTCTTCGGGTCTCGCTTTAACTTCTTTTCGATGGTTTTGAACACATCAGTTTCTAAGTAAAATAAATGATTATGTTCCTTGCCGTTAACTTATAGATGATTTCTTTTGCAAATTCAGTTTGCAAGGCGACATATAAGTCTTTCATATTTAAAATCTATTGCTGGTTTGAGTTTAACGATTACCTGTTTGATGTATATCGCTAGCTATATTTTCTTCAAATTAAATTCCCTGGCCAAGACCTCCTCGTATGCAATTTCTTCCATGCTGTAGTTGTCCGCGAAACCATTTACTATAGACTTAACAGAACCTCTGAATAGTATTTTTTTCCCCAATGGATTTTGTAAAACAACCAGCAGATTTTGTACGAAAAATGAATCAGCATGGGTTGAATTAAAATAGTTGGCAGGTTTGAAATCAATCCATCTTTGCAGATGCAAATTAAAAGAATAGAGATGTCTCCATTCATTATTGTTTAAGCTTTTTAATAAATATTCGTTATCAGCTGTTTTCATCAATGAAAAGTTTTCAGACCCTTGTTTTGACACTGATTCAAGTTGCGATAGTTTCACCGGCGCTCTGATTCCATCCCCTCCAAAACCTAAATCAACCAGGTATTCTTCCTTTTCAATTGTTGCAATGATGGCCATATGCGTCCTGGGATTTTCAAATGGTGTGATCAAGGGCCTTGCGGCAATAAAAATATAGGGGATGCCTATTTTTTGAAGGGCTAAAGCAAATAAGCCATTGACTTCATAACAATAACCGCCGCGATTACGCCCAATAATTTTGTCCACAATATCATCTCCTGCCAAAGAAATAGGTTTGCCGGCCTGGACGTCCAGGTTTTCAAAGGGAACGCTAAATAACTGGCGTTGCATAATTTTACTGACACATTCGATACTTGAATCGACAGCGCCAATAAAATGAATTCTATCCAGGTAACTTTGTAAATCAAAATTACCTGAATCTATTTGGTTAGGATAAACTGTAAACTTGTTCATTAGACGATAAATAGTTAGTGATATTTAATAAGACAAATTTCTGCAACAATAGGGCGCTTTTCATGCACCCAGGTTAATTAATGCTCCGGAATTTCGGTTCAGGCTTTTGAGAGGGATTCTTTAAGAGGTTCAACAGGTGCTGATAAACAGAACATCAAAACTAATTGCCATTTGGGTTTGGTGCGATTTTGCGTAATTTTAGAGCCATGGAACTGTTGATAAATAAGATCAAAAGTTATGTGCCGCTTTCTTTTGAGGACGAAATAGTAATTCGCACTTTATTTCATAAGAAAGAACTAAAAAAAGGCGAACACTTGCTGGAAGCAGGCAACGTTTGCCGGTATGTCATCTTTATTGAAACCGGCCTGGTCAGGTATTATATTAACAACGATGGGGTGGAGCAAACCACTTATTTTAATAAAGAAAACGAGTTTGTCTGTGACAATATGAGCTTCCTGACCCAAATTCCCTCATACGTTAATATTCAGGCATTAGAGGACAGCACCGTGTGGATGATCAGTTACGCCGGTATCCAGCAATTCTATAAAGAGGTTACGACAGGTGAACGGTTCGGACGTTTGGCAATAGAAGAAGTATTTGTGAACGCGGCCAGCCAGATCATTTCTTTATATACCGACCCGTCTGAAGTCAGGTATAATAAATTCATAAGTAATTATACTGATGTCGCACAGCGTATCCCCCAATATTATATTGCCTCGTATGTCGGTATTAAACCGCAGTCACTAAGCCGTATCCGTAAACGCATCTCGGGCAAGCATTAATTAACCTGGGTGAATGAACAGAAGATTTCCATTGCTGAATTTTGTGCTGTTAAAAACAACAGTACATGAAAACAACACATGAAACACAACAATGGAGTATCCGTTCGGTATCCTTTTGGATGGTCCTCCCCATTGCGCTGGGCATCATCTTTGTCGGCGTCGCATTTATCATCAGCCCCTCATTTAACGCGGCTGGATATGGCATTCACCTGACTAACTCCGGTGATCTTCCATATGGAAGAATAAAAGGTATCCGTGATATATTTTCCGGTATAGCACTTCTACTACCTTTATTTTTTAAAATGAGAAAAGCTGCTGCATTGGTGTTCACTGCCGCCATTATTATCCCGGCTACAGATTGTTTGATCATACTTGCAACTAACGGGCCCTCAGATATACAGCATCTGCTCCTACACGGATTAACCGCTTTATATATGATCGTTACCAGTTTTTTGCTATTCAAAGATAAACACTCAACGGCACTCTAATCATGGATGCATTATTAATATTACAAATATGTTTAATCCTGCATTTAACAGGGTTAATATTGATGGCAGGAACTACTGCGGTGGACTTTATTATTTTTAATAATTTTTGTAAGAAATTTGAGTTCGAAAAAGAAAAATCATTGGCCTTTCTGGAAATAATGTCGAAGTTGTCAGTTCTTTTAATTGCCGAAGCTATATTGTTAATTGTTTCGGGAACCGGTTTATTTATCGTTACCCACGGAGTTTTTGCTGAGCAACTTTGGTTTAAATTCAAAATGGGTTTAATAATTGTCCTTATTCTAAACGGATCTTTTTTCGGCGGAAGGCAGGGGTCGAAATTAAAAAACATAATTAGAGAAAGCGGGCCCGATTTAAACAGTAAAATAAAGGCCGTTAACTTGAAACTCAAATTATTTTATACATTCCAGGCGGCAATATTTTTTACAATTATCATTTTCGCAATATTCAAATTCAATTAAAAATAGCCCTTTTCACTTCAATGTAGGAGGCAGGAAGTTTATAGCCGAGTTCATTTGTGGACTTGCACAAATGTTTAAAGAACTAAGCACCAATATGATTAAGATTACAAATCTTGCAACAGTGCTATGGATTTTCATGTAAGGAGAGGAAGCTTAATATTTATATCTTACAATATGCGACAATATCTGAACAGCAAAAAAGCCTTCAGATTTTTCTGAGGGCTTTAAATAAATTTTTTTAAGAATCTCCCATGCTTATCACATGGATGGGAGAGTTAGTAGGGCCGTAGGGGAAAGATATCGAACCGCTTTCTTGATGATTTAAAACGTTTAGCGTCTTAATGCTTGTCCTATTCAGTAACGGGAGCAGGACAAATATTGAATTCAGGGCCCGTGAATTATAGTCCTTTTACAATCCCCAGCGATTTTTCAACATGGTCGGTAGGTGAAATGTGATCGGTCTCTGATGAAAAGACAGCTACAATTTTACCATCTTTACCAATGACATAAGTGGTGCGCGGGATGAAACCGTGGTTAACCGCTATGCCACGCACGTCTTTCATTCCAAGCTTCGGTGGATTGATTAACAGGCCGTAAGTTGCCGCAATTTTGCCTTCTGCGTCTGACGCGACTGCGAATTTGCCCGCACAGTAATTCGGATCAGCAGAGAATGTATTCAGTCGCTTAATATCGTCTCCGGAAACACCGATAATGGTGGCTCCGGCTGCCGTAAATTTATCCTTCATTTCAGCAAAGGCGTGTGCTTCCGCATCACAGCCGCCGGTATAGGCAGAAGGGTAGAAATAGACCACAACAGGTCCTTTAGCAAGGGATTTTTTCAATGAAAAGTTAAATTCACTACCTGCCAGACTGGCTTGGGCGGTAAATACTGGCGCTGCATCTCCTTTTGTTAACATCTTCGATTGGGCAAGGCCGGACCGGGTTGTTAGGAGCGAAACGCTAAAAATTAAAAAAGACAGGCAATAATATTTCTTGATCATGATTGATTGTTTTGATTTGTTAATGGTGTTATTATCAATAATACGATAGTATGCACAATCAGGTTGTCTGTCATGAAAATTTTACTGCAAAATGGCCGCTCAATGGCGCTCAAACGGCACCAAAACAGAACAAAAAACCCCTCAAACGTAGCGTTTGAAGGGTTTTAGTGCTTTTTGATACTTACTTAGTGGAGCCGGAGGGATTCGAACCCTCGTCCAAACATGGTATAAGGTAAGCTTTCTACATGCTTAGCTTCTGTTTAATTGTAGGGAAGGGGAAGGTCAGTCGCTTACCTGTACCGTCTTCCTTAGGTGCTTTATCTCGCCTGCTATGCACACCATTAAGCTGGCCAGTTCCGTTTTTCGATGCCCCGATTGCCGATTCAACAGAACGGAAAACCGGCGGGACAAAAGCTGTTTAATTCTAAATTAAGCAGCTAAGGCGTAGTTATTTTCGCCATTTGTAAGTTTGAGCGTTCAGATTTAAGCGCTAATTCACCCAACGCGCTGCATGCTTACCTACTTATCTCCATCCTGTCAATTCCGGTCGACCCCATTTTTTAGTCGTGAAGGCTGAAAGCCCACAAAAATACAGTTTTTGAGTGGTTTTGGCAAATATTATATACTTTCAGCCTTAAGCTTTTTGCTTTCAGCATCTACACGCCCCGGATAAACCTTCAAAGCTTCTTCCAGGCAGATCATGGCACTTTGAAGGTCCTCATTTTTCAATACATAAGCCATACGCACCTCATTATGTCCGGCTCCGGGGGTGCTGTAAAAACCCGTCGCGGGTGCCATCATCACGGTTTGGTTATTATAGCTGAAAGTTTCCAGCATCCATTGGCAAAACTTGTCGGCATTATCAATTGGTAATTTAGCTACCACATAAAAAGCGCCGCCCGGATTAGGACAATAAACACCATTCATTTTGTTCAATTTACTAACCAGGGTATTTCTGCGACTGGTGTACTCTTTATTTACTGCTTCAAAGTATGAATCAGGGGTATCAACGGCTGCCGTACCGGCAATTTGCTCAACCATACCGGCGCTAAGTCGGGCTTGTGCAAACCTCAATCCCGCGTCTAAAACAGCTTTGTTTTTAGTGATCAGGCAACCAAGCCGGGCTCCGCAGGCACTATAACGCTTGCTTACTGTATCCAGCACAATAACATTTTCATCCAGCCCATCTAAATGCATTGGTGATATAAATGTACGGCCATCGTAACAAAACTCCCGGTAAGCCTCGTCCGAAAACAGGTAGAGATCATACTTTAAAGCCAGGTCTTTTAACGCTTCCAATTCCTCTTTTGAGTATAAATACCCGGTAGGATTGTTGGGATTGCAAATAATAATGGCCTTGGTTTTATCAGTGATTAGTTTTTCAAATTCGCTGATAGGAGGCAAGGCGAAACCGTTATCAATAAAGGAAAGTATGGGTTTAACTACAATGTCGCTTTGACTGGCAAAACCATTGTAATTAGCATAAAATGGCTCAGGGATAATCACCTCATCGCCCGAATCCAGACAGGCCATCATAGCTATCGTAATAGCTTCTGACCCGCCTGTGGTCACAATAATATTTTCCGGATTGATGTTGTAACCCAGCTTGTTATAATATTCTGTAAGTTTTTTGCGATAGCTTAATGTACCTTCTGATGGGGTATAGGCCCAAACCTTAAAATCAATGTTTTTAATGGCATTTAACATGCCTTCGGGAGTTTCAATATCAGGCTGGCCAATGTTTAAATGATAAACTTTTTTGCCTTCCAGCTTAGCTTTATCAGCATAAGGCGTTAGTTTTCGTATAGGTGATGCGGGCATTCGCTGCCCTTTTTGAGATATTTTTGGCATATGCAAAATTAGTAAAAAAAGAAAGTATTGTTATTTTATATACCTCTGTAAACGAAAAAAGACCCTTTAAAGGGTCTTTAATAGTATTTTTAATCCCCTTTGTTTAGCAAGGGTTTTTTTTAATCAGGCTCGCCTTGTTTTATTTGCTCGATGCCGGTTTAGCTACAACTTCGCCAATAATATTCAAATACTTTTCGGGTGTAACTGCGTTTGATTTAACAACAATTGTTTTGTTAAAAGGTGCTGCAGCAGCCGCATTGTAAGTGATTTTGATGGAGCCCTTGTCGCCACTTTTTACTGGTGTTTTAGTATAATCAGCAATAGTACAGCCACAGGTTGGTCTTACTTCGGTTAAAATAAGTGGTTCTTTACCAACGTTTGTAAATTCAAAAACGGTGGTTACAGGCGTACCCTGAGGTATTTTGCCAAAGTCGTGTTTTTCTTCATTAAATTTAAACTCGGCTTTCTGGCTATCCTGTGCTGATGCAGTAAAGGCAAAGCCTAAAATTACCGCGCAAATCATTAATATCTTTTTCATGTGTTTGTTTGATTAATACAAATATATAAGGTTTAACGTAATTTAAAAACTATTCGTCAAACTCTATGTTTTATTGTTAGTTTGCCAAATACAGAATAGAATTTTATAATTTTACCGTCTAAACGAAATTATATATGCCCGGAACTACCATACGTGCAACCAGTAAATTTAATACTGCTGAGTTAAGTTTTGATGATTTCAAAAAAATTGTGATCGATGATTACCGTATTGGCTTTGAAAGCAGACAGGCCAGTTTAATAGGTAGAAGAGAAGTATTGACGGGTAAAGCTAAGTTTGGAATATTTGGCGATGGTAAGGAAGTTGCCCAATTGGCTATGGCTAAGGCATTTCGTGCCGGCGATTGGCGCGCCGGGTATTATCGCGACCAAACTTTTATGTTTGCTACAGGTATGAGCAACCTGAAAGAGTTTTTTGCCCAGCTTTATGCTAATCCTGATATTGAAAAAGATCCTGCATCGGCAGGTCGCCAAATGAACTGCCATTATGCTACAAGATTTATTAATGCTGATGGCAGCTGGGTAAACCAGGCCGAAACCATGAATTGTTCGTCTGATATATCAACCACGGGTGGTCATATGCCGCGTTTGCTTGGTTTAGCTTATGCATCAAAATTATATCGTCAAAATAAGGAACTTGAATACCTTGACCAGTTTTCAGTTAATGGTAATGAAGTTGCCTTTGGTACCATAGGCAATGGCTCCACTTCCGAAGGTTTGTTTTTTGAGACATTTAATGCTGCCGGTGTACTGCAGGTACCTATGGCAATTTCGGTTTGGGATGATGCCTATGCCATTTCGGTACCGGCAAAGTTACAAACTACAAAAGAGGATATCTCTGAAATATTAAAGGGGTTTCAGCGCGAAAAAGAAACTAACGGTTATGAAATATTTAAAGTAAGGGGTTGGGATTACATTGCCCTTTGCGAAACCTATGAACGTGCCATAGGGCTTTGCCGTGAGCACAGGGACATTCAACATCAGGCTCGCATGAGCGTTATAAAACAAAGGATCGCCTGACCTGGGAGGATGATCATGACTGCCTGCTTAAAATGCGCGAGTGGATGATAGCTTCGGCCATTTCAACAGAAACTGAACTGGATGAGCTGGAAACCGAGGCCAAAAAATATGTGCGCGAATGCCAGCGCGAAGCTGCCAGCGAACTGCTTAGTGTGGTAAATATTGAACTGGATGAAGCAGCCAAACTGATAGATGAACTGGCATATAATGTTGCTGCAAAAGATGAATTATTAGATATTTCATCTGCTTTGCGTTCAAGCTATGATGCCGGTCGGAAAGATATAATAGCTGCTATACGTAAAACTTTACGGATCACCGCACGTGAAAATTCAGCAGAAAGACAATCATTATTAAATTGGTTTAATGCCGAAATGGTAAAAAACGATGAGCGTTTTAATTCAAAGTTGTTTACTGATACGCCGCAATCGCCTTTAAATGTGCCTGTTGTGGCTGCCATATATAGTGATAATACACGACTTTTAGATGGTCGTGAAGTATTGAACGCTTGTTTTGATATAAATTTTGACCGGGATAAAAGTATTGTTGCTTTTGGTGAAGATGTTGGCGCTATTGGTGATGTGAATCAGGGTTTTGCCGGTTTGCAAAATAAATATGGCGATCTGCGTATCACGGATACCGGTATCCGCGAGGCAACTATTATTGGGCAGGGTATGGGTTTGGCTATGCGTGGTTTAAGACCTATAGCTGAGATACAATACCTTGACTACCTGCTATACGCCATGACCGTTTTAAGCGATGATATAGCGAGTTTGAGCTATCGTACCCGTGGCGGACAAAAAGCACCGCTTATTATCCGTACCCGTGGGCATCGGTTAGAAGGCATATGGCATTCAGGGTCGCCGATGGGCCTGATCTTAAACGCTATGCGAGGTTTCCATATTTGTGTGCCACGTAATATGACACAGGCTGCGGGGATGTACAATACGTTGTTAAGGGGTGATGAACCAGCATTGGTTATTGAGAGCCTGAACGGCTACCGCTTAAAAGAAAAGCTACCTGATAATGTTGGCGAATTTACTGTTCCGCTGGGTAAAGCTGAGATTTTAAAAAATGGCGCCGATGTTACCGTTGTTTCTTACGGCTCTACCTTACGCATTGTATTAGAGGCCGCTGCCGAATTGGAGAAAATGGATATCCATATCGAAGTTATTGATCCGCAAACTTTATATCCGTTTGATACAGATAATGTTTGTGGTAATTCTTTAAAGAAAACCAGCAAACTGCTGGTTATTGATGAAGATGTACCGGGTGCGGCTTCGGCATATATTACCCAAAAAATAGTAGAAACAGAAAATGGTTATTACGCGCTTGATGCACAACCAAGGACATTAACCGCAAAAGAGCACCGCCCACCTTATGGGTCTGATGGCGATTATTTCAGCAAACCTTCTGTTGATGATGTGATTGAAACTGTTTACGCTATGATGAACGAAGCTAATCCAGTTAAATATCCTGCAATTTTTTAGTTGCAGGATATTTGAGATTTCCTAGCCCATCTTCTGTCTTTAAGTTGGTAAATGGTCACATCTGATTTTTATTAGCCTCTTCTTAGCTTATTTTTTTAAGTTTGCCTGCTTTCCACCTATACATCTAATACCATGGATTCTACGACTTTCGCTGCTATATCAAACATTATTAAAACCCGTCGCTCAATTAAACCAGCTATGATGAATGGCCATAAAATACCTAATGGTCATGTAGCTGCATTATTGGAACTTGCTGATTGGGCACCCACCCATGGGTACACTGAGCCCTGGCGATTTACTGTTTATGAAAATCCTGCTGAATTTTGCTTGCAACATGCTGAACTATACAAGCAAAGTGTAAGCGCCGAAGATTTTAGCGAAACAGTTTATACTAATTTTCAGCATCAGGGCGATAAGGTATCGCATGTTATAATTACTACCATGAAGCGTGGCGACCTGCCTAAAATTCCGCCGTTTGAAGAGCTTGCAGCAGTTTCGAGCGCTATTCAAAACATCCTGCTTGGCGCTACTGCCTTAAATATGGCATCGTTCTGGAGCACCGGTGGCGCAATTTTAAAACCTGCCATGAAGGACTTTTTACAGTTAAGAGAAGAAGATCATGTGATGGGGGTACTGTACCTGGGTTATGCTGATCAGCATCCCGAAGGAAAAAGAAATATCCCGCTCGAAGAAAAAGTTAAGTGGATTAAATAGTGACTCCCAACTTTTTGGCACCTCGTTTCGTATAATCGTATTGTTAAGCGATAACTTTCTTTATTTTAAATTTATTTTCATTTTAGTAAAAAATATATTAAAATGATTTTTGATTAAGTAAAAAAGTATACATTTGCAATTAACCGGTCCTAATCCGGTTAATTCCTTTAAAACCTATTGCTAATTTAACTTATTGATTTAACATTTAACTCAAAACAAGTATGAGGAAACATTTTTGGTGTGTCACATTAGCGGTTTTATTATTGTCAGGAACGATTATCAGTTGGAGATCCGCAGGTGCGAACAAATCAGATGGAAAGGTAAATTTAACCCTAAATGCAAAGGAATTATTTAATCAGTACGTAAATAATCTGTACCAGGCAGCCAGTTTGCAACAGTCTGGTTTAGCCTTTGATGTATTTGAAAAAGCAGTTACAGGTTATACAAATTTAAAACTTGCTCATAAATTACCAGAGAACAGCGCTGTGCTTACGGTTGTTGATTTTAATAAATCAAGCCGTGAAAAACGCATGTGGATAATTGATCTGTTAAGCAAACAATTATTGTTAAACACATGGGTTGCCCACGGACAGGGAAGTGGTGATGAAATGGCCAACCGTTTTTCGGACAGGAACGACTCACACCAAAGCAGCCTGGGCTTTTATCTGACCGATAATGTATATATGGGTAAACATGGCCGTTCGTTGCGGTTAGATGGCTTGGATTCTGGTTTTAACAGTAATGCCCGGATGCGCGATATTGTAATTCATGCAGCCAGTTATGTTAGTCAGGCTGCTATTGATCGTAAAGGATATGTAGGACGCAGTTTTGGTTGTCCGGCTGTATCACCCAAAGTTGTAAACCAGGTAATTAATACAATAGCAGGTAAAACGGTTTTCTTTATCAATGGTAGCGACGAACGGTATAACTCAAAATACCTTGATGAAACAGCGCCATTGAATTTTATTGCTGCCGATACAACGGCTTTTGACTTAGCCAAACTTTAAATTTAATATTATCCAATTATAAACCTGAATCGCTATGCCCGGCTAATAACCGGGCATTTGTTTTTACATCGCCCATCAGCATTTTTAAATGTGCATACAGCACTACATCTAACCCATATACGTCATGCCTGTATTGCAATGTGCCGCTGTCATCGGCCCAACAGGTAACGTAGGTTATGTATATTGCTGTTTTTTTAGGTAATGCAATATTGGTTGGATCAGGGTTATCTTCGTCCATATCTTTAGTTATGGTATCATAATCTTCCCCCTCACCAAAAAGGTTCTTTGCCAGGCCCTGCGGATCGCCCAAACGTACGCAACCATGGCTCACAGCGCGCATAGCATGCCCGAAGGCTTCTTTTGCAGGTGTATCATGCAGATAAACGCTGCTTCTGTTTTTGAACAGGAATTTTATTTTACCCAATGAATTGTAAGCACCCGGGCGTTGTTTAAAATCATATTCCAGATTGTCTTTTGTTACTGTTGACCAATCAATTGTTTCCGGATCTTCAATTTTAACCCCATCCTTGTAAACGTCAATGCTCTTATTGGATAAATAGTAGGGGTCATCCGCTGCTTCAATAATGATCTCTTTGGTGGCAATACTTCGCGGTATGTTCCACATCGGGTTTACCTCAACGCTATGGATCATGCTGCTTAGCTGCGGGGTTTCACGCGGAAATGGCTTATCATGCCTGTCACTGTCGGCATATGATATCAGGCTGCATCGCTGATCCATGTTACGGCCCTGGCCAACACAAACTTTCATATTTAAAACTGATTTTCCATCTTCTATCACATTAAGTTTAAAATCAGGAATATTCACGATAACATATTTAGATTCAGTAGGTTTATTCTTCCAGCGGAGACGTTCCAGATTAACCAACAGATAGCGCCTGCTTTCTTCTTTTGATAAGCCATCAAGTGTAACATCTCCTAAAAATGCTTTT
>Ga0193717_1001773_pt1 | contig 12964 bp, 12 predicted proteins | sample U2c2metaG_FD_145900 | JGI IMG/M metagenome (GOLD analysis project Ga0193717, IMG submission 145900) | Soil microbial communities from a riparian zone of the East river system, Colorado, United States - U2c2 | ecosystem: Environmental > Terrestrial > Soil > Riparian zone | place: USA: East River...
ATCGGTGTTGGTATAAGGTTGTCGATAGACCACAAGATTATGAGCTGTACTAAAGTGAGATCCGGACTTTTTGCCAAGCCGATGGCCGCAAGCAGGAGAAAAATAGCGAAGTAGGCACCCGTCGTGGCAACTTGGGTACGGCGCGTGGAGGCGGCAACCAGATTGACGGTGAGCACGATCGGCCACGCCCTGCTCCAGAATAAAAACAAAAACCTAGCGGGCACAAATTCCTTTAGGGAAATCTCCTCTGCCACTTGCATGACGAGCGCGAACAGCAGGCCAGCCGCGCCATACACAGCTGCCGCGTGCCAGGGTCGCCGAGTGGCGTGCGAATACAAAGTGTCGCCGATCATTTTGCTCCCGGAGAACATGTTTGCGGCGAGGGTCTTAAACTCTAATAACGGACGGACCGAGTTGGGCGCGTGCTCCGTCGCAGATGCCGCCGGTAGCCGTGTCGGCGGCCTGAGAGAATCCGGTTTCATCGTTTGAGCCACCGCGCGCCGATAAAGCCACAAAAGGAATAGCGATAAGGGGAAAGCCAATGCCGCAGCTGAGGTGATGACAAACGCCAGTTCGCCGATAATTTTTTCATTCATAGAAATACTCTAGTTTTGGTTGATTTCTAAGAATCGAGTTTCGTTCTGTATTGCAAAGCTAAGACCGAGTTGTAATTCAAAAGAGCTGGGCTACATAGTATCTAGTGATGGCTACGCCTGTAGCCAGGTATCAACGAATTTGATCGATGCGGTAAGCGTCTTACGGACATCTCCTGGTAGTTCGAAGGGCGACTGAGTTCCTGAGCGGCGTTGCATAACCATGGCTATTTTCTCATAGAAATCGTTTCTAGCATCCATATGCTGTACAGATTACAAGCGATGGAATGCAGAGCGTACAAAAGGAAGTGTCTGTGGACATCTTATAGCCAATAAAGTTGCGCAACGCTTTGGCGTGGTTTTATCCATCCTCTTTTTGGATACTTCCGATATCTTAAAGCAGGAGCACAAAGCCTGTTCGGAGCGACATAGACCCGGGAGAGCAGATACGTGTGATGTGGACGAGGGTTTGGGGCGGACGTTTTTCACTCTATTCATCTTGGAAAGTTTTCGCGGCATGCGCAAAATTTTCGACGGGTGCGCAGTGGGTGGTACCACTCGAAGAAACACCCGTGCACTACGAAGGCGTGGAGCGGATACAACAACTAACGTTAAGATTATTGACCCAGCAGGCGTTTAAAGACTTCCATTCTCGCCAGAACGTCGCTGCCATAGTCGCGTCCGGTAGTTGTGCTGTCAGGGTCCCGACCGGCAGCCAGTGAGCGGGAGACGTTTCCTTCACCGGTGTTGTATGCCGCCGCAATTGCTCTAAGGTCTGTACACTGTTTTTTTGCCAGGTACGCGCGTTTGCCCGCTAGGATGCGACATCCGCAATCAATAGATTCCTGCACCTGGTCCGGTGTCCACGCCTTACAAAATTCGGGATTAGTACCAATATCGACCTGCATAATGCCAAAGCCATGATAAATCCCATCCCGAAAGTCTCCCTTGATGCTTCGCATATTGGTTTCGCGGCTACTTATCGCCAATAAGAGTTCGACGGGAAAATCGCGTTGTTGTGCCGCATCTTCGAAATGCGCCAACCAACCATTTTGCCGTGCAGAGTCATATTGTTTTTTGAGATCGTTTTCAGTCCAATTCGCCATGTATCACCTCCTGGAAATAAGCCAATCTGACTTGGGTTCGAGTGAAATTCCATCCGTCGGTTTCAAGACTATTATTTGCGCGGCCGCAAAACTATTCCGGACGGCGCGGTACCACTGCCGTCCAGAAATGCCATCCCTGCTTCCTTGCGTTGCAGCGGCTTCGCCGGGGGAACGGTTGGGTTTTCCGGATATTGCCGCCCATCGAATTGGAGTTTGGCGTAATACTCTGACCGAACCCCTCCGCCCGCTACGGGTACTATTAGATCCTTCCATCCACGGGTCCTAGAGCTGCTAACGACGATCGGATTTCTTGCCGGGTTAAGCTCAGAGATAAGTTTATAGCGGGCACCTTCAAGCTGAAAAACATAAGCACTACAGCCGCCGGTACCGCAAACCGCCGGTCCGAAGAGATAGACCAATGCCTCGGGCTTTCCGTCGCCATTGAGATCGACTCGGTTATAATAGTAATGAACCGGCGTATCTGCCTGCGCGCCACTCTCCCCAAGAGTTGCCATAATCGCCCGCTCTAACCTATTGTCGCGAGTTTTTTCCGATTGGACTCTCCGGACGATCGTCGGCTTCGCCGCCTGCTCAGCCGCGGTCAAATGAGCAGGTACAATTGCCAGCAAGTTGAGACAGATCCAAACTCTCAAGGAACGGAAGGTCACTGTGCCCTCCCGGCTGGAGCCAATAGTCCGGGTGATAGAGAACCGCCGCCCACATTGCCGGGTTTCTCGTAGCGCAATTCCATGCAAGGCCTATATAGCCCCTGTCGGAGGTGGTGTCCAATAAATCTTGTTGCGCTCGGCGCTGCAAACCAAGTGACCGGGCTTGTTGCGCTAGGAAATGGGCCAGCCTTTTGAATTCTTCCGCGCCGCGCCCGCAGATAGTTGTTCTGGCGCAGCGCGTCAGCGGTACCCAAACACTGGAGGGACAATCGAACTCGGTAATATCTCATCTTATTCTAGCGCCTGAACAGATTTTTGGCGCCGCCAATCATAATGCTGGAGCAATTCTCATGCCCGCAAAAAAAAGTGCACTCGGGAATCGCTAGCGCCGCCGCGCGCTTCTATGAGAAAATAGTCGCGCAGGCGAAAGATTATCTTTACATCTGATCCTCTTGTGTTCGATCTCAAATATCTCACTCTAGGTTAGTGGCATTGAGCCATTCGTTTTGGACGCTCTTTGTCTACTTTGTATGTCCCCTGTCAACCTTGTTTCCGCCAAGCGCCTCCCACGTTGCCCTTGGACAGGATAATGGATCAGAAAATTTCTGGTGAAAATATCTACGCATCTATCGAACGTCTGTCCGCCGAACTTGGCCCGATGCTTGCTCTCCCAAGTGCAAATAACGGTTCGTGCGTTTGCGATAATAATTTAATTGACATATCGCCTTCATTGTTTTATTGAGGCGGCTGCAAGTGATTGCGTGGCGAAATCGATGGAAGCAAAGCTAAAAAAGCTACGCCAGGAATTGTCCGACGGCCTGCTCTACATCCACTCCCGGCTAAGTGAGAATACACAATCAACGCTCGAGGCGGCGACTTTTCTGTACGCCCTGGTCGAACTGCTCAACGAGCAGGGGCTGATTTCCATCGAGAAGCTTGATCAGCGTAAAAGCCTAGTCGGAAAAAGGCTCGCGAGGAAGAATTCTGAAAATGGTATCGGCGTTCTCATCCAGGAGCCCGAATACGACAAATATAGTTTCGAAGGTGAGGCGAAGATCGACTGCGAAAACCGCGTTCACCTGTGCAAGGCCGCTTGTTGTCGTCTGCCGTTTGCGCTCTCAAAACAGGATATCCGCGAAAATATCGTTCATTGGGATTTGGGGCAGCCTTACATCATCGCGCAGGAGAAAGACGGCTATTGCACTCATCTCGATCGAAGTTGTCAAGAATGTAGCATACGGGAGCACAGGCCGGTGCCTTGCCGCGCCTATGACTGCAGCAAAGACAATAAAATCTGGCTTGATTTTGAAAACAAAATCATCAATCCCGACATTCTGAAGGATGACTGGCCGCGTTGCGTTTCGGCGAATGAGGAAGGGATCGACCAGCCATGATCAACGCGCTGGATGAAACACTGAAAACGCTCCTGAAGCGAGATCTGCCGACCGCCCTGGCCGACCAAGTGCAGATCAGTTTTGCCACGCCTGACGATCAGTTTCCACCGCAATCGGTGACCTTGCCCGCAATCGATTTTTTTCTTTATGACGTGCGGGAGAATCTCGAACTGCGCAGCAACGACGTCTATATCGAACGGCGCGGCAATGGCACGGCGACGCAGACCCGCGCTCCTGTGCGCGTAGACTTTTCCTATTTGATTACCGCGTGGCCCAGCGAAAGCGTGCCGGATCCCGCCGAGGACGAGCACCGACTGCTCGGTGAAGTGATGCGTGTGCTTTTGCGTTTCCGGACGATCCCGGGGGATGTCCTGCAAGGCGAGCTAACCGCGCAAAATCTCCCATTGCCGGTGAGCTCTCTGCAACCGGGTCGCTTACAGAGTCTGGGCGAGTTTTGGCAAGCACTGGGCGGCAAACCAAAAGCAGCACTGAATTATCAGATCACGCTGTCCATCGAGGTTGCCAAACCAGAGGTAGTACCGCTCGTCACCGACAACATGATCAAGATTCGCCTGGCCACGGAGACGGCGCCGTGAGCGACGGGCCAAATTGGGAGATTGTTCGGCATCAGGTAGCAGTGGCGGGGCGCGTCGTGGACGCCAACGACAACCCTGTTGCGGGGGCTCAGGTGACTCTCACGATGCTGCCGGAAAAACCGAGGAAAGATGGCGCGACGACTAGTCAGCAACAACCGGACGCGCGGTGCGATCAAACTTTAACGAAGACAGACGGTATTTTCTTTTTTTTAGACTCGCTTCCCGGAAAATATTCACTGGAATGCGTTAATCGGCGGTCTGGCTTACAAGATAAGAAAACGGTCTCAGTTTCACACAAGGAAGACGGAACCATCGTAAAGGCTGTAGCGGATCTCAAATTGTCAAAGTCTTAAGAACGAAGGCGATAAGGTTTTTAAGAAATCTTTATTGGCCTTTGTCGCAGACTCAACAAAGGAGGAAAAACAATGGCAAGAGCAACATACTTAGCGCCCGGTGTTTACGTGGAAGAGGTGCCTTCGGCTCAACAGCCGATCGCCGGGGTTGGAACGAATACCGTAGGATTTATTGGGATTGTGCCGGACGTAATCTATTATCCCGAGGACAATCCTGACTATGATCCGGTCATGGCTCAAGCCGCTGTAATTCTGAGTCAGAGAGGAACGGGGGACAACGAGGCGACACGGGGAGCGAAGGCTCAGTTGGAGGCTGAGAGCGAACGATTAAAGGGTGAAATTAAAAAGTTGGACGAGGAGACCATTCCCGCTGCCGAAAAAAGAGTTACCGACGCCGGAAATGATACAGAGCGTAACAGAGCCCAATCGGCGCTAGAGCGTATAAAAGATAGACGCAGAGATAGAGATGTCGAGCAGAAGGAAGTGCAAACTAAACTGGCAGGAACACAACCTGCGGCGAACGCAGAGGTAAACGAGTCAGACCTATTGAGGCCATCCATACTTAAACCATTTCTATTGAGAAGATTTAAAGTAGAGGTCGAACCATTTAGCGCCAAGCTATGCACAAATTTTACCGAATATACGAATCGATTTGGGAGTTTTCGTGCGGAATTTCCTGAGCCGGTGCCGAATTTGGGTGAGGTGAAAGAACTGGTCGCATCGACTCATAGGGCGCTAACGCACGCCGTCTACGGGTTTTTTAAGAATGGCGGAACACGCTGTTTTGTGAGCCGGATTAAGAATGTATCCCAACTCAAAAAGGCGTTAGACGTGTTTGAATCGATCGACGTAATAGCGATCATCGCAGCTCCAGGGCTTGACGGTCAGGCGAATTGGGATTTGCTTACCTCACATTGTGAGAAATGTGAGGACCGGTTCGCTATTCTTGACTGTCCTGCGAAGGTTGAGGACAACGATGGTGATCTAGATATCAATAGCCTGCAATACGACACGCAACCGAATGTTTTGCCGCAGCGCAACAAGAATGCGGCATTTTATTTCCCCTACATCGAAGTTGTTGATCCGGCGAAACAGCTGCAAGACGAAGATCCAGCCCTGATTCCGCCGGTGGATCCAAAATATTGGGGAAGACTTTATGTTCCGCCAAGTGGACATATCGCCGGCATCTATGCCCGCACGGACGAGGAGCGGGGTGTGCACAAAGCTCCAGCCAACTCTGCAGTATTGGGTGCGCTCAATGTGAAATACTATGTCGGCAAAGCAAAGCAGGAGCTGTTAAATCCCCAAGGCGTGAATTGCATTCGCAACATCAATGGCAACATCACAGTATGGGGCGCTCGGACGATTGGCGGCGACAAAAACGCAGAGTGGAAATATATCAATGTGCGTCGCTTCTTCCTCTTCCTGCGCGAGTCTATCGACGATGGAACGCAGTGGGTCGTGTTCGAGCCAAACGACCCGGCGCTCTGGGGCAAGATTCGCCTAAACTTGGGCGCGTTCTTGACCAATGTTTGGCGTTCCGGCGCGTTGTTCGGCCTCACACCCGCGGAGGCCTTCTACGTAAAATGTGACGCCGAATTAAATCCTCCAGAGGTCCGTGACCTAGGTATGGTAGTAACAGAAATCGGCGTGGCCATCGTTCGCCCGGCGGAGTTTGTGATATTCCGCATCACTCAAGCGACGGGGCCGCGTCCTAGTTAGACTGTCGCAGGAAATCGAGATTCTCCATGGCGGAAGTCAGCAGCTACTCCGGGAGTGAGCTTCATGGTCGGGCTCCCGGAGTCTATAGCCAGGAAATAGCGCCGAGTCACGGCGCAGTGAGCGCGACCGGTGTGCCGATATTTATTGGTTTCGCAGAGATTCGCCGGCCTATTCTGGAAAAGGGCAATGACCGCGCGCCGCTCTTGCGGCTGACGAGTTGGGAGCAGTTCGAGCAAAGTATCGGCCCTATGGCGCCTGGAAGCTTCCTGGGCTACGCCGTGCGCGGCTTTTTCGAGAACGGTGGGCAACGTTGTGTTGTGGTTCCCCTGAGGTTGAAGGAGGCTCAGCTGAAGTTGATGGAGGATCAGCTACGGCTGGATGAGGATCAGCTCAGCAAAAACCAAGATCAAAGTTGCCGGACCGCGTTGACGGATGTCTTGGAAAACTTATTCCGCAAGGACGCCAACGGGCTGCGCGCAGTTCTCTCCGATATCGACGACACCGATTTGGTGTGCGTACCCGACATCATGATTAAATTTATTCGGGTGTCGCCCGAGACGGTGTTCGGACTCCAGCAGACGGTTCTGGAGTACTGCGCAGACATGGGAGAGCGGTTTGCTATTCTCGATGCCGTTCCGGCAAGTGCGGCCACTAGCGAAAAGAACATCGAGACAGTGGTCTTGCAATGGCGAAAATTGACGTCCCTCGACGGAGCGCTCTATTTCCCGTGGGTTCATGTGAAATCGCTAAGCGGGTCAGGGGAGCAATGGGTGCCACCCAGCGGGCATATCGCAGGTGTTTACGCGCGTAACGATGCTCAGGTGGGTTTCCACAAAGCTCCCGCGAATGAAATTCTCGAAGGCGTGCTGGATCTACAAATGAACGTTTCAGCGGCGATCCAGGGCGATCTCAACGCGGTTGGGGTGAACTGCATAGGCAGCTTTGCTCGACGCGGTATCCGGGTATGGGGAGCACGGACGTTAAGCGGCCATAGCAATTGGAGGTACATCAACGTTCGGCGAATCTTTTTAACTCTTGTCCGCTGGATCGAGCACAATATGCAGGACTTGGTTTTTGAGCCGAACGGGCCCTCCTTGTGGGAGCGTGTAAGAGATCGGGTTGGGGGCTACTGTTATGAGTTGTTTGCGCGCGGCGCTCTCAAAGGGCGTGACCCGGGTGAAGCTTACTTCGTTAAATGCGACGCAGAGACTAATCCATTGGACGTTAGAGAAACCGGGCAGCTTATCTGTGACATCGGCCTGGCGCCGCTTTCACCGGCGGAATTCATCCTGATTCGGATTACTCAAACCGCCGCAGGAGCAACGGTCACACTACCAACTGCTTAATCACAACAAGTCTGATTTGAAAAGGAGGAAAACAATATGGCTAATACTGGAGCTCGCACTGATCCTTATCGTGGTTTTAACTTCAGGATCGAGATCGGCGGTATTCAACGGGGAGGGTTTCGTGAGGCTTCGGGTCTCGACTCCTCCCAAGACCCTATCGAGTATCGTGAAGGTAACGAGAAATTTCTCACCGCGCGAAAGCTGCCGGGCCTCAACAAATATTCCAACATTTCGTTGAAGTGGGGTATTACGGACGACGCCTCGCTGTGGGATTGGCGGAAAAAATCCATCGACGGCAAGGTGGAGCGGAAGAACGGATCGATCATTCTGATCAACGACGCCGGAGAAGAAAAGCTGCGCTGGAACTTCCGTGACGGTTGGCCGACCAAATGGACCGGCCCGACCTTTAACGCCACCGGCAACGAGGTGGCGATCGAAACCCTGGAAATTGCCCATGAAGGGGTCGAGAAGGCATGACGTTGCAGACCGAGTTTACTTTCACGCTGCCGCATGGGTACGTCGACCCGGAAGGCAACCTTCATAAGGAAGGCGTGATGCGGCTGGCGACCGCTTTCGACGAGATTGCGCCAATGAAGGACCCGCGGGTCCAAACCAACCCCGGCTACCTGGTCGTCATTCTTTTGTCGCGAGTGATTACCCGACTAGGCGATCTGGATCCCATCAATCCCAAGGTTATCGAGGGAATGTTCGCCGGAGATTTCGCCTTTCTCCAGGATTTTTATCGCCGTATCAATACCAGCGGCCATGATCGGATGGGAGTCACCTGCCCGGAGTGTCAAGCCAAATTTGAGGTCGAGGTAAACACCATGGGGGAAACCTAGGCTACCCCTCAGAACGGTTGTTTGAGGAGGTAGCCTACATCGCTTACCACTTTCATTGGCCCTATGGGCAAATCATGAGCCTGGAACACAAGGAACGGCAGCGGTGGGTAGAGGAGATTGCCAAAATCAATAAGCGGCTCAACGACGCGATGAAACCGGAGACGTTTTAGATGGCGGACGGAAAACAACCAGGACCCGCGCGCAGTATAAAGGAAGATCCCTACGCCTCGTTTCGTTTTTCGGCAGAGATCGACGGTGTACAGGTCAGTGGGTTCAGTGAAGTTACCGGTTTGACGTTAGAGACGGACGTCGAAACCTTCCGGGAGGGTGGCGTTAATTTCTATGAGCACCAATTGCCTGGTCCAACAAAATTCCCTTCCAGATTGGTTCTGAAGCGTGGGTTGGCCTCCGCCGACGCCCTTTGGTCCTGGTATCGGGAGGTTATGACAGGCTCTATCAAACGCAAAAACATCAAAATCAAATTGCTGGAACTCTCGAATGTTGAGCAATACACATGGCAATGGATTTTTACCCGAGCATGTCCTGTGAAGTGGACCGGACCGGACTTCAAGGCGGGCACCGCGGAAGTCGCATTTGAGTCAATTGAATTAGTTCACGGGGGTCTTGCTAATGATGGGAAAGGCAGCGGTCGCAAATAGGTAGCGGTGCAGACCGGCCTTGTTGATTACATAAGGTTAAGACTCTGAGTCGGAGCCGTCGATGCGAATTACTGAGTGGAGACCTTGAAACGAGCCCCCACAGTGTTCAACAGGACCAAGCAGCATTTCAACTGTCTGAGATTTGCAAATGTCAAAGCCATCATCCGGAACTTCCGGCGGCGACTCGCGCACTTGGGACCAACCCGATGGGCTGGGATGGCAGGTGTGGCGACGCGCGCGTTCCACGGCGCTATTGACCCAACCCATGCAGAGGGATTTGGCTCGCCTTCGCACCAACATTTTACGGGATCCTGCGCCCCTTTTAACCGACATCCGTCGACGATGGGCGCTTGGAGATTCCGTTGTAAATCGTTTTAGTCTGAGCTCACCTTTGTTGTGGGTGCAGCGCCGCGCATTTCATGACGGCGTGGGTGTCGAACCCGCCGTATTAGCGCCTCTATCGCCCCGCTACCCTGGCATAACCGACGTCGCATCTTCGGCGTTGCCCCCCACGTTGTCAGGGGCAAGCGAATTGCCCCAGGTGATGAAGACTGCGGGTGGCGAGTGGACGCACGGGCCGCAGAGAACTCTCACGGTGTCGGAGCCGATGGACGTGAACTCAGACGTCCAGCGCACCGAACAAATCGCTCATTTCTCAAAGCCTCGTGTGATTGAATCGGAGAGGTCGTTCGATACATTCAATAGTAGAGTAATGCGGCGAAGTTTGCCGCCACAGCGACTGATCGCTGGGGATGCTCAACCTCTGGCGGTGAACAGCAGGACGCCGCTGTTTACCAGCGTCGGTCGACGGCAAGACATGCGGCTCGTGGGTTCTGCGCAAGCAATGACCGGAAGGTTTCCGGGCACGGACCGTGCGCGGGTTTCCCTGCGATGGGACGATGCATCTATGCCGGCGTCATTGATTTCCTCCAAGCGCAACGCCGACTTCACCACAGTCATGCGGGCTATACCGGGAGACCTGCAAGCTCCCGCGCTCCAACGAAGAGAAATCGTTGGCCGGCGGGTTCCAATCCCCACATCGACACCGTCAGCAACAACGCGAGCGTCCGAAGGAGAAATCGGGCCATTCAATACAGCGCCACTGCTGGACAGTAGTCCTGTTGGCAGACAGATCATGACGAGTTCTCGAATCGCCGTGTCAAAGGAACCTACAGCCGGCCCGAGCCTCGAGCGCACGACCCAGACTCAGAACGCCGCAGCTGATGTGATCCGCCGTCGGGAAGCGCGGGGTTTGTTGCAAGCCAAGCATGATTCTGAGTTGCCGATCGATCGGCCGGCGAGGAACGATGAATCTGTCATGCGAACCGCTGCCGAGCCAACTCGAGAGCATTGGCTCAGAGCCGAACCCATGCTCACTAGGCACGCGACAAGCGAGGGGGAAAGCTCGGCGACGGGGCTTTCACGAAAACCGCAATACGAAGCCATGGCGGAAACGTCGCTGCCCCTCGTTCACACTGAAACGGCGCTGCCTCTTCACACCGTAACACCGCGCAACGCGTCCACCGTGGGCCGAGAAATTTCGCTGAGCCGTGCGGAACAATTCCCGATACCTATAAAAGCCGAGGATCAAGGCATGAAGGCTGCTGACCGCCATGATCCGGCGGGTGGAGTTGAGCAGGCGCTGCCAACCGGCTCGGCGGCGAAATCCGTGGAGCTCGGCCGCTCGCTTGATCGAATCGGTCCCCGGTCGGTTCCCGCCGTCGATGTCAGTAGCAGCGAGTCCGATTCCCAGGCGGCACGGCGTCCGCAGCCGTCCATTTACGGCGCTACGATGCTTCATCGCTTTTTTGACCATCGAACAGCCGGACTCTGGCACGAAGCCGGCGATCCACGGATAGCGCGCCGGATAAGTCCTCTGACGCAGACGCATTACGGCGGCGGAGTTCCCGGCCTCTATGACCTTCGAGCGGCCGGACTCTGGCAGGAAGCCGGCGATCCACGGATAGCCCGCCGGATAAGTCCTCTGGCGCAGGCGCATGACGGCGGCGGAGTTCCCGGCCTCTATAACTATCGAACGGCCCAACTCTGGCACGAAGCCGGCGATCCACGGATAGCCCGCCGGATAAGCTCTCTGACGCAGGCGCATTACAGCGGCGAAGTACCCATGCAGCGGTCCGCGGAGCGAGCCGTTGTCGCTTCATCGCGGATGGCAACCATCCGGCGCGTTGCGGAGCTGACAGAGCCGGGCGCGAGAACGCCCGCCGATGCGATGAGCTTTGCCACCGTCGCGCCGACATCTCTCATGCCTGCCAGGGCGCGCGACAGTGCGAGTAACCTGTCGGGCGAGGTTGGCCAGGACGAAAGATCTTCGCCTGGAATCGACGGGATCGGTTTCCCGGGTGGCGCCATCGGTAACGAGCCGGTTGTGGCACAAAGGGAATCGCTGATACACCGGACAAGCTTTCGTGAAATTCCGTTAGCCCGCCATGCGATCGCAACAGCACGGCAAAGAGAACTCGGCGCAGCCGACAAGCCGATCTCGCAGCTCACTCAGTTCCTGCCCATCACGTCGGGGAGCGAGCAGGTTGTCCGCGGCTTTGGCCGGGATCCACGCGTTCAGCGCCAACCAGACTCGCAGGGTTTCTTGCATTCTCTGCCGGTTGCATTGAGCTCTACCATCGCAACACTGGATTATTCACCGGGAAGTTATGGGGGCTTCAGTCAGGGTTTACCAGCTGAGACAAAGTTCCCGGCGGCTGCGCTCGATGGTCTCGCTGCTGGACCACGGATCGGCAACGCGATGATTCATCGCTTCAGCCATGGTTCAAGCGTCCCGGGTGGATACGATTCGCGGGCGCGAGTTTTCTTGAATAACCTGCCCCTTGTGGCTTCGCAACGAATAGACAGGTCGGAAAATTCAGCTGGCGCTCCGCGCTCGGTCAACGACATTGTCCAAGCCGCTTCGCAATCGCCGGTGGGCGCAATGAACGGCGCGGCCGGCGCGGCGTTCATCGGTGGCAGGGCCGAGCCGAGGGCGCCTCAAGCCAACGCGGATCCTGCCGCGGCGCAAATGGATATCGATGAATTGGTCGAGAAAGCGTGGCGAAAACTCATGCGCAGACTGACCATAGAACAAGAACGACGGGGGTATTCGCGGTGGCTCTGACAAAGTTGAAAATCACGACAAAAAAAGGCGAGCAAGCAAAAGGTGGAGTCACGGAAATCGTGGCCCATTTCAATCCGACTAAAATTATTCTGAGCAAGACCGTCAATTTGCAGGATCAACAGGCAAAGGGTCGCGACGTTCCCGAGCAGCAGTTCAGCAACGGCCAGCCGCGAACTTTCAATTTGGACCTGCTGTTCGACACCTATGACACCGACAAAATTCCCAAGGAGAAGGTCACGGTTCACACCGGCAAACTGGACAAGCTCACGATCGTCAGCGAATCACTGCACCGTCCGCCTATCTGTGAACTTTCCTGGGGCCTGTGGGTCTTCTTCGAAGGCATCCTGGAAAAATTGGACCACGAGTACACGTTGTTCATGGAAGACGGGACGCCGGTGCGCGCGACGTCCAAATGCGTGTTCAAAGAATACTACTCAAATCCGAAAGACCAACAATGGCAAAATCGCCAATCCGCCGACGTCGCCAAACAACGGGTCGTCAAGCGCGGCGACACCCTGAGCAGCATCGCCGCCGAGGAGTACCTCGATGCCGGTTTGT
>Ga0193717_1001774_pt1 | contig 12955 bp, 10 predicted proteins | sample U2c2metaG_FD_145900 | JGI IMG/M metagenome (GOLD analysis project Ga0193717, IMG submission 145900) | Soil microbial communities from a riparian zone of the East river system, Colorado, United States - U2c2 | ecosystem: Environmental > Terrestrial > Soil > Riparian zone | place: USA: East River...
CGACCACGCTCACCACGATCGACGCCGCGGCCGGAGTCGACTCGATCGAGGCGGCGGCCACCGGCAGCACGGGTGGCGCCTCGTGCTCGGTGCCCGGTGACGACACCGCGACCCCGACGGCGACCAGCACCGCGAGCACGAGCCCACCGGCCAGCACAACGGCGACCAGCCGGCGTCGCCGGAGGTCGACCACGCCTGGTGCCCAGTGCTCCATCAGCCGCCCGGCGAGGCCGCGGCGCCACCACGGCTCTGGCGGCGGGTCGGGCGGATCGGCCGAGACGTCCTCCCACTGCTGGTCGGCGGGCAGTTCCGCCGTCTGCTTCGGCGGGTCCGCGCGCGCCTGACTCATCAGGGAGGCGAGGCGGTCCCTCGGCTCGTCGACTCTTCGGTCGCGTCGTGAAGTCGTGTCGATCACGGCTTCGACGCTATGCCCGAGCACCCCCGCGGCCGGGCCGTCGAGGCCCTCGCTGTGGACAACTCAGAGGTTGTGGACAACTCCGTCCGGACGGGTCGTCGGGGCCGCCGGATTGTCGGTGCGTCGTGGCATGCTGGCGGATTTACCGTTCCGCCGGACACACCACCACGCCGAGCATGCCGGGACCCGTGTGCGCCCCGATCGCCGCACCCAGCTCGGACACCACACACCCGGAAGCGGACGAGATCCGCTCGTCGAGCCTGGTCGCGAGCTCCACCGCACGCTCGTGCGCGGCGAGGTGGTGCACCGCAAGCTCGACCGAGTCCGCGCCGGTCGCGCCGGTGGCCTGTTCCGCCAGATCAACGAGCCGCGCGACGGCCCGGTTGGTCGTGCGTACCTTCTCCAGCGGCACGATGTGCCCGTCCTTCACGTGCAGCACCGGCTTGACCGCGAGGGCGGTGCCGAGGAACGCGGCCGCGGACCCGATCCGGCCACCCCGCCGCAGGTACTCGAGGGTCTCGAGCACGAAGAAGGTGGTGGTCCGCGCGGCGGCCGCCACCGCGATATTCTCCACGGCGGCGCCCGAGCCGCCGCCGATCGCCGCGGTCGCCGCACGCAGCACCGAGAAGCCGAGGCCCATGACCGCGGTACGGGAGTCGACCACCCGGACCCGGTCGACGCCGACCTCCTGCGCGGCCAGTCGCGCCGACTCCCAGGTGCCGGACAGTTCACGGGACAGGTGCACCGAGACGATGCCGTCCGCACCGTCGTCGAGCAGGCGCCGATAGGTGCGGACGAACTCGTCCGGGTTGGGCCGCGACGTGGTCACCCGCTGTCGTCCGGCGAGTGCGGCGGCCACCTCGGCCGGGCCGATGTCGACGCCGTCCAGCCCGGAGCGGTCGTCGATCAGGACGTGCAGCGGCACGACGTGCACCGCGTGCCGGGCGGCGAATCCGTCCGGCAGGTACGCGCTGGAATCGGTGACCACGGCGACCGGCACGGTCGCAGAGCCTACGTGTTCATGGCCGAAATGAACGTCATCACGGCCGTCCGAGCAACGCGCCGATCTCGTCGGCGAGAGCCTTGCCCGCGAGCTCGTGGCCCTCCCAGCCCCAGTGGATGCCGTCCGGGTTGCCCCGGCCACCACGCACGTGGTCGCCGACCAGCGCGGTCAGGTCGAGCAGCGGCACTTCGACGCGGTCGCCCCACGCCCGGATCGCGTTGGTCGCGCCGGCCCAGCCGGTGTGCACGAACCCGTACGAACTGGCCACGTGCACCGGCGGCAGCACACCCACCGCGGGCAGATCGGGCCGCAGCGCCCGAATCGAGCCGAGCAGTCGGTCCAGGTAGCTGACGGTCAGCGCGGGCGGCAACGCCACCGGACGGCCGCGCAATGCCCTGGCCAGCACCGGTTGGGCGGCGAGATACTGCTCCCGGACCCAGCGCCGCAGCGGGTCTGGACGCAGGTAGCGCAGCCCCTCGCGAAGGTAGGTCGGCAGCGGGGAGGGCATCGTGTCCATACTGCCCACCGCCAGGACCAGCGCGTCCGCCTTCGGCAGCTGCGACCACACTCTCGGGTCGCCGGTGAGCGACCAGAACGCGTCCCGCGCGGTCCAGCCGAACCCCGCGAACAGCTCGGTCCGCCCGTCGAGTGCCGCGGCGGCGCGGTTGGGCCACAACCGTTCGTCGTCCGCGGGGTGGGGCCCGGCCGGTCCGTGAAAGCTCAGTGAGTCCCCGAACATCAACAGGGTCGGCACGTGGCTCAGCCGGTGATCCCGGCGTTGTACGCCATCAGACGCCAGGCCAGGCCGCTCGAGCCACGCCGCGCGAACACCACCCAGTGACAGTTGCCGATCCCGCCGAGCTTCGCCCACACGGTGACCGGCAGCTCGAGCAGATGCCCGGTCAGCGCCGTGATCAACCCGCCGTGCGCGCACAGGACCGCGGTGTCCTCTGGCGTCTCGTCGAGGCCGGCCACCACCTCGTAGGCACGCGACGCGACCTCGACCCGAGCCTCGCCGCCGGGCGGCGTCCACGTCGGGTCGGTCTGCCACACCTGCCGGGCGCCCGGCCACTGTTCGTCGACCTGGGCGCTCGTCATGCCTTGCCACAGACCGAGGTTGGTCTCCCGCAGCCGCTTGTCGAACCGCAGCGGAACGCCGGTGGCCTCGGTGAACACCGTGGCTGTGTCGGTGGCGCGACGCAGGTCGGAGGCCACGACGATGTCCGGGGAGAACCGGGCGAGCGCCGGCACGGCGAACCTGGCCTGGTTGCGTCCGACATCGGTCAGCACGGAGTCGAGCTGGCCCTGCATGCGGCCGGACGCGTTGTAGTCGGTCTCGCCGTGGCGCCACAGGACGAGCCGGCGGAGTGTCACGTCGGACCGCCCTCAGCGCCGTTCGGCTCGCCGGCAGCGGCGGCCGCGTCGAACTCGATGCGGGGGCAGTCCTTCCACAGCCGCTCGAGGCCGTAGAACGCGCGCTCCTCGACGTGCTGGACATGCACCACGACGTCGACGAAGTCCAGCAGCACCCAGCGGCCCTCTCGGGCGCCCTCGCGCCGTACCGGCTTGGTGCCCGCGTCGCGCATCTTCTCCTCGACGCTGTCGACGATGGCGCCGACCTGCCGCTCGTTCGGCGCGGAGGCGATCACGAAGCAGTCCGTGATGACCAACTGATCCGACACGTCGAGCACGATCACGTCGCTGGCCTTCTTGTCGGCTGCCGCATTTGCGGCGACCAGCGCCAACTCGCGTGCATCGTGCGTTGCGGCCACGTCACTCCTCTATCGGTGATTACTTGCTGAACCGGCTATTCAACCCTGAGAGAGTACCCGTGTTGAAGGCGCCCCGGTCACGCGTCCCGATACAGATCGGTCTTGGAGATGTACTGGACCACACCGTCGGGAACCAGGTACCAGACCGGGAGACCGGACGCGACCCGCTCCCGGCACGCCGTTGAGGATATCGCCATCGCGGGCACCTCGATGAGACTTACCGATCCGGTCGGCAGATGTTCGTCGTCGAGGTGGTAACCCGGCCTGGTCACACCGACGAAGTGGGCCAGGGAGAACAGCTCCTCGGCCTGCCGCCAGGACAGGATCTGCTCGAGCGCGTCCGCGCCGGTGATGAAGAACAGCTCGGCATCGGGGAGCGAGGCACGCAGGTCGCGCAGTGTGTCGATGGTGTAAGTGGTGCCGCCGCGGTCGATGTCGGCCCTGCTGACCGAGAAGCGTGGGTTGGACGCGGTGGCGATCACCGTCATGAGGTAGCGGTCCTCGGCGGCGCTGACCTTGCGGTTGGTCTTCTGCCACGGCTGACCGGTCGGCACGAAGATCACCTCGTCCAGGTCGAAGCCGGCCTGGACCTCACTGGCCGCGACGAGGTGCCCGTGGTGCACGGGATCGAACGTGCCACCCATGATCCCGATCCGACGACCCGTCATAGCTGGTCAGCGTACGTGTAGCGGTCCCGGAGGACGTATGTCACCCACCACTTCCCCGAGCGAATGTCCCATTCGCTCGGCCTTCTCCTGGCCCCCGCCGCCGCCATACGCCATCGTGTGTCACGTGGACGAGCAAGCACTACGCAACTCAGCAGAACGCCGACTCCGCGCCCTCGCCGGCGAGGGCGCCTCCCTGCGGGAGGACCAGTGGACCGCGATCAAGGCGCTGGTCGTCGACCGCAGGCGAGCCCTGGTCGTGCAACGCACCGGATGGGGCAAGTCGGCCGTGTACTTCCTCGCCACGGCGCTGTTAAGGGAGCTCGGCGCCGGTCCGACGGTGATCGTCTCGCCGCTGCTGGCGCTGATGCGCAACCAGATCGACGCGGCCGGGCGTGCGGGCGTGCAGGCGGCGACCATCAACTCGGCCAATCTCGGCCAGTGGCAGGAAGTCCAGGCCGACGTGCTGGCCGGCAAGATCGACGTGTTGTTGGTCAGCCCCGAACGGCTCAACAACCCGGAGTTCCGCGAGACCGTGCTGCCGGAGCTGACGGCGTCGGCCGGCATGCTCGTGGTCGACGAGGCGCACTGCATCTCCGACTGGGGTCACGACTTCCGGCCGGACTACCGCAGGCTGCGCACGTTGCTGACGAAGCTGCCGGAGGGTGTGCCGGTGCTGGCCACCACGGCGACGGCGAACGACCGAGTGGTCCGTGATGTCGCCGACCAGCTCGACCTGGGCGCACGGGACACCCTTGTGCTGCGCGGCGAGCTCGATCGGGAGAGCCTGCATCTGAGTGTGCTCCGGCTGCCGACGGCGCAGGCCAGGTTCGCGTGGCTCGCGGAGCGGCTGGGCGAGCTGCCGAGCTCAGGCATCATCTACACGCTCACCGTCGCGGCGGCACACGACGTGGCATCGTTCCTGCGCGACCACGGATACGAGGTGGCGGCCTACTCGGGCAAGACAGATCCTGCGGAGCGCGAGCGGATCGAGCAGGACCTGCTGGCAAACCGGATCAAGGCGGTCGCGGCCACCTCCGCACTGGGTATGGGTTTCGACAAACCGGACCTGGGTTTCGTGATCCACCTCGGTGCGCCCGCGTCGCCGATCGCGTACTACCAGCAGATCGGCCGTGCCGGCCGTGGTGTGGAGCGCGCGGAGGTGCTGTTGTTGCCGGGCACCGAGGACAAGGACATCTGGCGGTACTTCGCGTCGCTGGCGTTCCCGCCGGAGGCGACGGTCCGTCAGGTGGTCGACGCGCTCGCCGACTCCGACCGGCCACTGTCCACAGTGGCGCTGGAGCCGCGGTGCAACCTGTCGCGGTCGCGCCTGGAGATGGTGCTGAAGGTGCTGGACGTGGACGGCGCTGTCCAACGGGTGAAGGGCGGCTGGCTCGCGACCGGGCAGGGCTGGGAGTACGACGGGGAGCGCTACCGCGGCATCGCAGAGGCGCGGAGCTCCGAGCAGCAGACGATGATCGACTACCAGGAGACCGATCGGTGCCGGATGGAGTTCCTGCTCCGCCAGCTCGACGACCCGCATGCGACACCGTGCGGCCGGTGCGACAACTGCGCCGGACCCAGGTGGAGCACCGAGGTGTCGTTGGACCGGGTTACGGAGGCGACCGAGCGTTTACGTCGTCCCGGTATCGAGGTCGAGGCTCGTCGGCAATGGCCGAGCGGCATGGCGGCGCTGGACGTTCCGGTTTCCGGTCGAATCGGCGCCGACGCGATCGCCGGGCCGGGTAGGGCGCTCGGCCGGCTCACGGATGTCGGCTGGGGCAACCGTTTGCGCGAACTGTTCTCGCCGTCCGCGGACATACAGGACGGCCCGGTGCCCGACGACATGGTCGACGCGTGCGTGCAGGTGCTCGCGTCGTGGGACTGGCAGGCGCGACCGGTCGGTGTCGTCACGATCGCCTCCACGAGTCGGCCGAAGCTGGTGGCGAGCCTCGGCGACCGTCTCGCCACGATCGGCAGGCTGTCGTTCCTCGGCGAGGTGAGCACATCGACGTCCGGTGAGCACAACGCGAACAGCGCCTTACGGTTGGCGCAGGTGTGGCGCTCGTTGCGCATCGACGCCGAACTGGCGGCTCGGTTATCCACTGTGGACGGTCCGGTGCTGTTGGTGGACGACCGCCTCGACACCGGCTGGACGATGACCGTCGCAACCAGGCTGCTGCGTGAGGCGGGAGCTCCGGCGGTGCTCCCGTTCGTGCTGGCTACAACGAGCTGACAAACAGCAGTCGGCTTCGCCCCCTGACGGCCACCCACAAGGAAAGGCCACACAGACCGCCTCCAGGTCGCGACTCGAGCACTGCCAACGGGTTCACGCTGGTCACGGAACCCGATCCCCGGAGTGGGTAGCTCCGCGCGGTGGTTGGCGGTGCACGGCATGCGCGGATACGGGTTGGGGCCTGGGCACCCCCCATCCGTTCACCGCGCCACGGGCAGCCGCGCACGCAAGCGCCACGTCGGTGCGCTTAACCGGCGCGCCCCGTGACAGGCCGTCCCATTCGAGTACGCGGTGGAGGTGGCGGTGTCCGGGCCGACAAATTCCCCGTCGGCCCGGACACCGACCAAACCAGCCACGCCAGCCGCAATGACGTTCACGGCGACCCGCGCAGCCGAAGAGCGCAAGGATCGCCGACGAGACGTTGGGTTCTGCGGCACGGCAGGCTGGGTCCTCGTCAGGCAAGGTTGATCATGGAATCGAGGTGTCTTGGATGGGTGAGTTGATCGCAATGTGACGTTCGGGCGAGCACGTGAGTTGCGCACGTTGCCTGCCAACGGGCCGCCAGGCTTTGTCCTTGCAGGGCATCAAGTTCAACGGCCCGAACCCGTCCACGCAGATCGCTCGCCCCGGCGGCCGGACCAGGTCATCCTTCCCGGTCCAGCTGCCATGGTTCAGAACCAGGATGGCGAGAGCAGGGCGAGGTACGCCTGGGCGCAGGCAACGAGGCATGTGCACGGACCTTCGCTCCGCAGAGTCGTCATGGCTGCCAGTTGGTTAGCCCTGCTGGATGTTCGCGCTCACGTCGGTCTAGTAGCAGGTGAACCAGCCGGTGGCCCGACGAGTTCGTCGGGCGTGCGTGGGGTCGGCACTGGCACCGACCAGATGCCGGCCTCGGATTGACAGTGACACCGCTCTCACACGCAGCTTGACAATCTCATAGCGACGTCGTGGGTCGAGGTCAGTCATTGCCCAGGTCGGCGAACACCTTGCGCTTGAGAGGAGGTATCACAGCGAACACGCGCAAGGCGGCCTTGAACATCGACCGGCCGATCCAGTTGTTGGAGATGGTCTGCTCGGCGGTGCGCAGCGAAAGGCGAACCGCGCCGAAGCCGTAGTCGATCATCTGGGTCTCGTAGTCGTGGATCGCGGCCGACAGCTCCTGCCGCCCCTCGGCGGCGGCGATCAGGTTACGTGCCAACAACTGTGCGTCCCGGAGAGCGGTGTTCGCACCGATGCCGCGGAACGGGGTCATGCTGTGGATCGCGTCACCGAGCACCGTGACGTTGGTGGTCTCCCACTGTTTCACCACCACCGACGTGCGGATCGGCAGCAGGGTCACGGTTTCCACCGGGGTCTCCGCGACCATGCGTCGCAGGTCGGGGTGCCACCCCGCGATCTGCCGACCGACCAGCTCGCGCATTCCACTGCCGTCCAAGGTGGACAGTTCATCGTCAGAGCACGGGTACTTGCCGCGGTTCGCGGCGTAGGCCCACATGACGTAGCTCATCGTGTTGTCGAAGTGCACGCCGTGTTCTGCGGAGGCATCGTTGCCGCCCACGCCGTTCCCGGTGGACAGCAGACTGCCACCGAGGTCGTGCGGAGCGATGAACATTCCACAACCGGAAGGCGGGAGCACGTTGTTGGGCCCGACCTGAAGCCGCTCCGGCAAGAGCTTCCTGGTCCCGTCGGTCAGCGGGAGCTTGCCGGCGATCGCTCGGATCCCGGTGTCGATCCGCCGCGCGTGCGGCAGGTACTGGCGACAGACTCGGGAGTTCGCACCGTCGGCGCCGACCAGGATGTCGGCCGTCGCGGTGGTGCCGTCAGCGAAGTGGCAGGTGATCGTGCCGTCGGCCGCGTGCTCGTACCGGGTGAACTCCTTGTTCAGGTGCAGCACGTCAGCAAGTCCGGCCGACAACACCTGATGCAGGGTGATCCGACTGGCCGAGTGGTGCGACCGGGTCGGGTCACGCTCGACTCCCGAGGTCAGTTCGTCCTCGATCAGGAGAAGTTGCTTCAACTGCTCGTTGACGAAGCTGAAGGCACCGCCCGGAGAACCGCACGTCTCCACGAAGGCCTGCCATTGGTCAGGTGGCAGGCACTCGTGCAGGGCACCAGATCCCTTGGGGTTGATGTGCACCCGGTAGCCCTGCAAGCGGTCGGTGCGTACTTTGCTGCGCTCGTAGACGGCCACCCGCACGCCGGCCTTAAGCAGGGCCTGCGCAAGGCACAGGCCGCCGGTCCCGCCGCCAATGATCCCCACCCGGAACTGACTGGACATGTCGATCCCTCCGTCGCGCCGATCGTGACAGAGCTATAATCAACTGTCTGTATGACTAAGTCAATAATCGAGGTGACTTCGCCACTTGCCGCACCACCAGGTTGCGAGGGCGCACGTCGACACCTGGAGTGCGTCGTGCATCAAGGTCTGCCGAACGGCACCACACCCGAGAGCAAGCTGGGCGCAGCGCCTCAAAGTGACTAACGCGGAGGCGGACTGCGCGAGGCCGACCATCGTCGGGTCAGAAGGGATCCGGGCTGGATGTACTGACCGGACGCCGAACCAGTCTGGCTCGCACAGGTGAAGGCCGCGCCAGATCGGTCGGTGGCCAGCCGGGCCGGGCATGCGGCCAAGCTCGCTGGATCGGACCAGCACCAGAGCCGCCGCAAGCCGCGCCACGAACGTCGGCAGCGCGACGCGATCAACACGGCGGCGGTCATCACGGTCACGAGCCCGCCCCGAACTGTCGAATCGGCCGGTGCAAAGGGCTGCCGATCCTGCCACCGAAATCTGGCGGTCGGGTCCAGTCCCCGCGCCGCCAGATCGGTCCGTGATGGTCGGGTGGGAGGAGGGATGCGGCCGCCGCATGGGCGGCGCCATGTCGGCCGCGCCGGCCCGCCATGTTCGCCGCCGCGTGGCCCGCGTTGGCCGCGTGGGGGCCGGACGTTGGCCCTGCTGGGCGCGCTTGGACACGTTGACCCGTCATGCTGGGTCGAGCTGGCCGCATCGGTGTTGGTCAGGCGGGCCGTGTTAGGTCGCGCTGGCAGCGTCGGGACGCGCTGGATGGCAGCGTTGATGCTGGTCGCGCTGCTCGGGCTGGCCATATTGGCCGCGTCGGCGCCGGCCGCGCCGGTCATATTGGGTCACGCTGACCGCGTTGAAGCTGGTCGCGTTGGCCATGTTGACCCGCGTTGGTCGTGCTGGTCGGGCTGCTCGGGCTGCTCGGCTGGCCATATTGGCCGCGTCGGCGCTGGCCGCACCGGTCATATTGGATCGCGCTGACCGGCATTGAAGCTGGTCGTGTTGGCCACGCTGGCCCGCGTTGGCGTTGGTCGTGCTGGTCGCGCTGGCAGCATCGGGACGCGCTGACCGCGTTGATGCTGGTCGCGTTGGTCGCACTGGCCATATTGGTCACGCTGGCCGCGTTGAGATCGGTCGCGTCGGTTGCGCTGGCCATATTGGTCACGCTGGCCGCGTTGGCGTCGGTCGCGTGGTCGCGCAGGCCTTGTTGGGTGGCGCGAGCCTTGTTGGGTCGCGCTGGCCGCACTGGCGCTGGTCGCGTCGGCCATGTTTGGTCGCGCTGGCCGTGTGTTGATTGCGCTGGCCAGGTGGCGCTGTGGGCGCCGGCCGAGCTGCCGTTCGAGCCGCGTCCCGCCGCCGGAGCAAGTCCTCACCACGCCGGCCGCGGTTGCGGCCGATCGGGCTTCTGGCCCCGTTGAGGTCGGTGCTGGGCGAGGATGCCCCGTTCAATGGCGGCGGCCGGTTGCGCCGTGGCGCGGGGGTGAGAGGTAGGCCTAGTGACGCAAGGGGACGAGGTCGTCGGCGTGTACTACTTCTCTTCTGTGTTCTGGGGCCAGGTCTTGGCTGGAGTGGCCTATCAGGGTGGGCAGCTCCGTCGAGTCGAAGGCGACGACCCCCCTGGCTACCGTGTCGCCGCGGGGGCCTGCCCGCTCCACCACGTCTCCCGCTTCGAAGTCTCCCGCTACTGACGTGATGCCGGCTGCTAGTAGGGAGCGGCGGCGCTCTACGACAGCGCGGACGGCGCCGTCGTCGAGTTGGAGTTTGCCGTTCGGGTCCGCCGCGTACGCGAGCCAGAAGCGCCTCGGGGTGAGGCGGCGACCACCGGTGGCGAAGGCGGTACCGACATCGGCCGGGCCAAGGGCTCTTGCCGCGTCGGTGGCCGCCGCCAACAGAACCGGGACGCCTGCCGCGGAGGCCAGGCGGGCGGAGGCGAGTTTGGTCGCCATGCCGCCGGTGCCCACGTCGGAACCCGAGTCGTCCACCTGCACGTGTGCCACGTCCGAGTGGTCGGCCACCTCGGCGATGCGTTTGGCGTCGGTGCGGCGGGGGTCACCGTCGTAGAGGGCGTCCACGTCGGACAGTAGGACCAGGGCATCTGCGCCCACCAAGTATGCGACCAGGGCGGCCAGGCGGTCGTTGTCACCGAAGCGGATCTCCTCGGTGGCGACCGTGTCGTTCTCGTTCACCACCGGGACCGCGCCCAGGGCCAGCAGACGGGAAAGCGTCCGCTGGGCGTTGCGGTAGTGAGCGCGGCGGACCACGTCGTCCGAGGTCAGTAGCACCTGGCCCACCCGGAGGTGGTGACGGGCGAACGACGACACGTACGCGTGGCCGAGCACGAGTTGACCGACACTGGCCGCGGCCTGCTGGGTGGCCAGATCCTTGGGACGGCGGCTGATGCCCAACGGCGCTAGACCGGAGGCGATCGCGCCGGAGGACACGAGCACCACCTGGCTGCCCGCGGTCCGACGGGCCGCCAGGGCGTCCACCAGGGCGTCGAGTCGCGTCGGGTCCAAACCACCTGCTGCCGTGGTCAGGGACGACGAGCCGACCTTGACCACGATCCGCCGTGCGGCCGCGACCTGCAACCGCGTCGCGGACAGCAGGCCGGTCACGACCGCTCTTCTGCTTCTTGCTCCTTGAGGGCGGAGGGCACGCGGCGGGCGATCTTCGCCGCCTTGCGGTCGTAGGCGCCGATGCGGTCGTTGCGGTCGAGTCGCGGGTCGTGGCCGCGCTCGTGCATCAGCAGGTCGACACCCGCGGGCGTCGTCGGCTCCCAGTCGAAGGTGACGCCACCGATGGTCACCGGGCTGCCCGGCTGGGCGCCCTGGGCGGCCAGCACCTGCTCGACGCCGAGGCGGGCGAGGCGGTCCGCGAGGTAGCCGACGGCCTCGTCGTTCTCGAAGGCCGTCTGGCGGACCCAGCGCTCCGGACGCTCGCCCCGGATGATGAAGCCGCCCTCCTCGTCGGGGTCTTCGACGACCGTGAAGCCGACGTCGTCGACGGCGGTCGGGCGGAGCACGATCCGGCTCGACTCGAGTACGGGGCGGCTCGCACGATCCTCTTCGACGACCTTGGCCAATGCGAACGACAGCTCGCGCAGCCCCTCACGGCTGGCGGTGGACACGGCGAACACCGGGAGGCCGCGTGCCTCGAGGTCGGCGCGCACGAGGTCGGCCAGGTCGCGGGCGTCGGGCACGTCGATCTTGTTGAGCACGACGACCCTCGGGCGTTCCGCGAGGCTGCCGCCGAGGCCCGGCGTGTACCTGGCGAGCTCGAGCTCCAGCGCGTCGACGTCCGAGACCGGGTCGCGGCCCGGCTCGTAGGTGGCGCAGTCGATCACGTGCACGAGCACCGCGCAGCGCTCGATGTGCCGCAGGAAGTCCAGGCCAAGGCCCTTGCCCTGACTGGCGCCCGGGATCAGGCCGGGCACGTCCGCCATGGTGAAGGTGTTGTCGCCCGCGGTGACCACGCCGAGGTTCGGCACGAGCGTCGTGAACGGGTAGTCGGCGATCTTGGGTCGCGCCGAGGACAGCACCGAGATCAGCGACGACTTGCCTGCCGACGGGAACCCGACGAGCCCGACATCGGCCACCGACCGCAGCTCGAGGACCAGTTCGACCTCGTCACCGGGCTCGCCGAGCAGGGCGAACCCGGGCGCCTTGCGGGCCTTCGACGAAAGCGCCGCGTTGCCCAGGCCACCTCGGCCGCCGCGGGCGGCGATAAACCGGGTGCCGATGCCGGTCAGGTCGGCGAGGACCTCGCCGGACTCCGTGAGCACCACCGTGCCGTCCGGGACCTTCAGCTCCAGCGACTCGCCGGTGGCGCCTTCGCGGTTGTTGCCCTGCCCCTGCTTGCCGTTCGTGCCGTGCGCGTGCGGGCGGAAGTGGAAGTCCAGCAGGGTGTGCACGCCGGAGTCGACGACGAGGATGATGTCGCCACCGTTGCCACCGTTGCCACCGTCCGGGCCGCCGAGCGGCTTGAACTTCTCGCGGTGCACCGAGGCGCAGCCGTTGCCGCCGCTACCTGCGGACGCGTGAATGACCACGCGATCAACGAATCGGGACACTGCGAAACCTTCCTGAAAACGCAAATGAGGGACGGGCCGCGTAACTCGCCGGCCCGCCCCTCGTGGGGTCTTGCTCCGATCTCGGGCTTCAGCCCTCGACCGGGACGATGTTCACGGTCTTGCGACCGCGCTTCTCGCCAAACTGGACCGCACCGGCGGCCAAGGCGAACAGCGTGTCGTCCTTGCCGCGGCCGACGTTGACGCCCGGGTGGAACTTGGTGCCGCGCTGGCGGATCAAGATCTCGCCGGCGTTGACCTGCTGACCGCCGTAGCGCTTGACGCCGAGGTACTGGGCGTTCGAGTCGCGTCCGTTGCGGGAGCTGGACGCACCCTTCTTGTGTGCCATATCTGTTCAGCTCCTACTTGGTCTTGATGCCGGTGACCTCGACACGGGTCAGCTTCTGCCGGTGGCCCTGCCGCTTGTGGTAGCCGGTCTTGTTCTTGAACTTGTGGATACGGATCTTCGGGCCCTTGGTCTGCTCGACGACCACACCAG
>Ga0193717_1001775_pt1 | contig 12954 bp, 10 predicted proteins | sample U2c2metaG_FD_145900 | JGI IMG/M metagenome (GOLD analysis project Ga0193717, IMG submission 145900) | Soil microbial communities from a riparian zone of the East river system, Colorado, United States - U2c2 | ecosystem: Environmental > Terrestrial > Soil > Riparian zone | place: USA: East River...
CCTTTGCGCTGTTAAGCTGTCTTGGGTTTTTGGCTTATGGCTTTATTGGCCTTGGAAAATTTATCGAAATTTTCATCCCCTGGGAACTGGTTAAGGTTTACGTGCCGTTTAACATCGCGCCGCAGTATGTGCCGCATATATATGGTATTGTTTTTACCCTGTTTGCCATGTTCTATTCCATTTTAGGCGGGATGCACAGCATTGTACTGGGCGATATGATCAAATACAGCATCATGACGGTTGCCTGTATCTGGATTGGTTTTATAGCTGCCAATAAATTAGTCGGTCACAATCTTAATGTGCCTAACGGCTGGTACAGCCCTTTCTTTGGTAAAAACCTGGGTATGAGCTGGACGGGTATCATCAACGAAGTGAATCAAAAGATAAAAGACGATGGCTATTCGCTGTTCGGGTTATTTTTCATGATGATGACCTTTAAAGGTTTTTTTGCCGCATTGGCCGGGCCGGCGCCTAATTATGATATGCAAAAGATCCTCTCTACCCGCTCGCCCGAGGAGGCCAGCAAAATGAGCGGTTTTGTAAGCATCATATTATTGCCTATTCGTTATTCGCTCATTGTAAGCTTAACCGTATTAGGCTTGCTGTATTATAATGAAATGAACCTGAAGGATGCCACGGGTGCTATTGATTTTGAAAGGATCCTGCCCGCGGTTATCAATAACTTTTTACCGGTTGGCCTGGTAGGTTTGTTGCTGGCAGGTTTGCTGGGTGCGTTTATGAGTACGTTTAGCGGTACGATGAACGCGGCGCAAGCTTATATAGTGAATGATATCTACCTAAAATATGTCAACCCTACGGCATCCACCAAAAAAATCATCGCTATGAATTATTTAGTAGGCGTGGTTGTAGTAGCGGTTGGGGTGATCCTTGGCTTTTTTGTAAAAGATGTGAACAGCGTTTTGCAGTGGATCGTATCTGCCCTGTATGGCGGTTATATAGCCTCGAATGTTTTAAAATGGCATTGGTGGCGCTTTAATGCCAACGGATTTTTTTATGGCATGCTGGCGGGTATATTATCGTCAATGGTATTTTCATTACTTATACCATCGGGCGAATTATTGTATTGGTTCCCGTTGCTGTTCCTGATATCGATGGCGGGTTCGGTTATTGGCTCATACGCTACTTCGGCAACGGATATGGCGGTGTTAAAGTCGTTTTACACTAATGTACGCCCCTGGGGTTTTTGGGAACCCGTTAAACAATTGGTAATGGCCGACGACGCGGCATTTGTACCTAATAAAAATTTTAAACTAAATATGTTTAATGTGCTGGTTGGTACCATAGGGCAGTTATGCCTAACCATATTACCTATGTACCTCATATTAAATCAAAAATTGCCCTTGCTGGTTACCATCGGCCTGCTGGCGGTTATTATGATGATACTGAAAAGAACGTGGTGGAATAAACTAAAAGATTATTGAGAAACAGCTTATATGATACAGGAATTTAAACAAAGGTTAGCCCGGTTGCAGGATGAACTTACGCAACTGATCAATACCCCTAATGAAATAGCAGGTACAGGCAATGGTATTTTTGACCGCTACAAGCACCCGGTGCTAACTGCGGCGCATACCCCAATTAACTGGCGGTATGATCTTGATGCTAAAACAAACCCGTATTTAATGGAGCGTATTGGTATCAACGCGGTTTTTAATGCAGGTGCCATAAAATTTAATAACAAGTATTTGGTAGTAGCCCGTGTTGAAGGAGCCGACCGGAAATCGTTTTTCGCGGTAGCCGAAAGCTCCGACGGGATCAACAATTTTACCTTTTGGGATTACCCGGTTGATCTGCCTCAAACTGATGAACCCGATACCAATGTGTATGATATGCGTTTAACCCGGCACCAGGACGGCTGGATATATGGTTTGTTTTGTACCGAAAGGCGCGACCCTGCCGCCCCGGCGCACGATCAGTCCATGGCGGTGGCAGCTTGCGGTATAGCACGTACAAAAGATATGGTGAACTGGGAACGCCTGCCCGATCTGAAAACCAATTCGCCGCAGCAACGTAATGTAGTATTGCACCCGGAGTTTGTTAATGGTAAATACGCTTTATATACCCGTCCGCAGGATGGTTTTATAAGTGCCGGAACTGGTGGTGGCATTGGCTTTGGCCTGTGCGATAACATAGAGAATGCGGTTATTGATCAGGAAACCATCATCGATAATAAAAACTACCACACAGTTTATGAGGCCAAAAACGGCCAGGGACCTGCACCTGTTAAAACAAAACAAGGATGGCTGCATTTGGCGCATGGGGTACGTAATACCGCCGCGGGCTTGCGTTATGTGCTGTATATGTTCATGACCGATCTGCATGACCTTACCAAAGTATTATACAAACCAGGAGGTTATTTTTTAGCGCCCGAAGGTGAGGAACGCATAGGAGACGTATCAAATGTGGTGTTTTGTAATGGCTGGATAGCCGACGATGACGGAACAGTTTACATTTACTACGCATCGTCAGATACCCGGATGCATGTGGCTACTACTACCTTGAATAAACTAATTGATTATCTAGTAAACACCCCGGCCGATGGCTTAAGGTCGTCTACATCGGTTGATGCCATTTATCAGATCATTGACAATAATAACAATTTATATAAAAACGAGCAGCAGACTGTGCGCATCCCCTCTTAAGAGAGGAACTCAACCTGCACCAGGAAATGATAACAGTTATGTTTAAACAATTAAAATATACACTAATACGGGCATGGGTATGTGCGAATCCCTTCTTGAGCGGGGCGCAGGAGTGCGTTTTTCAATCATGATGGACAACACACCCCAGCCACAACACAATCCAACGCACCCCCGCTCAAAAAGGGAGCAAGAGCCCGTGCGCCTTAATGAACTGAAAAAGGAACTTAATGCGGAGTTGCGCAACATCCTTAATTACTGGCTGAAAAATACTCCCGATGAAATAAATGGTGGTTTTTGGGGTAAAATTGATAATGATAACCAGGTTAGTCCGGCGGCTCCAAAGGGATCAGTATTGAACGCCCGTATTTTATGGAGCTTTTCGGCCGCTTATAATCAAAAGCCTGATGAGGCGGTTTTGCAAATGACGCATCGTGCCTATAAATATATTATAGCCCATTTTATTGACCATGAATTTGGCGGCGTGTATTGGTCGGTTGATAATAAAGGCAATAAACTGGATACAAAAAAACAAGTGTATGCCAGCGCGTTTACCATATATGCACTGAGCGAATACTACATGGCATCGGGCATAGAAGAGGTCAGGGACCTTGCGATCAGCTTATACCATTTACTGGTTGATAAAAGCTACGACCAGTACAAAACAGGTTATCTGGAAGCCTTTACGTATGATTGGCAACCAATAAATGATCTGCGTTTGAGTGCAAAGGATGCCAATGAAAAAAAGACCATGAACACCCATTTGCATGTATTGGAGGCTTATACCAACCTGTACCGCATTTGGCCCGATGAAGCGCTCAGGAAGCAGATTGAAACGCTTATTGATAACTTCTGTGATCATTTTATTGATGCTCAAACCCATCACCTCGTCCTGTTTTTTGATGAGGACTGGAACCGCCGGTCAGACATGGTATCATACGGACATGATATTGAAGCCACCTGGCTTTTACAAGAAGCCGCCAAGGTGATAAACGATCAGGTACGTGAAAAGCAAGTACAAAAGATCTGCCTGGAGATAGTCGGTGCAACATTGGAGGGTTTGGATACCGATGGGGGCTTATGGTACGAATATGAACCGGCTGCCCGGCATCTCATAAAAGAAAAACACTGGTGGGTGCAGGCCGAAGCAATGGTTGGTTTTTTTAATGCCTGGCAAATAAGCGGAGATGAACAATATCTTGATCTGTCGGTAAACAACTGGGCTTTTATTAAAAGTAAAATCCTGGATAAACAGAATGGTGAATGGTTTTGGGGTATTACCGCCGATGGAAGTGTAATGCCTGGTGAAGACAAAGTAGGTTTATGGAAATGCCCTTATCACAACAGCAGGGCTTGTATCGAAATTATTAAACGAATACACTAAAGAAAAGAAATTACATGAAATGGTTTAAAGTGCTCACTGCCGGGATTTTTATCCCGGTTGCCATACTATTGGCCCGATAATTAAAAATGATAATTTATTTATAACCTTGTTTTACAATGAGAAGTATTTTAAAATACGTTGCGGGTTTATTTTTAGTGTTTTACGGTTTGTTTGCTAAGGCACAATTATATAGCCCCAGTGATAAAAGGGCAACTATCGAAACCAGGGAACTCTTTTATGGCATGCAGCGTTTGTTGGGTGTTGGAGTAATGTTTGGTCATCATGACGACACCGCGTACGGCGTAGGCTGGAGGTTTGAACCCAACCGCTCGGATGTGAAAAGCGTTACCGGATCATACCCGGCCGTATATGGTTGGGATCTGGCCCGGATAGAACATGATAGTACTAAAGACATTAACGGCATACCATTTAAACTGCAAAAGCAACTGGTGAAAGATGTTTATAAGCGAGGCGGCATCAATACCTACTGTTGGCATATGGATAACCCGGCCAATGGCAAAACCGCCTGGGATACCACCCAGCACACGGTGAAAGATCTGATTCCAGGAGGGGCCTATCATGATGTTTATGTAACCTGGCTTGATAAAGCGGCGGCCTATATAGCCGATTTGAAGGGATCACAGGGCGAGGCTATTCCCATTCTTTTCAGGCCGTTTCATGAGCTTACGGGTAATTGGTTCTGGTGGTGCAAAAATACCAGCTCGCCCGATGAATTTAAAACACTATGGCAATTTACCGTTGATTACCTGCGTAAAAATAAAAAGCTGCATAATTTACTAATCGTGTATTCAGTAGCTGATTTTGACTCTGAAGAGCAATTCCTGGAACGCTACCCCGGCGATGATTATGCTGATTTTATCGGCTTTGATAATTACTGCACCAAAAGTGTCCCTTATTACCAGGCTAAGCTGGATAAGCGCCTTACTATTTTAGATGCCATTGCCGCCAGGCACCACAAATTAGCTTGCCTGCCCGAAACCGGCTATGAGCAAATTCCCATGGCCGATTGGTGGACTAAAGTGCTATTGCCAACCCTGTCAAAACATAAAGTATCATACGTAATGGCATGGCGAAATGGCCGTACAGATCATTATTATGCACCATACCCCGGTCAGGCCAGTGCCGATGATTTTATAAAATTTTACAACAGCCAGCAAACCATATTTCAAAACAGATTAACGCCATTGGGTGTGTATGGTAAGCCTAATTTGAGTAAGTAGTTTTGAGTGATGTGTGATGAGTTTTGAGTTCTTGCCGGTTCAGGCACATTGCCTGTTCAGCGCCTTCGCTTGAATAATGTCCTGGTGTAAGCGTCCACGCTTACTTTAAATAATTGCATAGGTAAGCGTGGACGTATGTTTGAACTGACGAAAGATGCCTGAACTAACGATGACAGGTTAGGCTAAAGCCCATAAACACTAACTATTCCCTCCCATATAGCCTAATTCACATAGCAAATCATGCTCACCATTCATGATTTTTTCAACACCATCACTCCAAGCACACCAGCCAGCAGTGATGCCAACAGGATGCCATATTTAGCCTGATCAATCAATTCGGGTTGAGTAAAGGCAAGGCCGGATATAAACAACGACATGGTAAAACCAACACCGGCCAACAGAGCTACACCAACTATTTGTTTCCAACTGGCTTTAGCGGGTAATTGTGCACCAAAGTTTACCATGAGCCAGGTAGCCAGCAATACACCTATAAACTTACCGGCCAGTAAGCCAACCGCTACCCCCAAACTCACCTGGTTAACCAGCGACGAAAAAAAGTTGGAGCCAATAACAATCCCCGCATTTGCCAAGGCAAAAAGCGGCATTACCACAAAGGCTACCCAGGGGTGCAGCGCGAACTCCACTTTTTGCAATGGAGTTTCTGCATCCATGCTTAGTCCTTTTATTTTTTCAATAGTATCGTGCTGCTCGGGTGTGGTTAAAGTGCTGTTGTTGGGTATGGCCTTTTCAAAATCAAGCAAGAGCTTACGCAGGCTTTCGGCATAATTTTTCTCGTTGATCCTGGTTCGTGCCGGGATGGTAAAGGCTACCAGCACACCTGCAATAGTGGCATGTACACCCGATAACAAAAAGGCTACCCAAACACCAAAGCCTATCACCAGGTAAAAAATAATGCTCCGTATGCCCAATTTATTGCCTATAAGCAAGATCACCAATAACCACATGCCTATGGTTAATGGCATTAATGCTATATGCGAACTGTAAAATATAGCTATTACCAGTACCGCGCCCAGATCATCAGCAACAGCCAATGCGGATAAGAATACTTTTACTGATGCTGGGATATGTTTACCGGCTATAGAAAGCAACGCAAGTGCAAAAGCGATATCAGTTGCCATCGGTATGCCCCAGCCATGTTCGGCTGTTGTGCCTTTATTAATAAAAAAATAAATAAGAGCAGGTACCAGCATCCCGCCCAGGGCGGCAACCATGGGTAATGAAGCTTTTTTCAGGCTGGATAATTCCCCGGCCATAAATTCCCGCTTTAGTTCAAGTCCGATCACGAAAAAGAATACAGCCATCAGGCCATCGTTTATCCACAGGTGAAGGGAGTGATCAAGAACGTAGCCACCGAAGCCTAAGGAGAGTTTAATGTCCCAGAGATGATGGTATAAGCCTTGCAATGGAGAGTTTACCCATATAATAGCAATTAAAACACTTATAAAAAGTACAATACCACTGGTATGCTCCTGGTGTATAAACTTATTTACTGGCGCGGTAATTTTATCAATAGGAGATGGCTGCCTCATGCTGCCTAAATTAAGGAATTTTTATCAGGCGGAATTAAATAATGGATGATGTTTAATTGTGCAGATAATCAGATTGCGGGTATTAAACTATTAATCAACCTCAAATATTTAAAACCAATTAAACGGGTTAAACCTTTAATAATAAAAAAGAATTATGAATGTTTATCAGCAAAAATGGATTGATGTATTGAATAATGCTCACTTGCAGGGGTGGAAAATTGAAGCCCGGGGCGAGGATATATTTATTGACATGCCCCATGTAACCGACCTTAAATTAATACGGGATAACCTGCCGCAAACCTTAGGGTTAATGTCCCTGGATATTGATTTGCCTAAAGAGCGCTTGAACTTTATTTTTCATAATGGACATGAGCAATTTGAATACCTGCTTAATCCCAGCGAGACAGATCTGAATGAGGAATGACCTTAGATCTTAGCTTTGGTAGACACAACCACTACCGAAACACCCATAGCAGCTATAAGTATAAATGATACCCTTAAGGTAGCCATGCCGGCAATAAAACCAATAATAGGTGGCCCAACTAAAAACCCCAGAAAGCCTATGGTTGATACTGCCGCCAGGGCAACACCCGGCTGCATGGTTTTTGATTTACCTGCCGCGCTGAATACCATGGGCACTACGGATGATACGCCTACACCTACCAATAGGAAACCTGCAATAGCGGTATATACATATGGGAATGCCACAGCTATTAATAGCCCTGTGGCTGTTAACGAGCCGCTAACTTGCAGGGTACGTTTTAAACCATAGCGGTGAGCAAACCAATCGGCTCTGAACCTGCCGGCGGCCATGGTTAACATAAAAGCCGTAAAACCCACACCTACAAAAGCTGTTGGTGCAAGTACTACTTTTTTAAAATAAATAACGCTCCAGTCAAACATTGCACCTTCGCATATCATGGAACAAAAGGCAATAATGCCCAGTTTTATCAGGGAATGATCGGGCATTACAAATACGGGGCCGGGATCGGTTACTTTATCATCTTTTAAATACCGTGCAGCTATGATCACTCCTGTAAAAATAACCACCAGCATCAGCAAAAAATGATAAAGGGGGGAAATGTTATTAGCAATCATAAAAGTGCCTATGCCTGCACCAGCAAACCCAGCCAGGCTCCATAAACCGTGGAACGAAGCCATTATTGGTCTTTTATACAACTCCTCGGTAGCTACAGCCTGCGTATTGACGGATATGTTAACCGCATTACTGCTAAAACCAAAACATACAAGGCAAATAATAAGTTGAAATGTATTTTGCGCCAAACCCAGGCTTACCAGGGCCGTGGCATATACCAGTAAAGCGCTGATCAATAATTTGCGGCTGCCAATTTTAGTGATGATCCAACCAGAAAACGGGAGGGAGCACATTAAACCTACAGGGAGCGAAAATAAAACAGCGCCCAGGGCGGCATCAGAAAGGCCCATGGTTTGCTGAACCGTTGCGATACGTGATGCCCAACTTGAAAAGCTTAATCCAGCCATAAAAAACATAGCTCCAACAGCAATGCGGAGTGCTTTCTTTGATGTTAAAACTGGAAATTCAAGTGCGTCGATCATTGTAATTATGGTGTCAAAGTGTAAAAAGTACACTATTCCTTATGCTTACAAAGATATAGCAATTATTTTATACTTTAATAGGCTAAAACGTTTTTTACTTTAGTATGAATTAGGCCATTACCACGAATAAAAAAGTTATAAACCATTCTCCAGCCACACGGTAGCTTCCGCATTTGTTAAGGTTAAGGAAGCGCCTGTCCCTTCTATGGGGTATAAGGTACAAGAAAAAGTAAGTTTAATTTTTAGTCCCTCTTCCCTGCCAATTTCTGCAGGTACAGAAGTTATGGATGCAATATTAATACTGCCTGTTTGTGCTCCTTTTGCGCTTGAATATAGGTTCCCCTGGCTATCTAGATAAGTAATTGATACAAATTTAGCATCGACGGCATCATGATCTGTCCCAAAATTCCATGAACCCGTTTTAACAAATGCCTTAAAAACTGCTGATTTATCATCATTAGGCAAGGCATGAAACATTCCAATTTCAACCCCTAATTGTGGTTTTAATTCTTTAGAATCAGTTAATAACGCGGTAAGGCTGCCCGTAATTTCGCCCTGATCATTTGATGTAGCCGAGGCTGATCCGGTAACCCAGCCATCAAGGCCATTAGTTTCCTGCCAGTTTAATGCCTGGCCGTTTAAAGTGCCTTTGAAATAGTAATCTCCCGTACTTTCAGCGCTCTCTGGTTTGATATACCCTGGAATAGGGATAATTTTGGTTGGATAAATATCCGGGTCTGGTTTACAGCCATTGGTGGCTGTAAGTAAAAACAGAAAAGTAACCACCTTGTACAGGTTTTTCATACACATATTTATGATAAGGTTTTACCCGTACTAAAGATAATAATTCTTTAGGCTTATTAAAAAATATTAAAACTATTTAACGGTTGTATTTGTATGGATAGCTGCCGACAAGGCAGGGTATAGTGAAAATAGGAGAAAGTGGGCGAAAATAGGAGAGTGACTTGGGGTAATAAGGGCATCCACAATGTTGTAATACTGTGGATGCCTGTATAGAATATCATTAATTGCAATCACCGTCTGGCGAACATGATTCGCCTTCAATTACGGTTAGTGCGGGTTTTTTATTTTCCAGTTGCCATTCGGCAAATGATTTTTCAATTGTTTCCTGAAACACCGGAACGGCCTGTGCGCCGGATATACCGTATTTGTTGTTTAACACAAAGAACGGAACCCCTCTTATACCCAAATGCTGCGCTTCGGCAATATCGTGTTTTACATCATCGGTATAAGTGTCGCCATCAAGCACCAGCTTCACTTCTTCGGCATCAAGACCTATTTCAGTACCCAGTTTAATAAGGGTATCCTGGTCATCAATATTCAATCCATCGGTAAAATATGATTTGAATAAAACTTCTTCAGCTTTATCACCAAGACTGTGTTTCTTGGCCAGGTGACTAAACCTGTGGGCATTAAAACTATTGGCCACAATCGATCTGTCAAAATTATAGGTAAGACCAACCTCTGCAGCCATTTGGGTCACATGATTGTTCATTTGCTGGACATAATCCGGTGTCCAGCCTTTTGCATCAGCAAGATATTGAGTAATATTTAGGGTCGGATCAGTTTTCATATCAGGATTTAGCTGAAAACTTTTCCACTCTATTTCTACCTGGTCCTGGTGTCCGGAATGCTGCAGGGCCTCTTCAAATCTTCGTTTACCAATGTAGCAGAAAGGGCACATCACATCAGACCATATTTCTATCTTCATGTTATTTCTTTTATTGATATACAAAACTAACATACCTGCATGGCATCCCCGTAAGGACAAAGTAAAATTCCTGGCTGCTTAAAATATTGTACTTATAATATTTGTACACATGCCCATAAAACAATTGCTTTGTAAACCCCAACAACCATGCATGATGATGAAAAGAAACTACCTGTGTTTTTGCTTTTTAACAGTACTTATCTGTTATAGTTTTACATCTGTTGCGCAGCAAAAGGCGAAGCCTGCTAACCTTAACGATAACAACTTGTTTAGCGCAGGTATTGCCTCCGCATTTATAGCCGGGCTATATGATGCGTGGTACCCCTATAAACAGCTTAAACAGCATGGCGATTTTGGCCTGGGTGCGCCCGACCGTGTAGATGGCGAATTGTTGATATTTAAAGGCAATTTGTATAAAACGCAGTATACCGGCAAAACTACACCACTTGCTGATACCGGCAAAACACCTTATGCAATTGCTTGTTTCTTTCATCCGGTTAAGGTGTATAAACATAGCGGTACATTAAACAAGGCCGCGTTTTACAGTTACCTGGATAGTTTGCTTACCAACCAGAATGGTATTTATGCCATACACATCAGCGGTAAATTCAAATTGGTTAAGGCCCGTGCTTTTCCGCCGGCAGATAAGCCTTATTTACCCCTTGCCGAGTTACTTGACAAGCAGCACTTTTTTGACCATGCCGATATGCAGGGCGACCTGGTAGGTTTCAGGATTCCCAAGTTTATGGAAGGCCCTCATATTGCCGGCTATCATTTTCATTTTTTATCGGCCGATAAAGTGTTTGGAGGGCATGTGGTTGACTTGATTGCCGAAGACATTACTGTTGAAGTTGACCCCCTAAGTAGTTTTACCATGGATATACCGCAAACAACTGATTTTAACAATTTCGATTTTAAAAAAGACCGCAAAGAAGAGATCAAAAGCGTAGAGAACGGTAAAAAGCAGTAGCGTTTAAGTTGCTGTACAACAGTATAACGTATTAATTATGTTATACTTGTACAAACCTTAAATACTCATCCTGTTTATAATGAAAATTTACTTTTTGCTTTTAACCCTGTTGGGGGCTACTGCTATTTATGGCCAAAATTCTGAACAAACGCTTCGTGCAAATTTCGCTGCTAATGAAAGCCATACCGGTAATTATCCTAACGAAAACTATCAAGCCCTTGGTCGTTTAAAATGGAAATTTGATGCAAAGGGGAAAATATTTTCATCGCCGGCAGTAGTTAACGGCATTGCCTATATTGGGAGCGAAGACCATAACCTGTACGCTGTCGACATAAAAACGGGAAAACAGATTTGGGAATTTACCACGAATGGAGCAGTAAATTCATCACCTGCCATATATGGAGATAAACTATGTTTTGGAAGTTTTGATGGATACTGTTACACCTTAAATGCCCAAACCGGCCACTTGCTTTGGAAGTTTAAAACCGGCGGCGAAAAAAAGGTAGGTGCAAAAGGCTTGTGGACCATGAAGCCGAAGGATGAGTATATGAATGATCTGTACGATTTTTTTCTGTCGTCGCCTGTATTTAAAAAAGATAAAAACAGCCTCACCGTATATTTTGGCAGCAGCGACGGAAAACTATATGCCCTGGATGCCGCTAATGGTAAGCTTAAATGGGCCTATAAAACTAAGGGACCCATTCATACCAGTCCGGCATTATACAACAATAATATATACTTTGGCAGCTGGGATACTTACCTGTATGCCCTAAATGCCGAAAGCGGCAAACTGGTATGGAAATTTAAAACCGCCGATCATCCCCTTTATCACCTGCTTGAAGGTATACAGGCCTCGCCAACCTGCAGCAACGGGCTGGTTTATTTTGGTTCAAGGGATAGTTATTTTTATGCGCTTAATGCTAAAACTGGAGCATTGACCTGGAAATATAATGCCAATGGCTCATGGGTGCTCACCACGGCGGCTGTTCAAAATGGAATGGTTTACTTTACCACATCTGATAGTTATTTATTGGTGGCTTTGGATGCCTTAACAGGTCATCAAAAATTCAGTTATAAGGCTAATGGTTATTTGTACTCATCGCCAGCTTTAACTACAATCACCGCTTTTTTTGGCGATTTTACAGGTAAACTATTTGCTATTGATCTTAAAACAGGCAAACTATCCGGCGAATTTAAAACCGAAGGCAGAAGCGCGAATGCAACGAAGGTGTTAAAGCAAGACACGTTGAGCTTTGAGTATGCGGCTAACGGCGCTGATAACGCGCTGTATAAAACAGCAGTTGATGTAATGGATAAACTTTATACGCTTGGCCCTATTGTTTCATCGCCGGTTATTAGTAATGGGGTAATATATTTCGGTAGTGCCGATGGCTCACTATACGCTATAAACCTAAAATAAGTACAGGACTGGTTTTACGCTCAAAAATAATTATGCTGTGTTTTGTTCTTTGTAAAAGTAATTTTTAATAAATTCGAAATAATTATAAACCAGATTGTTATATTTATTGGTCGGTGCAAACCGGTAACCCCTAACTATTGATATGCCATACATACCATTGGACGAAAACCTGCCCGGAATTACAGGTTTATTGAACTATCGTCAGGATACTGCTTTGCCCATCAGGCAACTCACGCAAATACTTTTAAGGGGCGAATCGACCCTTGCCGAAGGTGAGCGCGAACTGATTGCCACAGTGGTTAGTAATGGTAATCAATGCAGGTTTTGCACCAATGCCCATACTGCCGCGGCTGATGCGCTTTTAGGCGAAACCGAAACTTCTGAAAAAGTAAAGAACGACCCGGACAATGCGCATCAGC
>Ga0193717_1001776_pt1 | contig 12951 bp, 13 predicted proteins | sample U2c2metaG_FD_145900 | JGI IMG/M metagenome (GOLD analysis project Ga0193717, IMG submission 145900) | Soil microbial communities from a riparian zone of the East river system, Colorado, United States - U2c2 | ecosystem: Environmental > Terrestrial > Soil > Riparian zone | place: USA: East River...
TCAGTTACCCCGGGTAGTTGGTTGCAAATGGTTTGAATGGTTTCTATGGTCATTTTTACAATTAATCTCTATTCTTTTTACTTATCATTTATCTTTTATCCCCTCATCCTTTCTCTCCTACAAAGGCATATTCCCGTGTTTTTTCCTCGGATTGTTTACAACCTTATTCTCCAGCATTTTGAAGGCCTGTATTAGTTTTATACGCGTTTCGGCAGGTTCTATCACTTCATCAATAAAACCACGTTCCGCGGCACGGTAAGGATTGGCAAAGATGTCCGAATATAATTGTTCCATTTCCTTCCACTTGGCTTCCCTATCTTCAGCGGTACTTATCTCACGCTTAAAAATAATTTCGGCGGCACCTTTAGCGCCCATTACAGCTATCTCTGCCGATGGCCAGGCAAAATTCATATCAGCGCCTATGTGTTTGGAGTTCATCACGTCATAAGCGCCCCCATAAGCCTTGCGCGTGATCACCGTAATGCGGGGCACAGTAGCTTCGCAAAAGGCATACAGTAGTTTGGCTCCATTGGTTATAATGGCGTTCCATTCCTGGTCGGTGCCGGGCAAAAATCCGGGTACATCCTCAAATACCAGCAGCGGTATATTAAAGCTATCGCAAAAGCGTACAAAACGTGCTGCCTTAATTGATGAATGAATATCAAGCACACCGGCTAAAAATGATGGTTGGTTGGCAACAATACCAATGCTCCTGCCGGCAAGCCGGGCAAAGCCTACCACAATATTTTCGGCAAAATCCTTATGTACTTCCAGGAATGATCCGGTATCAATTACATGGTCAATAACCTCGCGGATGTCATAAGGTGTTGAGGCTATCTCTGGCAGCAGCGTATTAAGCTCCGGTCTAAATTCATTTTGTATTTCGTAGGGTAAAGCCGGTGCCCTGTCTTCACAGTTCTGGGGCATATAGCTCAGCAGCGCTTTTATGTTTTGTATGGCCGTAATTTCATTGGCACAGGCAAAATGTGTAACGCCTGATTTAGTAGCATGAGTAGTTGCACCGCCCAGTTCTTCGGAAGTTACTACCTCGTGGGTAACCGTTTTTACCACATTGGGCCCGGTAACAAACATATAGGAAGTATTCTCCACCATCAAAATAAAATCGGTTATGGCAGGCGAATACACCGCGCCACCAGCGCAGGGCCCCATAATGGCTGATATTTGCGGCACCACACCTGATGCCATGGTATTGCGATAAAAAATATCGGCGTAGCCACCCAAGGATACCACACCTTCCTGAATGCGCGCGCCACCCGAATCATTGAGGCCTACTACCGGTGCGCCGTTTCTGATGGCCAGATCCATGATTTTGCAGATCTTTTCGGCATGGGTTTCTGACAGCGATCCGCCAAAAACGGTAAAATCCTGCGAAAAAACGTAAACCAAACGCCCGTTTATAGTACCGTAACCTGTTATTACACCATCGCCAGGGTACTTTTCCTTCTCCATTCCAAAATCGGTTGAGCGATGGGTAACCAGCATCCCTATCTCCTGAAACGACCCATCATCCATCAAAAAATGTAAGCGCTCACGCGCGGTAAGTTTCCCTTTTTTATGCTGACTTTCAATACGTAACGTGCCGCCACCTTCAAACGCCTTCTGGCGTTTTTCTCTTAATAATCCGAGCTTTTTATTCACAATTCAGGTTGTTTGTAATAGGCTAAAAATAGTAATTAAATTGTAAGATTACTTTAAAACTGCATTGTGATACATTTTTGAAGCTCTTTTTTATATATTTGTATTAATGAAGATCAGGAATTTCAAAATACTGATAGTGGCAATGTTTATGGGTGTCTTTATATTAAAGATGGCCATATCACTTGCGCCTGTATTTTTATATCTTGATAATAAAACCGTAAGCGCGGTTATTCTGCAGCTTGAGCAGGAAAGCAAAACCGAAAAAGACACGCCTGATAAGGATACTTTTAAGGAAAAAAAAGCTTTTGATGCCTATGATCTGCACAGTATAGCCTTTATTACATTTATTGTAGAAACCAACGTACTCCATAACCGGGAACATTGCTTATACAAACAGGCATATCACCCGGTAGTGCCCACGCCCCCGCCCAACGTTTAAATGATTAACCGGATACTTCCCTATCCGGATCGTAACGCTTTACAATTCATTTAAATTTTCATTCAAATTATCGATCTTATGCAAATTAAGCAAGGTGGCTTTGCCGTGGGCAATCTCAACCTAAAAAAATATTTTTTACCCAAAAACTTAAAAAAAGACCTTCCATCAAGTATTGTTGTATTCCTGGTAGCACTACCATTATGTTTAGGCATTGCACTGGCTTCAGGCGCGCCGTTATTTGCGGGTGTGTTAACAGGTATTATTGGAGGTATTGTGGTTGGTGCATTAAGCGGTTCGCAGCTTAGCGTAGCCGGGCCGGCAGCCGGTTTAACCGTTATTGTGTTAAACGCCATAACAGGACTTGGATCGTACGAAACATTTTTGCTTGCGCTTGTACTGGCCGGTATTTTCCAGATGCTGCTGGGTATATTAAAAGCGGGTACCATAGCCAACTATTTCCCCTCATCGGTTATTGAAGGTATGCTTGCCGCTATCGGTATCATCCTCATCATGAAGCAATTTCCTCATGCCGTTGGTTATGATGCCAATTTTGAAGGCGACGAACGCTTTAGCCAAATAGATGAGCACAATACTTTTTCAGGTATAATGCAGGCATTTTCCAAGATCAATTACGGCGCTGTTATTATCACCACTGTTTCTTTACTGCTGATGATCTACTGGCCGAAGTTTAAAAAACTGGCAGTTGTGCCCGCGCCGTTATTGGTTGTTTTGTCGGGCATAGGTTTAAGCGCAGTATTTGCCGGTACCGGTTTTGAGTTGCTTGATAAGCAGTTTGTGCGCATACCCATAGTAAACAGCAGCAGTGAGTTTTTTGCCCTGTTCAAATCGCCCGACTTTAGTAGCATTGGTAATAAACAGGTTTGGATAACCGCGTTCACCATAGCAGTAGTGGCCAGTTTAGAAACCTTGCTTAGTTTGGAAGCTGTTGATAAGATTGACCCGATAAAGCGTATATCACCCACCAACCGCGAACTGGTAGCCCAGGGAATTGGCAACATTACCAGCGGTTTATTAGGCGGCTTACCCATGACGGCTGTAATTGTTCGCTCATCGGCCAATGTTAATGCCGGCGGACGTACCAAAATGAGCACCGTGGCACATGGCGGACTATTACTGATATCGTTGCTGTTTATCCCTGTACTGATTAACCTTATCCCGCTATCATGCCTGGCAGCCATACTGCTCATGACGGGGTATAAACTAACCCGTGTAAGCCTGTTTAAACACATGTGGCATATGGGGCTTAGTCAGTTTATTCCGTTTGTGGTAACCATCGTTGCTGTGGTATTAACAGATCTGTTGATAGGTGTAGGTATAGGTATGCTGGTAGGTATATTTTATATACTACGCACCAACTTGCGCAACCCTTATTTTTATCATATTGTTAAAAACGGCGATAAAAATGTGATCAGGATAAGGCTTGCCGAAGAGGTTTCATTTTTAAATAAAGCCGCCATACAAATTACCTTAACCAGTTTGCCCAAAGGCTCAGACGTGATCATTGATGGCTCCAATTCGCGGTATATTGACCCGGATGTACTGGAGATCATCCACAATTACAAGCACAACGCCTACACTAAAGGCATCATTGTGCAATTACATGAAATAAAGGAACAGTACGATGTGCCCCCTTTAAAAGAATTATTGTATAACCCTAACTAAAAGAAAACATGGCTCTTATAGAAGAAAAAAAGAATGGCAAACCCGCCATTGACACCAGTAATTTAAAACTGGCTCAAAACGATAGCTATAACGCGTTGTTACGCGGTAATAGCCAGTGGGTTGAACTTAAATTAAAAGAAGACTCAGAATATTTTAAAAACCTGGCCAAAGGTCAATGCCCGCAGGTATTATGGATAGGCTGTTCAGACAGTCGTGTACCTGCAAACGAAGTAACCGGCACCAAGCCCGGTGAAGTGTTTGTACACCGTAACATTGCCAATGTAGTTGTACACTCAGACATGAATATGCTGAGCGTGCTTGACTATGCCGTTAATGTGCTTAAAGTAAAGCATGTGATAGTAGCAGGCCACTACGGTTGTGGTGGTGTTGCAGCGGCTCTGAGCAATAAACAATTCGGACTGATAGACAACTGGCTGAGGCATATTAAAGATGTTTACCGCCTGCACAGTCACGAACTTGACCGTATTACTGATGATACCCAGAAGCAGAACCGTTTGGTTGAGCTTAATGTGAGTGAGCAGGTGTACAACCTTTGCAAAACCTCCATTATTCAAAACGCCTGGATGGAGCGCGGCGACCTGGAGGTTCATGGCTGGGTGATAGACTTAGGCACAGGCCTGATCAAGGATTTGAAAGTAAGCAGTAGCAGTCCGCATAATTTAGGTTATGTATATGCGCTGGACAGTATTGAATCTGTAGCCCAACATTAAGTTGAATTAATTACGTATAAAATCCCAGACTCTCTCCATACCTGAGTATAGAGAGGTTTATGTTTGGTTTGCCCCGGTTCATGAAAATGGACGGGGTTTTTTGTTTCTTTTATAAGTTCCCCTCTTGAGGGTAGCAGGGAGGGAATCGCACAGGCCAACACTTTAAAATTTACTCCTGTCTTTTCATAGACTATTACTCTCTCAAGAGGAGAATCGCGCCGTCCATTGCTTTAACCAAATAATTCCACAGCAATCAAATTACATACATCATGCATAATACTATAAATTTTATCCTATTTTTATCCTGCTGCAAATAAGCAAGGATATTTTATGCTGAGACAATCAAAAGAAGCACGTACCCTAAAAGAAAACTTATTGCTGGCATCATCAACCGCATTTGTATCGGGCGTAACCAATGTGGCGGGCATGGTTGCCTTTTTGGCTTTCACATCCAACATTACCGGCCATGTGGCTACTTTGGCCAAACATATAGTTGAGCAAAATTTTGGTGAGATAGTAGTATTTGTTATTTGGCTGCTGATGTTTTTTGCAGGTGCTTTTATATCAAACTTTATTGTTAAATCGCTGGAGCATAAAAGCCGTTACAAGGCGCATTCCACCCCTATCATTATTGAAATATTGCTGTTGTTATTTGTGGCCATTTACGGGCATAACTTTTACAGGGAGACACAAACGGAACGCGAAATAGTTATTGGGGTGATCATTTTTTCGATGGGATTGCAAAACAGCCTGGTATCAACCATATCAGGCGGATTGATCAAGTCAACACATTTAACCGGCTTGTTTACCGATCTTGGCGGCGATGTATCTGAATGGCTGCACCCCAATGTAGCAAAAACAGATACTATCAGGAATAAGATATATGTGCGCCTTACGGTGCTTTCCTTTTACTTTTTAGGTGGAATTATGGGTGGTTACTTTTTTAACCTGTATGATTTTGCCATTTTTTATTTCATTCCATTAATTTTGCTTACCATTTTATATTATGATCTTTCGCCTGTTGCACTGCATAAAATATCCCGGATATTTTGGGCTGGCAAAAGCGGATCGGTTTAAAACATCTAACAATATTAAATATACCTATGTGCGCTAAAAAAGACATTCACGATACCAGTCATATAACTTATGAAAGTTTGCTGGAAGGTAACAAGCAATTTATTGAGGATACCCTAAGATTAGACCCCCATTATTTTGAAAAGCTGGCCAATGGCCAAAAACCACCTGTATTATGGATTGGCTGCGCCGATAGCCGGGTGCCAGCCAACCAGATCACCAATACGGCACCGGGCGAAATATTTGTTCACCGCAATATTGCCAACATGGTTATCCACTCTGACATGAACATGCTGTCGGTACTGGATTATGCCGTGAACATATTAAAGGTTAAGCACGTGATTGTAACGGGACATTATGGCTGTGGTGGCGTTATAGCAGCTATGAGCAACCAACAATACGGTTTGATAGACAACTGGCTGCGCCATATAAAGGATGTATACCGCCTGCACGCCGATGAACTGGACGCCATTGAGGATGTTCAAAAACGTACCGACCGCCTGGTGGAGTATAACGTAATAGAGAATGTTTACAACCTTTGCAAAACCTCCATCGTGCAAAATGCCTGGAAAAACGGACAGGAAGTAGGTGTACACGGTTGGGTTTACAGCCTCAGTACCGGCATTATAGGTGATATGAACGTAAGCACCTACAACAACGAAAACATGGATAACGTGTTTAAGTTTAAATAGCCCCCCAACCCCCCTGAAGGGGGAGTTTTAAAAAAATGATTTTATAAAAAAAGCGATGAACATAATTCATCGCTTTTTTTATTTTAGGCCCTCTCCTTTGGAGAGGGTTTGGGTGAGGCCTATATTTCCTTCGCCAAAAACGGGTACCTGTAATCCTTCGGCGGATCAAAGGTTTCTTTAATAGTACGTGGAGATACCCAGCGTAACAGGTTGATCATGGAACCGGCCTTATCATTAGTACCCGATCCTCTGGCACCGCCAAATGGCTGCTGACCCACTACTGCCCCAGTTGGTTTATCGTTAATATAAAAGTTTCCGGCCGCATTGCGTAAGCGATGGGTAGCCTCGGCAATAGCGTACCTGTCCTGCGATATGATAGAGCCTGTAAGCGCGTAGATGGACGTTTTATCTACAATGTTAAGCACCTCATCAAATTGAGCGTCCTCGTACACGTAAATGGTTAATACGGGGCCAAAAAGCTCCTCGCACATGGTTACGTAGTACGGATCATCAACTTTTAATACGGTGGGCTCTAAAAACCAGCCCTTGGTTTTATCGTAGTTACCACCGGCAACAATTTCAACACCTTCATCGGCTTTGGCCGCATCAATATATTTAGCCAGTTTATCAAACGATACTTCGCTAATTACGGCATTTATGAAATTCTCAAAATCCTCAACCGGACCAATTTTAAACGAAGTGATATCGCGCTGCATGTTGGCCTTTACCGCAGGCCATAACGATGCCGGCACATAGGCCCTTGAAGCAGCCGAACATTTTTGTCCCTGGTATTCAAAAGCGCCTCGAACAAGAGCGGTACTCACCACATCGGCGTTAGCGCTTGGGTGGGCCAGTACAAAATCCTTACCGCCTGTTTCGCCAACAATGCGCGGGTAGGTTTTAAATTTATGGATGTTGGTACCAATAGTTTGCCAAATGTTCTGGAACACCTTGGTTGATCCTGTAAAGTGGATGCCTGCAAAATCAGGGTGGTTAAATATTACCTCGCCGGCAACCGGGCCATCAACGTATATCAGGTTGATAACGCCAGCAGGTACACCTGCCTCTTTAAATACCTGCATCAGCACATTGGCGGCAAATATTTGCGTGTAGGCAGGTTTCCATACAACTACATTACCCATCATAGCGGCAGATGTTGGCAGGTTACCCGCGATAGCCGTAAAGTTAAATGGTGTTAAGGCGAATATAAAGCCTTCCAGCGGGCGTTGTTCCACACGGTTCCAAACACCTTTGCCCGATATTGGGGGCTGCTGCTTGTAAATTTCGGTCATGTATTGCACGTTAAAGCGTAAAAAGTCAATCAGCTCACAAGCCGAATCGATTTCGGCCTGGTACGCGTTTTTTGATTGGCCAAGCATTGTTGCCGCGTTCACTTTGGCGCGGTACGGACCCGCAAGCAAATCGGCTGCTTTTAAAAATATGGCGGCACGTTGTTCCCAGGGTAAGTTTTCCCAGTTGGCCTTGGCTGCTAAAGCTGCATCAATGGCAGCGGTAACATGACTGGCATCACCTTCAGAAAAAGTGGCCAGTAAATGTTTATGATCATGGGGCGGACGGATCTCCAGCTTGTTGCCGGTACGTACTTCTTTGTCGCCGATGTACATAGGTATATCCAGTTGTTGAGCGCGGGCTTCGTCTAAAGCAGCCTTAAGTGCTACACGTTCCAAACTGCGCGGGCCGTAGTTTAAAACCGGCTCGTTTTGCGGTGGCGGAACATTAAAAAATCCTTTAAGCATAGATGGTGATTTATGTTGCCGCAAAGATAAGATCGGTGCAGGGATGGGGAATTGACTGGGTGTCAAAATGTGGGACACTAAAACAGTTCAATACCGCTGTGGCCGCGGGGCCTTTTACTTTTGTCGCAACAAAAGTAACAAAAATGCTTTTTTTGATTTAGGCTTCTTTACTGCACGAGGCCTGTGCCCTGCCCAATCAGCCAGAACCACGGGCTGCAAACAGTTGCCCTACTGCGTTCGCTCATTGCCATCGCTTCAGCAAAAACTTGCTATGCTCTGCAATCACACAAGCCATCATGTTCTGCCTGATTTCATCCGAAGCAAACTCAAGAAAGAGATTAAAGACGACAAGAGTCAGGAATCAAGAAAAAACTAATGCAAATCAAATGCGGGCAAAGGCCTGGCAGAAAAGCGGGCCAGGGTGTTTTGCCTGTGGGAGAAGCTTTTTTCTGTCTTGATCTTTTGGTTACTTTTGCATCAAGACAAAAATAACAGCGTCAGCGGCAATTGAGCGCTCTACGACAGGCATTCTTCGCCCTGCTTACCGTGGATTGTTTCGTATCTCGCAATTACGCGTTGCTTGACTCCCAGAAATTGAACAATCCCATGATCCACATAGAACAAATACGGCCTGAACTTACCTGGCGCCTGCGACAAAGAATTTTATACCCCGAACAAAAGCTGTACGAAATGGAAATGGAAGAAGATAACAACGGCCTGCATTTTGCCGCTTTTAAGGATGATGCTATTGTTGCTGTAGTATCCTTATTTGCCAAAGGCGATGATTATCAGTTCCGCAAGTTCGCGGTGGATGAAAACCACCAGGGCAAAGGCGTAGGCAAACAAATATTAGATCATATTACTGATTTTGCGCAAACAAATGGCGCAAAAAGGCTGTGGTGCAATGCGCGGCTGTCGGCCATTGGATTTTACTTAAAGGCCGGTTTTGTGCATACAGGACAATTTTTCACCCGGCACGGTTTCGATTACGAGATACTTGAAAAAGGCCTTACTCCTTTATCAGCTCTGCAATAAGTACAGTGGCATAATTATTCTGCTGCTTTTGGTTTGATAATTTGGCCAGGTCAAGGGCCTCATCAATATCGCCCTGCGACTCATAAATCACAGCCAGGTTATAGGCCGCTTTGCTGGCTAGTTTAAGGTCCTTGCCATCAATCAGGGGGTTTAATATTTTATAGGCGATATCAAACTTACCTTTCAATATTTGCTGTACAGATGACTCTAATGCGTCTGTTCCATTATATAGCGGCCTGTAATTGGTTATGGTGTATGGTAAATAATCCTTCAACGCATCCAGGGCAGCCTCACGGGCCGCGCCATTGATAGAAAATCCCCTGTTCCCGTTGTCCTGGGGTTCTTCGGCCACTCCTTTTAACTTTTTAAAGTAAATGCCATTATTTTCATACAGGGTAAAATCAACCTTTGCCTTGGTATTGTAATATGCTATTTGGGCATTACCATCATATTGCACATTATCAAGCACAATGCCTGCGTTAAAATCATCGAACGTTAAAACATAATTAGCCTTATAGGTCTTTGCAAGGAATTTAACAGAATCGCCATTTGCAGTAAAGTGCAACGAATCTATCAGGCTGGTAACTTTTACCCCCGGTAGCAACTTTAATTCTTTTTCGGCTCCGGCAACCGCGGCGTAGGCAGCTGTCTTAAGCGCCATAATCTTTCTCTTGCTGATCTTAGTTGAATCGAAGGCAAGTTTGTTTACAAGCAGTATGTGGGTAGTATCAGGATTAAAGACTTGTTTCGGGGCATAGTCAACCGGTACAGTCGCGTATTGAATAACGTTACATGAGGTTAAACCGGCAATAAATAATATACAAATAAGCTTAAATAGTTTCACGGCGATGGAGTAAATTATAGAACATGTAAAATTAAGAAACTACAATGAATTTGAAATGAACAATAATGTCATTAATGTAAAACTTACAGTTAATCACAACTAATTAACCAAGGGGGGTAAATTTTACATATTTGAAAAAAAAACGCTAATGTTATAACCTTAGTATTAATTTAATAATAAAAACATGCTTTTGTTTCCATTTTGGCAGATAATATTAGGGGGTTACCATCAGCTTTATTATATTTGCTCATTGCACAATATTAGTTTACTTAACAAACATGGCTAAAAAAAAATCTGATACCTCAACACATATTCCTGTTGTAAACGAAACTTCCCTATCTTTTTTCGAAAAATATATTAATAACCCCTCGCCTACCGGTTTTGAGTGGAAAGGCCAGGAGTTATGGCTTGAATATTTAAAGCCCTACATTGATGATTATTATGTAGATAATTATGGCACCGCGGTTGGTATTATTAATCAAAAGGCCGATTATAAAGTAGTTATTGAAGCCCATGCCGACGAAATATCATGGTTTGTTAACTATATTACCAGTGATGGTTTAATATACGTCATACGCAACGGCGGATCTGACCACCAGATAGCCCCTTCAAAAAGGGTGAACATACATACCGATAACGGCATTGTAAAAGCAGTTTTTGGATGGCCCGCCATCCACACCCGCTTAGGCGGAGAAAAGGAAGAGGCACCCACCCTGAAAAACATTTTCCTGGATTGCGGTTGTACCTCAAAGGATGAAGTTGAAAAACTGGGCATTCATGTGGGTTGTGTAATTACTTATGAGGATGAATTTATGGTGCTGAACGACCGTTATTATGTTGGTCGCGCGCTTGATAACCGTGCAGGCGGCTTTATGATAGCCGAGGTTGCCCGTTTGCTTAAAGAGAATAATATAAAACTGCCATTTGGCCTATACATAGTTAACGCCGTACAGGAAGAAATAGGCTTGCGCGGTGCCGAGATGATAGCTCACAAAATAAAACCTAATGTAGCCATCGTAACTGATGTTACGCATGATACCCAAACCCCGATGATCAATAAGATAACCCAGGGCGATTTGGCCTGTGGCAAGGGGCCGGTGGTATCATACGCCCCGGCGGTTCAAAATAACCTGAACAAATTACTTATCGAAGCGGCACAAAAGGCGGATATCCCTTTTCAACGCCAGGCATCGTCACGCTCAACAGGCACCGATACTGATGCATTTGCTTACTCGAACGATGGTGTCCCATCGGCGCTCATTTCATTACCATTAAGGTACATGCATACCACAGTCGAAATGATACACAAAGAAGATGTTGATAATGTGATACGGCTCATTTACCAAACCTTGCTGAGCATCAAAGCAGGACAGGATTTCAGGTACATCAAATAGTCCTGCGTTTTCAAGGGAAACAATTTTGGTTATCAATCATTCACTATAAAAAATCTATGTAAAGGCATATAGTTATTATTAAATACCCCCAAATATTATCTATGAAACCAACACTTCTTATTTTGGCCGCAGGTATGGCCAGCCGTTACGGCAGCATGAAACAGGTTGATGGCTTTGGCCCCAACGGTGAAACGATTATCGACTACTCTATCTACGATGCCATAAAGGCTGGCTTTGGTAAAGTAAGCTTTATTATCCGCGAAGAATTTGCAGATAATTTTAAAGCTATTTTTGAACCTAAACTTAAAGGACGCATTGAAACTGATTACGTTTTTCAAAGTTTTGACCTTAAACCATTTGGTATTGATAAAACAATTGAACGCGCTAAACCATGGGGCACAGCACATGCGGTACTTGCCGCACGCAACCAGGTAAATGAGCCATTTTGCGTTATCAACGCCGATGATTTTTATGGTTATGACTCATTTGAAAAAATGGCTAAGTTTTTAACCACCGAAGTGGCCGATGATACTTACTCCTTAGTGGGTTACCAGATTGACAGGACCTTATCTGACTATGGCTCCGTATCACGCGGTGTTTGTAAGGTTGATGATAAGGGCAATATGATTGAAATTAATGAGCGTACAGAAGTTTACTTTAAAGAAGATGGCAGCGTAGCCTATAAAGATGCTACCGGCGAGCACCCGTTACCAAACGATACCCGTGTATCTATGAACTTCTGGGGCTTTACACCAGCCATATTTAAACAAAGCCTGCCTATGTTTCAAAAGTTTGTTGAGGAAAATGAGAACAATCCAAAAGCTGAGTTTTTTATTCCTTTGGCTGCTGATGAGCTGATAAAAAGCGGAACAGCGGCTTTTAAAGTTATCCCTACAGGATCAAAATGGTTTGGCGTAACTTATAAAGAAGATAAACCTATTGTACAAAAAAGCATATCAGACCTGGTAGCCAGCGGCACCTACCCTGAAAAGCTTTGGGATTAATAATCCCACATATAAAACAAAAAATCCCGCTTGAAGGCGGGATTTTTGTTTTATATAAGCCTATTCGGTCAGTCGATAAAGAAAAATGTTTTTTGATTATTTTCCAAATAAACATGAACCTTCTTTTTCACTACCTCTTTGTTTGAGATAACTGCAATGGTATAATTGCCATTATCAAGTTCGTTTAAAACATAGCCTTTTGTAACGGCTGCTTTATTAGGCAAAAAATCTTTTAACAGGACGTTATCTTCTTGATCGAAAACCATTACATAGGATTTATGACTATCGGTGTTTAAAACGTTTACATAAACGCCACGGCCTTTCTCCATCGCTGATACTGTAACGTTGGCTTCTAATTTTACTGAGTCTGTATGGTCTTTGGCATTTGCAGATGTAGCTGTAAAAATGCCCGCACTTATCAAAAGAAACAGTGCCGATAATTTGATTGAATTTTTCATGATATTTTTAATTTAATATTGTTATTGAGTTTGTTTTTAAATTTTCAATATTCAAATCAACAGCATTTTAAAACACAAAAAAAATGAAATAGACCACCTATTTATATATATAGACGAAGGGGGGATTTCAATCGTCAAACCATTAAACAACACTAATAATCAAGCAATTACACCATTGATA
>Ga0193717_1001778_pt1 | contig 12946 bp, 11 predicted proteins | sample U2c2metaG_FD_145900 | JGI IMG/M metagenome (GOLD analysis project Ga0193717, IMG submission 145900) | Soil microbial communities from a riparian zone of the East river system, Colorado, United States - U2c2 | ecosystem: Environmental > Terrestrial > Soil > Riparian zone | place: USA: East River...
GTGATTGCAAGATTAAATCAATCCTCCGACGCATTTGCCTCCTTTTGTCATTCCCGCGGACGCAGGCGCCTATTCCCTCCTGGATTCCGGGTCGCCCCCGGCCTTCGCCGGGTTACCCGGAATGACGGAAGGAGAAGCCGAGCGACGATTAAGGATAGCAACGAGTAGAAACAGAATGCTGATTGTGTTCTATGCTCTAACCGTTTTCCTGCTCGCTTTTAGCCATACCGTTCATGCGGCAGCCGCATGGGACGCCGAATGGGAGCGCACGGTCAAAGCGGCGGACCAGGAGGGTGAAGTTTCCTACTACTCGGTTGGCGAGATCGGTTTCGTGAGCGAGTTCGAAAAAAAATTCCCGCGCATCAAAGTCAAAGTCGTGCAGGCCAGGGGTAATGATTTGCTCGTGCGGATTATGACCGAGCGGCGGGCCGGAAAATTCCTCGCCGACGTGGCGCGTATCGGCAACACCTCGCCGTATTCTCTGTATCAAGCCAAGGTGCTCCAGGCGCTTCCCTCCGCGTTCATCCTGCCCGAGGTCAAAGACGAATCAAAATGGTGGTCGGGTAAGCATCAATATATCGACGCGAAGGGCAAGTATATTTTCGTGCCGGTGGGCACCGTGTCGGTAAATATGGTGGCTTACAACACCGAGCTCGTTGCGCCGGCGGAATTGGCTTCTTTCTGGGATCTCTTGAACGAGAAATGGCGCGCCAGGATCGTGGTCATCGATCCGCGCTCAGGCGGTTATGGCCGCAGTAGCGCGCGCACGGTCTACTACCATCCGCAATTGGGACCGGAGTATCTGCGCCGCCTCTTTAGCGAGCAGGTGGTCATGGTGTCGCGCGATTACCGCCAAGCCATCGATTGGATAGCACAGCGGCGCTTTTCGATCCTCCTTTTCGGCAACGGCGACGATATCTTGCAAGCCAACGCCCAGGGATTGCCGATCAACGTCTTCGATACCGGTGGCTGGAAAGAAGGCGGCGTTTTGGAGCCCGGAGCTTTCACCCTGGTTTGGCTCGACCGATCGCCTCATCCGAACGCGGCGAAAGTTTTCATAAACTGGTTGCTCTCGCGCGACGGACAAATGGCGGTTCAGCGCGACGGCGGAGTAAACGACTCGCTCAGGATCGATATTCCGAAAACCGAGTTGCGTCCCATGGCCCGGCGCAAAGAGGGAGCAAAGTACATGGTCACGTGGAAGGCGGAATCGATGGACGCCGAGCCGATGCAAAGGGTCGTGAATCAGGCGCTGGCGAAGAGCGGGGGGAAGCACTAGTGGGTTGATGATAGAAGATCGAGGATGGAGGATCGCAATAGTCGATCATTTGTCGCCGCTTGCAAGGACTTGTAATTTGCGAGCAGGATAAGGTGCTAACGAATTATTGAGCGGGAGTGGAATATGATCAGCAAGGAAGATAACGAGCGTCTCACTCAGGTAAAAGCGGGCACGCCGGTTGGCGATCTCTTGCGCCGCTATTGGTATCCGATCGCCGCGGCTTCCGAACTCACGCGCCATCCGACGAAGTTCGTCAAGATTCTTGGCGAAGAGTTGGTGTTATTTAAAGACACGCAAGGAAGGCTGGGTCTGATCGATGCCCATTGCCCGCACCGCCGGGCGAATTTGGCTTACGGCATGGCCGAAGAAGATGGTTTGCGCTGTGCCTATCACGGCTGGAAGTTCGATCACGCCGGGCGCTGCTTGGAACAGCCATTTGAAGAAACCGTCAAGTCCGGCGGCTTCAAAGATAAGATTCAACTGGTGAACTATGCCGCCGAGGAATTGGGCGGAATGATCTTCGGCTATCTCGGACCCAAACCGGCGCCGCTGGTGCCGCGCTGGGATTTACTGGTCGAAGACAATTTCTGGCGCGAAGTCGGTTACACGATGACCGCCGCCAACTGGCTACAGACCGTCGAGAATATTATGGATCCCGTGCACGTCGAATGGTTGCACGGCGTGTTCCGCAATTACGCCGCCGAGCGGACGGGCAATGCCGACTTGAAACGCAAACGCGTGCGCCACCAGAAAATCGGTTTCGATTTGGCCAAGTACGGCATTATCAAACGGCGCATTCTGGAAGGCGAGAGCGAAGAATCCGACGATTGGAAGGTCGGTCACTGGTTAGTTTTTCCGACGATTCAAAAAGGGCCGGACATGCTGCGCTTCCGCGTGCCGGTGGACGAGACGCACACGGCGCAATGGTATTACTCGATCCATCCCTTCGGCGAAGGCGAGAGGCAAACGGCAAAAGAAATGCCGCTCTATCACATGCCGTCGCCCGAGCTCGACCGGCATGGACAGCCGCAGTTTCAATTTCTAAATAACGACGTGGACCCGCAGGACAACGCCATCTTTATTTCCCAGGGCGCGGTTTATGACCGTACGAAAGAGCTGCTCGGCGAGTCCGATCACGGCATCGTGCTTTACCGCCACCTGCTCGACAACCAGATTAAACTCATCGCGGCGGGCAAAGACCCGATGAATACCTTTCGCGATCCGGCGCAGAATATCCGCATCGATTTGCCGACGGAGAGCAGAGATAAGTTTCTGACGGGACGGATGGGCACGCAGGGAATACGCCGGCGCTATTCGCAGCGCTTTGAGCGATAGACAATCTCAATAAACCGTTGCCGTAGAGGCCTCAGGTTTCCATTTTCCGATGGATCGCGGGCGTGCTGGTCAAAGCCCGCGCTGGCGCTTCGCCTAGCTCGCGATTCGCTCGGGAGTCGCGTCTTGGTCTCCCTTGGTCTCGCCGCTAGTGTGATCCCAGCGGAATTTCACGATCTCCGGCACGCGCCACACCGTTAACAACGTCATGATCGAGATGATCATGCCGCCGGCAAAGGTCGCTTCGCGTGCGCCGATCAGCGGCACGATGAAGCCGGTTTCGGTTTGCCCGAGCGGATGAAGACCTCGGTTGCTGAGCTGAAAAACCCCCATCACCCGGCCGCGAAACTTTTCCGGCGTGAGCATCTGCAGAATCGTGCCGCGCGCGGCGCCCCAGACGGTGTCCGTGGCGCCGACGAAGGTGAGCAGAGCAAGAGCGATGGGAAATGATGGCGACAGACCGAACAGAGCGAAGCCGGTGCCGTAAAGAATTGCCGACACAAAGAGAATTTTCCCCTGAGCGGGACGGTGCCCCATGCCGATGAAAATCGCCGAGCCGATCACCGCGCCGAGACCGCGCGCCGATTGCAAAAAGCCGAAGCCTTCGGCACCGACGCGGAACACATCACTGGCGAGGATCGTCAGCATCGCATGGTCGAGACCAAACATTGAGCCGAAAGCCTCCATGACCGTTAGCCCGAGAATCACCGGCCGGCGAACGATATAAGAAAATCCCTCCTGAGTTTCCGTCAAGAAATGACGGTGCCTTTCTTTCGGCGGGGATGACGCGCGCATAAGCAGCAAGGCAATGACGACGGCGAGAAAGCTCGCCGCATTGGCGTAAAACGCGCCCGCGGTGCCCATGGCGGCGATGGCAATTCCTCCCAGCGTGGGACCGAGCAAAGCTGCACCTTTCCAGAGCAGGGAATTTAACGCTACGGCATTGGGCAGCACGGAGCGCGGTACGAGGGATGGAAACAACGCCTGGCGTGCCGGGCCGTCAAAGGAGCCCACCGAGGAGGTAATAAACGTAAACAAGTAGATTTGCCATGCCTGGATATGGCCGGCGTGATCCAGAATGCCGAGCGCCAAGCTGAGCGCGCCGAGAATGAGCTGAGTCCAAAGCATGAGCCATCTGCGGTCGTAGCGGTCGGCGAAAGTGCCGCTGATCAATCCGAGCGCAATCGCCGGGACGGCGCGAAATATGCCGTTGAGCCCGAGCTGTACGGGGGAATTGGTCAATTGATAGAGCAGCCAGTTGACCGCCGTCATCTGCATCCAGCTACCGATGTTGGAAATAAACAGGCTCAGCCAAAAAAGCCTAAAGTCGCGATAGCGAAATGCCGCAAGGCGTCCGGTTGGCGGGTTGTCTGTACTGGAAAATTCGGGCATCAACCGATTCTTTTATACGAAGCCCGATCAGGGTGAAAGGGTGGTGCTCACGCGCTCAAGTGAAACATTCAGGCGCAGGTCGAGGAATTCTATTCAGTGGATTTTTCGCCTGCCGGGGTACGCGGAATCTGCGGGCTGAGTGGTTGAGTTGATGATTTGATGTCGCTCTCCGGATCGTGCCGAAATTGCTCCCTCGGCGCATCCAAGCTAAAGCGCGCCATGTCGCCGATCCGCCAGGCCGTCGCTAACGTGGCGCAAGAAACGATCAGGCCGCCCAAGACCGTCGCGGCGCGGGCGCCGATGGCGGGAACGATAAGACCGGTTTCGACTTGCCCAAGCGGATTCAATCCCTGATTGCTTAGCTGGAAAATGCCCATCACGCGTCCGCGCAGACGATCGGGTGTCACCCATTGGAGAATCGTGCTCCGCGCCGACGCCCAAATCGTGTCGACCGCGCCGACAAACGTAAGTAGCGCAAGCGCCACGGTAAATGACGGCGCCAAGCCGAACAACATAAAGCCGGCGCCGTAGAGCAGCGCCGATGTCAAAAGAATTTTTCCTTGGGCGGGACGCTGGCCGAGGGCGATAAAAAACGTCGAGCCGAGCACGGCGCCGAGGCCGCGCGCCGATTGCAGCATACCGAAACCGTTGGCGCCGACCTGAAAGGTGTCGCTGGCGAAAATCGTCAACATCGCGTTGTCGAGCCCGAAGACCGATGTCGTCGCTTCCATCAGAATGACGCCGAGAATGATTTTTTGCGAATAGACGTAGGAAAGCCCGGCACTCATCTCGCGGACGAAATCACGGCTTTGGTTCGGCGCGGCAACATGCGGCGTCATCAGGAGCACGGCAATGACGACGGCGAGAAAACTCGCGGCGTTAGCATAAAACGCCCCGCTGGTTCCCATCAGGCTTATCGCGATGCCGCCGAGCGCGGGGCCGAGCAAAGCTGCGCCTTTCCAGAGAATCGAATTCAACGCCACCGCGTTGGGCAGCACCTCTTTGGGCACGAGCGACGGAAATAACGCCTGGCGGGTCGGCCCGTCGCACGAACCGACGGCGGCGCTCAGAAACGTGATTGTGTAAATGTGCCAAGGACGAATGCTATCTGAATGATCCAGCACGCCGAGCACCAGCGCGAGGGTGCCGAGCAAACATTGAGTCGTGAGCAAAAGTTTTCTGCGATCGTAGCGATCCACGAGCGTGCCGCTGAAGATGCCGAGGCCAAGGGCTGGAATGGACCGAAACAGACCGTTGATGCCGAGCTGCAACGGCGACCTGGTCAGTTTGTAAAGCAGCCAATTTACCGCCGTCATCTGCATCCACGTGCCGATGTTGGAAATGAACAAACCGGTCCAAAAAAGCCGAAAGTCGCGATAGCGAAAGGCGACGAGTCGTCCTAGACGCCGCCCGGAGGGATCGGATGAATCGTCGGGCATGTCAGTGAGTCAATATCACTGACGACGATAACGGATGCGGGGGGAACTGTGAAGCGATCAGTTGACGTCCCAGTAGGCAAATCCCATGGCGCAGCCGACGCCGGTGGCGGTGCGGTAGAGCGGATAATAATCGACCATCGTGCCGCGGCTATCGGCCGCGGCCGCGGTGACGATCCAGTTGCGAATCTCCGACGTGCCTTCGACCAGATCGGCCGCCGGCATTTGCGCCATGCAATTAAGATCGTTTTCCTGCAACGCGCGCATGAAACCGGCGTCGAGATCCTCATCGATCTTGGTGTGGCTCAAGCCGCCGGATCCGACGATGACGACTCGCTCTGCTCCGGGAATTTGCCGCAGCACGCGCGCCAAGGCCTGGCCGAATTTGACGCAGCGCTGCGGCGACGGCGATGGCGGATAATAAGTGTTGATCATGACCGGAATGACTTTATAGGTGGCTTGCGGACTGACGAACTTGAGCACGCGCGCGAAGGCATGACCTAAACCGCCGGCGTAACGGGTTTGTCGCGAATAGGAAGGATCGAAGCCCGCTTCCATCAAACCATTCAACAGAGCTTCAGCAAGCTTGGCATCGATACTGTACTTGGTGCGGTTTTCCGATTTTGACTGATTCAAATAGCGCAAACTGAGGCTGGCCTCGGCTTCCTTGCCCATGAAAATCGTAAACGGCGGCATGTTGTCGTCGATCAGATTCTCGTGCTGATCGTCGCCGACCACAATGAGCACCTCCGGACGCAGGGCGGTGACCTTGTCGCGCAACTTGCCGATCGCCGCCATGCAGCCGTTCCACTTGGCCCATTTTACTTCCTTGGTTTCCTTTTCCAGGGCCGGTTTTACGGGCAAGTTTTCGCCTTGGCGATTGTTCAACAGATGCCAGTTGTCGGGATTCAACATCAACTGGGGCGCGTGTGACATGGCTGCGCAGCCGACTAGTTTCGCCATAGACTTTTTCGTTCCACGTTCAAGGTTTGTTCAGGTCCGATTCTCGGTTCATGCGCGCGCCGCTTTCATGTCGGACAGTTCTGGGACAGAGAGATTAAGCTTAAACCAACTGGCGCCGCTGTCGTCGCTGCCGAAGAGGTCGCCGTTTTGCTGGGCGGCGTACATGCAGTCGGCATTCACCGGATCAAAGGCAAAGCTTTCGACGAAGCTGCGGTTTGCCTGCGACACGGCGCAGTCGATTTTCTTCCAAGACTTGCCGCTGTCCGTCGATTGAATCAGAAACGCTTCGGCGCCGCTGTTGCGCCTGCGCCACTGCCCTGGCTGGCCGTTGGCCAATGCGGAATAGAGCACGTTGTGCTTTTTTGGATGAACGGTCAGCGGCACGGAGTATTCTTCCTTGAACTCCGCCGCCATCGGCGCCCAGTTGCTGCCGGCATCGCTGCTGAAATAGAGCGCACGTCCCGGCGCTTTGCCGGCGCGGCAATCGTGGCCGCCGGTGGCGATATAGATCTGCTTCGTATCGTCCGGGTTGAGCACGATCGTGTGCACGTCGCAGTCGAGGTTCTTATTCAGAAGCTCCCAACTCTTACCGCCATCGGTAGTCTTGACCATGTAGCCGACTTGTAATGCCACATACATGGTCTTTGGATCGTTGGGATCGATGGTGATGTCGCGCACGTGAGGCTCGACGGTGGCGACGGGGTACGTGATGGTCGGCACGGAGGGCACGTTCCATACGGTGTCGAGACGTTCCCAGCTCATCGCTTCATCGCGGCTGACAAAAACATCGATCGGTTCCGTCCCGGCATAAAGCGTCTTGGCGTCGTGCGGATCGAAGGTTAAGCAACGCACTTTGCCCGGCCCGCGTTTGCCATAGCAGGGCTTTTTCCAGCTCGCGCCAAAATCTTCGCTGACCCAAACGCCGTCACCGCGAGTGCCGGCAAAAATCTTGTTCGGCGCAGTCGGCGATACCGCCACTTCGGGAACCTCCCAGTCTTTAAGACTATGATGTTCGACTTTCCAGCTGTGTCCGTCTTCACTCTTGAGCGTGACCACGCCTTCGTCGGTGCCAACGTAAAGTATCGATGCCATAACGCTTACCTCCGTTTTTTATGAACCAATAACTACTACAGAAAATTCGGGGCGACAAGGCGAGCAAAACGGGTTTCGTTCAAGCAGCTCAAAGCGTTCAAGCCGATCAAATGGTTCGCTCGGAAAGGCGGGGAATCAACGGATTAGATTTTCGTCGCAGAGCTCTTTGTCGATCCGCCGGTAGCCTGGATGGAGCGAAGCGTAATCCAGGAATCCCGGATTGCGCCGGGCTTCATCCGGGCTACGGTGCTGATCCTCTCCTGCCAATGAGCGACGCAGCGGTCCGTATCACTCGCTGACATCGCCCATGAGATGCTGCTAGCGACTGGTTGTTCGCTCCCGCCAATAGCCCGGACGACGGTGATGGTGAGCGATGGCAACAATGTAGATATAATCCTGCCAGACTCGATAAATCAGACTGTAGGGGAAACCATGAACAATTCGTTTGCGGAATTGGCTAGCGAGTGGAGCGCCTGCTTCCGGGTGGGTAGAAATCCGTTCCGCCGTTTGCTCGATCGCCGATAAGAACCGAAGACCGAGCCCGCCAAGCCGGGCTTCGTAGAAATTGAATGATTCGCCCATCTCCGCCCGAGCTTCCGGGTGGAAGATGACCTCCTTCACGACCTCTTGTTCCGTAACTCAGCAAACACCGCGGGGGCTGGCGTGCCTTGCACGGCTCCGTCGCGTAGTTCTTGAAAGCGCCGCTCTGCCTCGGCAATCCAGAGCTTTTCGATTTCCTCTGGTGACTCTGTCGTTTCCTCTAAGCTGGACAGGATACGAACTACAAGCTTTGCACGGTCCTCAGCCGACAATTGTAAAACGTCCGCCTCAATTTCGGATAGGGAATGCGCCATACCATTCACCTCCTGCAGGACTACTACCATAGCATGGGGGTTAGACTCTCGCTAACCCGGTAATAAACAGACCGGTGGGTTCCAATCGACAGTATCCGAAAATAAGAAGGGGACCAACGTGTTGTCAGATGGCGTCGTATTTCTGTGCTGCCGCCGTTTTCGAAATAACCGCAAGCGGGGTGGGACCAATACCGTGCATGTCACTGTGTGGGTAAATAAAAAATCGCCCGTCTTCTGGGTCTCGGTAGAGCACACGCCAGCCGCCATCGGTGTCAGCACGTCTCTGGAGGTGTTGTGAACGAGTTGTTGAATCCGTGACTGGCATGGCTGAATCCCACTTTCCAGCTGCTGTAAAACCGTAGAGTTCGTGTTCGTCTGGTCGCAAGTGCATAGTGACGCCCAACTTATCGGGTGACTAGCTGAAGTCTCCGAGACTTGTGATCGGGTTTTCTCGATCATGCCGGTAGCCTGGATGGAGCGAAACGTAATCCCGGATTGCGCCGGGCTTCATCCGGGCTCCTCGACTTGCCATGCGACTATGGATCGAGGATCAAACAGACCATCATCGGAATTGATCCCTCATCCGCCGAGTTCATGTAGTCAGCGTAGATAACGTAATTTGCGGCGGTCTTGGCTTCTTCGTCGGACAAGGTGGTCAGTCCTTCACAGACACTAACCAGATCTCGCAACCCTGTGCGCGATTGCCATGGATGTGCACTTCACCGTTCTCGATAGATACTTTCAGTCTGAAACCTTCCTCGCTCATTTCGACACCCCAACTCGGCTTTGCTTTTTTTGTCTAGAGTGAACAGCCCACCTATCTCAATAACCTAACTCTTTGTTGACCAGATTCTGTAGCGGCTCGCCGGTCATGAAGCGCCGGAGGTTTTCGCTGAAGATCGGCAGCAGCGTTGACCATTTTTGACTCGTGATGCCAGCGATGCGCGGCGTGATGATCACGTTGTGAAGATTCCATAGCTCGGAATTTTCCGGCAGCGGTTGGCGCGCGAAGGCGTCGAGGGCGGCGCCGGCGATCCAGTTTTCCTTGAGGGCGCGCACCAGCAAGGCTTCGTCGATTGCTCGACCGCCGGTGAGATTGATCAGGTAAGCGCTCTTTTTCATACGGAGCAATTCACTTTCGCCGAAGATGTTGAAGGTCGACGGCACGGACGCGAGCAACAGGACGATATAATCGGCTTGAGACAAAAGCTCGGGCAGGAAATTGCCCGTGCCGAGTTGGTCGACGTAATCCGGTTTTTCAGCAGCGTTTCGTTTGGTCGCGATCACGCGCATGCCGAGCGCTTTGGCCTTGCGCGCCAGTTCGTTGCCGACGGTGCCGAGGCCGACAATACCCAGCGTCTGGCCTTCGATCTCTATGGGCTGAAGCTTTTGCCACTTCTTTTGTCTCTGCGCGTCGAGACAGTCAGGTAGTTTTTTTGCGAATGCCAAGATGCAGGCGAGAGCGAATTCGGAAAACGCCGCGCCGTGAATGCCCTTGGAGCCGGTCACTTGGATCGATCGGGACTTCACCGTCGATGTGAGATAAGCATTGACGCCGCCGCGGGTGACATGAAGCCATTTGAGACTGGGCATTTGTTGGACCAATGGGTCAGGCAGTGGCGCTTCGGTAAAAACGCCGTCCACTTGGCTGATCCATTGGGGATCCATCGCGGTGTCGTCATCGCCTTGGCGCAGTTCGCACGTCGGCGCGCTCTGCTGCAGCGCGACTATCTCGCTTGCAGGTAGGTTAACTCGGAGCCAGATTTTGAACGACATGCGGGAGAGATAACGTGAGGTTGTAAGAGTGTCAATCGAGAGAGTGCTTCGTTGACGCAGATTGGACCGCATGTTAGGTAGCGCGTAGCGAATAGCTTTGGTTCAAACGTTCAAGGTTCAAAAGTTCAAATGGCTCGGAAAATCCAAAGTCCAAGAATTCAAATCCAAAATCTAAAACGCCGGCTAGTTGAGGGTATCCAGGTTATCACGGGCGAGGGTGTGCTTTCGGGGTCGGGGCATTTGAGCGCGCGTATTCCCGGCACGGAAACTTTTTTGATCAATCCGCGGTTTGCTGGGGTGCTCGCGGATCCGAAGGATATTTGCGCTGTCAATTTCGATGGCAAGCGCATCGCCGGCGCGGGACCAATTCCCTCCGAGACGCCGATCCACGCAGCGGTTTATCGCGCGCGCCCGGATATCGGTAGCGTGATTCACTGCCATGCACGCTCGTCCATTCTCGTCGGTTTGCTCGATCAAGGGCTGATCCCGTTCAACCGCGAAGCGCGCATCTTCGCCGACGGTGTGCCGATTTTCCCGGATAGCCATGGCATCAACAGCTTTGCGCTGGCTGAGCGCGTGGTCGCCAATCTCGGAGCGCATTACGCGACGTTTCTGCGCGGCCACGGTGTCGTCGTCACCGGACCTGGGATTGAAGGCGCGTGTATTTCGGCGATTCAGCTCGAACGTGCGTGCCAGGATCAGCTTTTGATGATGAGCATCAGCAAACTTAAACCGATGGCCGACGCCGGGCGCGGGCGTAACAACGCAAGGTTGGAGAATCCCTATCGCGCCTGGCCGTTTCTGCTGTGGAAACACAAGGTGAAAACGAAAGCGCAGATTCGCAAAGAGATTCGCACGCTCAAGGAAGGCGAGCATTACTGATGTCGCTAAGTCTCTCAATCAGTTCATTACTATGGAACTGTCCGACACTCCTTCCCCCGTTGACGGGGGAAGGCCGGGATAGGGGTGCTAAGAAGATCACCCCTACCTCTATCCTTCCCCGTCGAGGGGAAGGAGGTCGGAATTCGGAAAATCGTGGGGGCAGCTTATGTTCTGTCACTCTCGTACTTGCAGCCTTGTTTCTTTTCCTCTCGGTGGTCAGCCTCACTGCGCAAGACAAAAAACTCGATTCCTTCACGATCTCCTACGCGTCTGTATCCGGCACGCGCGGGCCGCTGTGGATCGCCAAGGACTTGGGTCTTTTCGAAAAGTACGGCCTGGACGGCAACCTGATTTACATCGCTTCCGGTGTGACTTCGGTGAACGCGCTGCTCGGCGGCAGCGTTGACATCATCGCGGCGTCGGGTTCGTCCGCCGTCGGTGCGGCGGCACGCGGCGCACCCATCGCGATCATCGCCAGCCTTGGGCATATTTCTTATAAACTGATCGCGCATCCTTCGATCAAGACCGTGCAAGAGCTCAGAGGGAAAATCATCGGTTCCAGCCGCATCGGCGCGGGTTCGGATTTTGCTTTGCAGCGTTTGATGCCGAAGCTCGGACTGATTCCTGGCAAGGATGTCCAGCTGCTCGCTACTGGGGTGAGCGAATCGGATCGCCGAATGCTGATGATGATTCAAGGCAAGATCGACGCGACATTAGGTACCGAGGACAACCTGCTACAACTGGGAAATCGAGGTATGAAGTTTAACGTCCTCTCCGATCTCTATGATGCCGGCGTGTATACCACCGGCAGCGATATCGCCACCAGCCGGCAACTCATCAAACAACGGCCGCGGCAGCTCAAGGCGTTTATCATGGCGGTTACCGAGGGCACCTGGGTTGGCCGGAACAACAAAGATCTGACCATGCGGATCTATCGCAAGTACATGAAGATTGAAGATACCAAACTGCTGGAGTCGATGCACAAGAACTATCTGCTGGGATCGATTCCGGTGCGGCCGTTCCCTAACGAAGAAGCGATCCAAAACGACATCGAGGACTTGAGTCAATCGCTGCCGCATCTGAGGGGAAAAAAGGTTGGGGAGTTTTTGGATCTGTCACTTTTGAAGAGCTTGGACGAAGAAGGCTTCTTCAAACGATTCCCGGCAAAGTAGCGCTCTCTGTATGCCCAGTGGTCCGACTTTGAGCCAGCCCAAGCCGCGCATTCTTGTTTATGAACTTCCCGATGGTTGGACGCTGTTGGTGGGCGGGACGGACACCGACAACGACTATTTGAGCATCAAACTGGCCGAGCCTGTCGACTGGTGGTTTCACGCCGATAAAGTTCCCGGCAGCCACGTCGTGCTGCGGGCGAAGAAAGATCAAGAACCGGACCGGGAAACTTTGCGCCGAGCCGCGGCTGTGGCGGCGTATCACAGCAAAGCGCGCAATGCGGGAAGCGTGCCGGTCTACTGCACGCGAGCGCGTCATGTGACCAAACCGCGCGGCGCGAAAGCCGGTACCGTTAATGTCGCGGCAGGAAAAATCTTGAAAGTGCGGCCCGATAATAGTTTTGCCGTCCGCGTGCGCGGCGAGAACCAATCGTCAAGCGATGGCGCGGACAATTCGCAGTCTTAAGCCACCGAATTCAAGGGCAAGACGATGGCGGTGCGCTTCCACGGCCAACCTCATGTGATGACGCTGTGGCTGAGAATGATTGGGACTCGAGAATGAAATCACCGCGGTCATTGTCCACGACAAGGACGTTGGCCGCTGGGGGCAGTGGAAGAAAGTCGTCAGTGACGAATGTATCGCGACGTTCATGTCGCCGCTTTATTTGCCTGTCGCATTGACTGCCAGCCTGAAAGTTTTGCCGGTGCCGGATATCCCGATGGTCGGCCACTTCGCTCAGGCATGTCGGGCCGAGTTCGCCCGGACGCGCG
>Ga0193717_1001780_pt1 | contig 12936 bp, 13 predicted proteins | sample U2c2metaG_FD_145900 | JGI IMG/M metagenome (GOLD analysis project Ga0193717, IMG submission 145900) | Soil microbial communities from a riparian zone of the East river system, Colorado, United States - U2c2 | ecosystem: Environmental > Terrestrial > Soil > Riparian zone | place: USA: East River...
GATCGGCATCTTCCTCGTCGAGCGCAACAACTACCGCGACGCCCTGCGCCACCTCCAGCACGCCCTCGACGCCGGCATCGAGGAAGCACGGCCGCTGAGCGCGCGAGCTGGTGCCTGGTCGACCCCGCCTGCCACCACCAGGCCGACACCGCGCCGGCGTACGGATTCACGCTCGTGCGGATCCCGCTGGCGACCCGTGGCGGGGTCGGGCAACTCCAACTCCGCATCGACAACGAGACCCACGGCGATGTCGACGACGCCCTCCGCGGCGCGATTCGAACAGCATTGACACGAACCCGTACCCGCCGTGAGCTGCGGGTTTCGACCACGGTCGCGATCCCCCGCCGTCGACGTGGCCAGGAGGGTGATACCAGCAGGAACCCGTCGGCCCCGGCGATCCGCTGAACCGGCTTGGTCACCGCCGCAAGGTAACGCGACAGGTTCCGGAACCCCAGCCGATGAACTACGTCCTGACCCGGCGGACACTTTCTGCTCAGAAGCTGGACCTCGCGGCACAACTGTCAGTGGGGTCGTGAGTAACGCCGGTCGGCCTGCGATCGACCTGATCCTCGACGGGAGTCGGAGGTGGTCGTGGCCGAGGATCAGCTGGGCACGGTCGAGTTGCTGCTCGTGGGTGGGGACGCCCGGCACCTGTCCCTCGCGCCGGCGGCGATCGAGGTCGGGACCGTGCGGCTCGGTGGGTGGCAGGTGCACCCGGTGGTGCCATCGCCTGCCCGTTTCCCCGGCAGGACCGCCTACCTCGTCAAGGTCACCTTCGACTTCGTGCTGGCTCCTGACGCTCCGGCACCGCCGTGGGTGGAGGTCGGCTTCGCCTTCGACGGCGAGAGTGCCGCGGTCGTCATGGACGCCGTCCCGCGTGCTTCCGATGACCGTGCCCCCGCTCGCAGCTACCGCGTCGACCAGAACCTCACGTTCGTCGAGGTCGCCGAGGCGGATCGGGACGCCGTCCACCTGCCTGAGATCAGGTCCACGGTCACCACCTTCGGCGCCCACCGACCCGAGGTGCGCTGGCGCCACCACGGTCTGCGCCCAGGCTCGCACACCGCCTGGTTCGTGCTGCTGACCGCGTCGGGCGTCACGAGCGTGGACGTGAAGGCGTCGGTCCGCTACGACCTGCCGCTCGACCAGTCGTTCGGCCACGAGCCCACGACCGACCCGGCGGTCTTCCACCTCGACCTCGTTCCCGGCCCGGCGACGCCGATGGCACAGACGATCGAGTCAGCACAGCCGGCGGAAGAACCCGGGCGAAGTCCCCGCGTGTTCATTTCCTACGCCCACGAAGACAGCGGACACATAACCGAGGTTCTGGCTTTTGCCGAGTTCCTGGTCGGAGAGCGCATCGACGTCGTCATGGACCGGTGGGACCAGGAGGTGCCCCGGGACTGGTACGTCTGGGCGATCCAGAGCCTGCGGGAAGTCGACTTCGTCATCGTCGTCGCCTCGCCTCGGTGCAAACAGGTGGGGGAAGGCTACGTCGACGACGACCACAACCGTGGCCTGCAGGCCGAGATGGGGCTCATCCGGGAGGACATCTACAGCCGGCGTTCCGGCGGCGTGCGCAAGTACCTCCCGGTCGTGCTACCCGGTGGGAGGCGTGCGGAGCTCCCGATGTTCCTGCAACCAGAGACGTTCCACCACTACTTCGTCACGTCGTTCACCCGCGACGGAGTGGAGGACCTTCTCCGGACGTTGACCGGTCAGCCGGCCATCGTCCGCCCTGCCATGCCGGAGCACGTCCCACCACTGCCGCCGCACTCGAGATGAGAAACCACCCCATGCTCAGATTTCGGTGCAAGCGAAGGACACTCTTTCCCCCGGAACCACTCCACCGGCTGGCGACCCTGGGCCGGTTCGAAATGGACACCCAGTCGTCCGGCATCTCTATCGACGTCTGGGGGGAATGCATCAGCCCGTTCCGTCCGGCGGCCGACGCCGATCCGGAAGGCTTCCTCGCCGACCTGCGCGCGCTGGTCGCGGCGGACACGGGCGGGTTCGCCACCTACGGCGCCTACCGCGTCTCCGGTGAGCTCCTTGGTTTCGAGTACCGCTCGGCGAGCGCACTCGCCCTACTCGATGACGCGATCGACTTCAAGCGGGCGCGTGGGCTGCCCAGCGCTCGCCTGACAGGGTACGAGTGGGTGCGGTGGTGCGAGGCACACGGCCCGGAGTCGTGGTGAGTCAGGCTCCTGTGTAGGCGAAAGCCGCCCAGTAGTAGGGATTGGCATACGGGTGGGCGGAGCCGTCTCCGCCGGCCGGTAGGTCAGGAACGAGCTGCGCCAAGTCGGCCCGAGTCGCGGTTCGCAGCCACTTCTGTGCTCTGTTCAGGGCGATTGCGGGCGGCACCTCGCCCGTGCTCATGGAGTGGTAGAAGTGCGTCATCAGGAAGGTGGTCGCGACGTCGCTGACCTGCCACGCCGTCGCGACCACCCCACTGAACCCGAGCTGGAGCAACACGGTCGGCAGGCCGACGACCTCGTTGGGCACCGCTGCGCCGGTGAGGAGTGACTCGCACGCCGACAGCACGGCAAGACGCCGAGGACCAGCGCGGAGCTCGGCCGCGAGCTGGTCGAGCGTGACCTCGGTGTCGGCGAAGAAGATCCTGCTGCCCGGCTTCCGGTACGGCGAGGTGGCGCCGTGGCAGGCGATGTGCCACACGGAGTAGTCGTGCGCCGTGCGCCTGAACTCTTCCCACGTGCAGTCGTCGACAAGCCGGCAGTCGCGCTGGTGAGAAGCCCAGATCCGGGTAATCTCCGCGGTCTCCCGGGCCACGTTCGCCAGCCGACGGTTCGACGGCTGGCCGTGTGCGTTCGGCACGTTGACCGCGAACAGGCGGAGCTGTTGGTCGGGTAGCGACCGCGCTGTCTCGCGACAACGGAGCAAGGTGCGGATGTTGGGGGTGTAGCGAATCGTCGAGTAGTCGCCGATGTGGTTGCCGCGCTGGTCGCTTGCCGCGTGGAGAGGCACCAGGCTGAGCAGACCGACGGGGACGAGGGTGACGATCCTGCCGCGTGCGTGGAAGAACAGGATTTCCCGGATTCCCTTCTCCGCCAGCCACCGGAGCCCTTTGGTCAGGCTGAACGGGCTCACCTGTTCGTCCTTCTGCCCAGGCAGCATGATCGTGACAAGTTCCGCGACCGCGTCTCGGCTGACCTGGGGGAGGTGGATGTACTGGGGATCGTGCCCGCCCGCGACCACCAGGGCGTAGCCGCCGGCCTTCGCGGCGGCGATGTAGATGACGGCGCCGTCGTCGTTGACCTTGGTGATGTCGGCGTAGTCGATGCTCGACCGCATGGGGTGTTGTCCCGTGGCCTCGGCGATCCGGTCCGCGACGGCACGCGCGTGTGCCCAGGCGCGCTGGAGTGGTGAGTCCGGTCCCTCCGCACCGGTCGAGGCGCGCTCCGTGGCAGCGAGTTCGGCGAGTGCGTTGCGGTACTCGGCGACCAGGGCCGACCGCCCCGCACGTTCGAGGCGGGTGGTGATGGCTGGGTTGTCCCAGCTGTTCTGGTAGCTCAGGGAGACCGCGCGACCGGTCTCCAATGCGACCACGGCCTCGCGGTAACGCCCCGCGCGTGCTAGCCAGTAACCCGCTTCCTCGGTGTGTTCCTGTGCTGCGCTGAGCACCTTCTGCCGGGCATCCGGCTGGTAGCGCGCCGCGGCCTCCAGCGGGACGATCGACATGAGCTGTTCGTACGCCTCAGCCGCGAGCGCCGGGTTGTCGTTTTCCACGGCCCACGAAACCCAGGCGACGGCCAGCCGCATTCTCATGGCGGTCGGCGCGTAGGCCGCTTTCGCGACCGCCGTCCGCCAGTTCCTCGCACGCTTCTGTGGATCAGCTCCGCCGGCCAGCGCGTCCTGCGCCCGGAGGGCCTCGTTGAGGATCACCTGCGCGCTCGTCGGCCCTTGTTCGGTCCACCGCCGCGCCAGACGGGCGGCTTCCCGGGCGTCTGCGAGCCGGTCCGCCGGGTGCTCGTCCGCCAGGAGCGCACGCCACACCAGCAGCCGGGCCAGCGCGATGTCGGCTCCGCTCGTCTTCCGCCAAGGCCGCACGACGGCGTTGCGGCCGGCGAGGCACTCGGCGATCCCCGCGCTGATCGGTTCGTGGAGATCCTCGGCCTCGCTGTCCTGTGCCCGCTGGACCAGGAGGAGCCCCCGGGCGGCGTGGACGGACGGCAGCAGCGGCCGGCCGGCAAGGCGTTGCGCGTCATCCAGCTCTGCCTGTGCTGTCTGTGCGTGGTGCTCGCGGTCGTCGTCGGCGTTGTGCATCAACGCGATGTGTCCGTGCGCTCGTAGCAGGTGTGCGAACCCGGCTGTCCTGTGGTGCGGGGCGAGCAGGTCGGCCGCGATGAACAACCTGGCCGCGTCATCGTGGACATCGGCGAGGAGCACAGCCGCGTTCGTGAGGAGAACGGCGGCCCACAGCGTGGTCGGACCGTCCGGTTGTCCGGACACGACCTCCGCCAGGCCGTCGAACGCGGTGGATAGGGCCCTGTCGGAGCGGCCCGTCCCCGCGTCGGCGATCACCGATGCGAACACCTCGAGGCGCTGCACGACATGTGCCGGTGGACGACCCGTGATAGCCCAGTCCTTGCTGCTCGGGTGACGCAACGGGGCGTGGAAGGCGACGGTGCTGATGCGCTCGCGGTCCCGCTGGTCGATCCGCGCCACCTCGGTGACCGTCGCCCGCAGGTGTCTGATCCGGTCGAACCCGTCCGTGTGGATCGGATTGAGGACCTCCCGGGCGCGGTCCGCGACGTCCGTCATCAGCTCGTGCACCTTGTGCTCCCGGGCGTGGCCGACGGACTCGGGCTGTTCGAGGAAGCGGATGCACGCGCTGACGAAGGAGCGCGCCTGTGTCCGGCGCCCGTTGTCGTCTTCCACGTCGTCCGTCTGGATGGACGGGTGCCAGGCTTGGAGCAGGTCGGCGGCGAACTCCAGGTCAGTCGCCTCGACCGCATCCCACACTGTCGTGGTCAGAGCCATCGGGAACGCCCACGCGTCCTGGCGGCGGGGAAGTTCTTCGAGCACGCGGACGAATTGTGCTCTGATGACCTTCTGGCGAGAGACGTCCTGCTTCAGCAACGCGTCCTTGTACTCCCAGCTGTGCAGATGTGCGCAGGCGATCGCGAGGTCGTAAACATCGGTGCTCGTCCGAAGCTGGTGGATGTACAGAAACCCGTCCGCTTCGTGTTGCCAGGGCTGCTCGAAAATGGGAGCGACCGACGAGCCGCATTCAGGGCACCGGGCCGGCCAGTTCCGCGGACCGGGCGCAACGCCGTTGTGGCCGCCGTCGTTGAAGCACCACCATCTGACCACCCGGGCACCGGGTGGCGGGGTGTAGCCGTACGAAGTGGTAGGCAACTGGCGGCGAATCACCGGAAAACCCTACTACGCCCGCCCTTCGGAATATGCTGGTGAACCATGCGCGGATTGTTCCGGCGTAAGCCGACGTCGCCCTTCCCGGACGACATGCTCCAGCGCCTGGACCGCCTGGGCAGATGCAAGATGGACATGGTGACCTCGGGTGTCGACTGGTCGGAGGTCATCAAGAACTGCATCGTCCCGTTCCACCTCCAGGCTGTCGCCAACCCTGTCAAGTTTTTGTCCGATCTGATGGCTGTGATTGAGCACGACACTGGGGGCTTTGTCACCTATGGCGCGGTGAGCCTGATGTACGAACTCGTCGATGGCGCCGTCGTCCGAAGCGAGAGAGGTGCGGCACTGGTCGATCGTGGAATCGATTTTAAAATCCAGCGCGGCCTGCCGCTCTCGAGCTTCACTGGTTACGAGTCGGAGCGCTACTTCGATAGGAAGGATCGCCGTTCATAAATGGCTAATCATCGTCGGTAAAGGCCGAGGAGGCGCTGGAGGCCGCGTCGACGATCTCAGGTTGGCACCGTCACCTCAAACGGCATCGTGACCAGGGCATTTAACGTATCAGGCCGGCTGGCGCTCTTATAGGTCGATCGATGAATCGACGAGGTGAAGGGTGGCTCAGGTGGATCTGGATGACTGCGGTGTCGTTTCGGGGATTGGCACGCCCAAGCCGGCGCGGCTGGCTGGATGGGTGGCGCTCGCTGAGAGGCTGGCCAAGGCCAGTGGCGTGGCCGCGTTCTGTGGTCTGTGCGCCGTGATCTGGTTGGTTGTGGTGATGGAGCTTCCGGGCGGCTACGTCCTCCTCGTGGCGCTGGTGACGGTGGGGAAGCGCGAGCCGCCGTTGGAGGGCTTGACACGAGCAGGAGGCCGGGGTGGGTGGACACCCTGGGAGGGTTCCGGTGCCCGATGAGGAGGATCTCACTCTGGACGGCGTCGCCGTGGTCCGGGAACTGGACTATCCGGGCGGCTTTGAAGACTTCTTCGGCACCGAATACCAGCGGATGGTGACGGCGCTGATGATCATGGAGCGGGCCTCGCTGCCCGACGCAGACGGCTGTGTCGCCCACGCGATGGAGAAGCTCTTCGAACGCTGGAACCTCCCGAATTCGGACCCCGGCTACGTGCGTCATCCCCGGGCATATGCGATGAAAACGGCGAGACGCCGGTTCGCACAGGAGCGGCAGCGTGTGCAGACCGTCGCGCTCGACGAGGTTGAGCCGATGCTAGCGGCCGACGGCGCGGCTTCGACGATGTTGGAGAGCCGACAGGTCGTCGCGAACATTCTCAAATGCCTGCCCCCGGCACAACGCCAGGTGATGCACCTGATCACCGAAGGCTATACGCCGAACGAGATCGCCGAGATCCTTTGCAAGAAACCCAACAATATACGGCAGATTGCTCACCAGGCCAAGGAGCGACTGCGCCCGCTATTGGAGCCCCCGACGACCGGGGCGCCCCAGGGAGAGGACGAAAAGTGGTGACCAACGATGACGACCGCGCCATGGCCGAGGGTTTCAGGGAACGGTTGAACCGCATCAGCCAGATCGTCGAGAAGTACATTACCGACGACGGCTTGGAGGCCAGACTACGGCGACTTAAGGACAGCGCCGGGGATCACCGTCCCGAGGTGCCTGTCGGTTTGCGCGGCCGCCGTGCGCTGCTAGACAACCTGCTGGCGCTGATGCGCGGGTCCCGGGGGCCTGCGGTGCTTGCGGGACCGGGCGGCGCGGGCAAGACCACGGTGGCTGCGGCTTTGGCCGAGCATGTCCGTGCCCGAGGTGACCAGGTGTGGTGGATCTCGGCCATTGACCCGGTCGCACTGTCACAGGGCCTGACCGCAGTGGCGCGGCAGTTGGGCGGAACGTTGCGCGATGTCGAGGCGATCGCCCGGGGCTCGGTGGATGCCGCGGATCGGTTCTGGCGGTTGCTCGACGGTGCTTCTCCCAGATGGCTGCTCGTCTTCGACGAGGCTGACGATTCCGGCGTGCTGGCCGCGGGGAACTCGCCGGCCGGGATCCAGGATCTGACGGGCTGGGTGCGTTCATCTGTGCGCGGTGTGGCGCTGGTGACTACCCGGGAAACCGATCCGCGGATGTGGAGGGCGGCCCGGCTCCTGACCGTCGGTGGGCTGAAAGAGAACGTCGCCGCCCGGGTACTGCGCGAACTGGCACCGGCGGCGGGCGATGACGACCAAGCCAGGGCACTGGCGCGCCGCCTGGACGGGCAACCGTTGAGCCTGCATCTGGCGGGAAGCTACCTGCGCTCGCAGGCCGGACCACTCGCCACGTTCGCCACCTACGAACGGGCGCTCGGCGGAGAGGTAGAACCACACTCGCACGGACGTCCCGCCGTGGAGTCCACCGGAACACTGGCGTCCCGTGCCGTGGCACTCTCGCTGGACGATCTGGCACACCGAGGAATTCCCCAGGCGCGACCGGTACTGCAATTGGCCAGCTGCTTCGCCGCCACGGCGATCCGGGCGGATCTACTCGATGGCGCCTTCCTGACCGGTCCGGACACCGTCGATGACGATGCTCCACAGAACCGGCACCTGGCCGACGCATTGCGCGGACTTCGGGAGGTCGGCCTGATCCGAGACCATCCCGAGGGAGGTATCGTCGTACACCCCGTCGTCACCGCGGCCAGCCGGGCCAGCCTAGACAAGCCCGGACCAGGCTCACGCCGGATCCGGCACACCGCAGTCGCCCTGCTCGTCGCCGATGTGAACAACCTGCCCTTCGACCACCCAAAGGCATGGCCAGACTATCTGCAGTTCGGCCCCCATCTGCTGAGCCTGCTGGGGACCACGGCCGATCGGGTGGACCGGGAGCATCTCGTTCTGCTGATGGAAACCACGGCCCGCGTGGCCAGGGCCTTCTACCTCAGCGGCGCGAGTCAGGCGGGGCGCGTCCTGTGCGAGCGCGCCCTGGAGCACAGTGCCGCGCTGGGAGACGCGGATCTCGCGGTGCTGCGCCTGCGGCACTTTCAGGCCTGGGCAATCGCGGACCAGGGCGATCTGACCGAGGCCGAAGCCCTGTATCGGGAGGTTCTGCACGCCCGGCTGCAGCAACTCGGCCCCGCACACCGCGATGTTCTCAGGAGCCGGCATGAGCTCGCTTGGATCGCTGCTTGTCGAGGGGACTGGGCCGAGGCCGAGGAGTGCTACCGGGCGGTCCTCCTCGACAGCGTCGACGTCCTCGACGCCAACGATCGCGAGATCCTGATCACGCGCCATGAGCTCGGCTGGGCGATCGCGAACCAGGACCGGCTCGACGAGGCCGACCAAGTGTTCCGGGCGGTCCTTTCGGACCGTCTGCTGGTTCTCGGTCCCGAGCACCAGCGGACTCTGGCGACCCGGCACGAACTCGCTTGGATCACCGCCCGGCAGGGCGAGTGGGCAGAGGCCGAGACCGAGTATCGCCGACTCCTAGACCTGCGCCTCGAACTCTTCGGTGAAGATCATCCCGACACGCTTCTTACCCGCCATGAACTTGCCTGGATCGCAGCGCGCCAGGGCCGGATAGCTGAGGCGGAGGCCGGCTACGCGGACGCTCTGAACCGCCGCCGCCGGGTCCTGGGTGAAGATCACCCCCAAACGCGAGCGACCTGGGAGGCGTTGGAGGAACTCCGGCACGGCCGGATCGTTGACGCCCGTCACCTCGCCTGATCACTGACATCGCTGTCCCACTCGAGGAGATCCACGATGATTCTGACCGAACAGCTCATCACGGCGGCCGACGAACTGGCGCCGCCGAATCGTCCGGTCATGCTGCACGCCTCGCTGGGCTCCTTCAGAGCACACATCGCCGGTGGCGCAGATGCGCTGCTGGATGCGCTGCTCACGCGCAACCGCACGGTACTGGTGCCGACCTTCACCGAACCCCAGTTCAGCCTGGCCGCCCCCACCACCCTGCGACCAAAGCGCAACGGCATCGACTACACCAAGCCCTCCGCCGCGCCGACCCAGTCGGAGGGCACCGTCTACACCGTCGACTGTGGACTCATCAACCCACATCTGGGCGTATTCCCCGCAACACTGATCAACCGAGCCGGCGCCGTGCGTGGCACGCATCCACTCAATTCGTTCGCCGCGCTCGGCCCTCTGGCAGACAAGTTGATCTCGGAGCAGAGCCCCGCCGACGTGTACGGGCCGATCCGCGAATTGGCTGCCCACGAGGGGAAGATCATCCTCATCGGGGTGGGACTCAACCGGATGACGGCACTCCACCTGGCCGAACAGCAGTCGGGCCGCCGCCCGTTCCTACGCTGGGCTCGGGCTGCTGACAGCCGGGTATCCATGGTTGAGGTCGGCTCCTGCTCCGAAGGATTCCCACGGCTGGAGCCGGAACTGCACCCCTACGCACAGACCGCGGTCGTCGGTGCCTCGCTGTGGCGTGCCTATCCCGCACGGCAGACACTCACCGCCGCGACAGCGGCCATCACTGCCGACCAGAGCATCACCCACTGTCCCGACAGCGACTGCCCGCTGTGCCGCGACTCGATCGCCGGAGGCCCAATCGAAACCCTCCACCAGCGGGTTTAGCAGGACGGCGCGGCGACGGCAGAGCTGCCCACCATCCCCGTTGGAGCGCACCAGGCGGACGGCCATCCGCTTGGTGCGCCCACTTCTCCTTGCTGCGGGTCCGCAGGTATCGGGCAATTACCTGCGTGGTCCGGCTGCCGAACGGCACCGAAAGTGCCCGGCGGTCCTTGCCGAGGACGTGGATCACCTGTAGGTCGAGGTCGTCGACGTTCAGGACGGAGACTTCGCCGAGCCGGTTAGTCCGCCTCGAACGCGCTCGACTCGCGGCATGAGAGTGAGTTCTGATATCTCGCCTGCGCGATCGTCCCTCGATTCATGGGTAACGAAACCGCGGAGTTTCTCTGCGCGACTGCATTGGATGGTTAGCGCGCCGGTTGGCCGGTGGAGTGATGACCCGGTGCCAGGGAAGTCGACGCTGCAGTCGGATCGGCGCCGGATCGGGGGACACGCGCAGGCCTGTTGCGCCGATATCGTTGCGCCCTGCGTCGCCGCCGACCACATGTCTCTCGCCGATCCCAACGACAGCCTGCTTCCCCACGGTGTTCGCGAACTGGTGGTTGCGCACCTGATCGTCGAGCACGAGCCCGTGTAGTGGGGGAGACGTTATGAGTCAACAGTTACGAAGGGTCGCGGACGCGGTCGAGCGGGCCGGCTCCCGGTGATGGGGCTGGTCGAGGCCGTGCGTACCCGGTGCAGCGGTGGCCGGCTGCTCGACGAGAGCCCGTCCGACGCCGAGCTGGTTCGCCTGCTCGGGCTCGCGATGAACACGCCGGACCACGCCGCGTTGCGCCCATGGCGGCTGGTGGTCCTCCGTGACGAGGCCCGGGTCGCACTCGGCGAGGCGATGGCGGCAGCGGTGCCGGAGGCGGACGCCGAGCGCACCGCACACAAACCACTGCGCGCGCCGGTACCGGTCGCCATCGTGTTCGCCCCGCGCCGACACCCGAAGGTGCCGGAGTGGGAACAACTGGCGGCAGCCAGTGCCGTGGTCGGCACGCTGTGTCTGCTCCTGCACGGCCACGGCTGGACGGGGATGTGGCGCACCGGGCCGCTCGTCGACGCCGACCCGGTGCGCGCGACGATGGGCGTCATGGCCGGTGAGCGGCTGCTCGGTTGGCTCTACGTCGGCCGCCCGGACCCGGCCGCGTCGCGCCCGCCGCGGAGCGGCCACGACCCGTCCGCACACCTGAGCGTGCTTGCTGTGCCGGCCGGTGCGCCGTCGTGACTACCACGGTGAAACGAGACGGAAAGCCGGAGCCCGGCTGGGAGTCCGCCGACTTCCGGACCGTCGTCGTGGCGTCCGGCACGGGCGCCGGCGCGGGATTCGGGACAACCGAGGAGTGGCACAGGCCATGAGTGTCGACTCGGCGCACTGGATCGACTACAGGACAAGCGTCCCTATGGAGTTTCCGCGCACGGAGGTGTGCCCGTTTCCGGAGGTCGCGCGGTTCGCGCTTGATCCATCGACACGTGCCGAGCTCACCGAGGAGAACAGGCGGCTCCGCGAACAGATCGAGGTCTACGCCCAAGTGATCCACGAACTCGCCGTCGAGCGCGAACGCCGCGCTATGGCGTCCAACGCAGGCAGCAACCTCCGCGCACTGCCGGCTCACACCGCGAGTCCCTGAGAGCCTCCGCCCTGCAGTGCTCTACCGCCGTTGCCGCGCATCAAATTCTTTGGGCGTATCTCTGCGTTTAGCGCACTACAGGGGTGATGGTGGTACGACCGAGTCAGAGGAGGTGCACCGACGTGATGATTGACCCGGGTCTGTCCGGCTGGGTGCTGGCCGTAGTGCTAGGCGCTGCCGGAGGGTGGGGAGCTGTGCGTCTTGCGGTCCATAGCAGGACGACAGCCTCGATTCTGCGGGGCTTGGCCCGCCGGACGCAGCGACTCGACTACTACCCCAACGGGTACCTCCGCGCGGTCCATCTGTCCGCGGTGAAGGAGGAACCGCATGACGAGGGCTGACAAGACGCGCCACCAGTCCTCTGACTTGTTACCCGCCGCAGAGCCTCCGGGGACGACGAACCGAAATCGAGAGGTCGTCCAACTCTGGGATGACCACCGAGGCAAACTGTTGGGCTATGTGATGTATCTGGGCGCGGACAGAGATCTCGCCGACGAAATCGTATGCGACAGCTTCAAAATTATCTATGGAATGTGGTTCACGGTTAAGCGACCGACAGAGTATCTCTACGGAACCGCCACTAAACTCTGGTACAGGGCTCTTCGTCGGCGGATGAACCGACCAACCGAGGAGCCGCTTCGTACTGAAGAAATAAGAACACCTGGTGGGAGCGAGTGGGACGACCCCACTGGTGACCAAGCGTGCCGAAAGGTCGATCTCGGCAGGATAGCGCTCCGGAAACTCTCTGGACGTCAAAAGGTAGTCGTTTTGCTCGGGCTTTACGGTTTTTCCAACGCCGAAATCGCAGAACTTCTCCGAATCACGGAAAAGACAGTGCGGAATCACCGGAATGAGGCTTGGCCAAAGCTGCGATCTCACCTGCCCGGCTACGGCACCCCCGACGGAGGGAAAAGCGCATGACAAATTACGAGCTTCGTGGCGATGTCACGGAACCACCCAAGGGGACCCGCAATTACTTCGAGAACCCCCCGGCACCTCACCGCCTGATCATCAGCGACAGCGCCGGCCCAGCGGGAGACGACAGCACAGCAAAACTCTTCAAGATCACCGACGCCACCTGCAAGGATGGCTCGAAGCGGTACGAGTACCCGATCGTTCGCCACGCCCTCACCGACAAGGTGACCGAGGCGCCGACAACCGCCGAGAAGGAAGCTCTCATCAGAACACTCGGAGGACTGGTGCGCGGCCAGGAAAGCGAGCAGGAGGCCCGGATTCGCTTCATGCAGAGTTTAGAGCGGCTACTTGCCGACCCGGCTGAAGCGCGTCGTATCGCCGATCTCGCCGCTGAGATCGACGCTCAGCCGATGGACTATGGCCCGACCGAGAGCTGGTTCCCTACGCAGGACATCG
>Ga0193717_1001781_pt1 | contig 12915 bp, 8 predicted proteins | sample U2c2metaG_FD_145900 | JGI IMG/M metagenome (GOLD analysis project Ga0193717, IMG submission 145900) | Soil microbial communities from a riparian zone of the East river system, Colorado, United States - U2c2 | ecosystem: Environmental > Terrestrial > Soil > Riparian zone | place: USA: East River...
CTAACCTGTCTCGCATCGCCAGAACTCGAAAGCCGCCTCAAACGAGGCGGCTTTTCTTTCCACAGAAATATTAATGATTATCCCTTTGACTTAGGTTGAGTGCCAGCCCTAGAGCCTGCTATGAACTACGATCACTGCTTCCCTTAGGGCCCCCTCCCCCCGGGGGGTACTTTGACGGCAAGTCATCTGAATTCAGCGACTTAAGCGAATCTCTCGCTGCAAAGTCGTCATTCTAAACTGGTTACGGCTAAATTCGTCTTTCTAAAAGGTTTATTGGTTTAAAGAGAAAAGCCCCGGTATTGGCCGGGGCTTTTCTGACTCTGTATTAACTATAGCCGATTGAGTAAAACTAATAGGCGACTTTGCGGAAGATTATTTTCGGAGGCTAAGCTTTTGTTTTTGTTTGATTTGCGTGCGGAGATGCGTCTTAGTTTCGGCTGCCAGGGCTTGACAGGAAAAAAGGGAGCGGGGCTCAGGGCCATAGGACAACAGCAAAAGGCACAATGGTTGAGGCGCAGGCCAGTTCGCAAAGTTCATAACAAACCTCTAGGGATAGTCGCTAAGAAAATGTTGACATAGAAATACCAAATCTTTTATGTCAAATTACCCCAAATCCGCCGCGCTACACTCATGGAACGGGTTATCACATGACTGAGCAAAACCTGGAGAGTCAAGAAGACTTGGTTTTGGCCAAATGCCTTCGCTTACAGCGGAATCTTACTGCGGCGAGGAATCGGGCAGCAGCACTGGCAGGAAATGGTCGATCTTGCCCAAAAGATCAAGAGCCAGCACCATCAATTGCCTTTGAGGCATATACCTGGCTCAAGCCAGAAACTATCAGCGGATGCGTCTCAGATGTTGCCTTGGCTGAATCAGAGCTATACGATGCCCGAAAAGCAGCGGAAGCGCTGGGCCTTGCGCCGCCGAAGGTTGAATGAGACAGTCATGGCCTTCAAAAATCCAGTAAAACGACTAAACCCCAGATCGCTCCGGGGTTTAGCTTTTTCTGCAAAAAAAATCAGATTCAGGAAGCTTTTGTAGTCTTGGATTTCGCCTTTGGAGCGGCCGCAGGAGCCTCCACAGCCGCAGCCTCGGCAGCCTGCCGCAGGGCGTGGATGACGACGCGAAGCATCTCCTCTTCAGGTGCCGGCTTACCCGTCCATATCTCGAACTGGCGAGCCCCCTGATGCACGAACATCTCAACGCCTGTGATGATGGGGATGCTCTGCTGCCGCGCCATTCGTATAAGAGGCGTCTCCACCGGGTTATAGACCAGATCGAACACCAGCTTCGTGTTCAGGTCCTTCGTCTCAAGTAGTTGCGCGCCCTTCTGTCCGGCCATGCCGATAGGCGTAGCGTTGATGATCACGTCGAAAGGAGTCTTCGCCAGCGCCTCCTTCTTGATCGTCTTCGATCCCGACTGTCTGGCCAGCTTCTGCGCAGTCTCCGGTGTGCGATTGAGGATGAACACATCCGCACCTTTATCGCGCAGGCCGAACACAGCAGCGCGTGCAGCCCCGCCAGCACCCAGCACCAGCGCCTTGGCCCCGCGCAGAGACATTCGCTTCTCCAACGGCCCGGTGATGCCGGCAACGTCAGTATTGAAGCCGTAGAGCTTGCCATCCTGCGCGCGCAGAACGGTATTGCAAGCGCCAATCTTGGCCGAGAGTGGATCCGTCTTCTCCAGGTGCGCCATGATCTCCTGCTTCAGAGGCATGGTCACGCTGAGCCCCTGGATGGGAATCTCATGCACCAGCTTCAGCAGATCGGCAAGCTTGGTCGTCTGCAACGCAAGATAGACGGCATTTACCGTCTCGCGGCGAAACGCCGTGTTCATCATGATCGGCGAGAGTGAGCTCTTGATTGGGTTGCCAGCCACGCCGTAGACCTTGGTGGCAGCATCGACCTGATCGATACGGTAGGTTTCGAGCAACGTCCGCGCGGCAATCTGCCCAGGGCCTGTCTCTTCGCCTGCCGTAGCCGCCGCGAACGTAAACGCGCTGCCCGTACGCACACCCAGCACCCGAGAGATGATACCCGCATCGCCCATGCAGATGCCGATGATGTTCGAGTTATCGCTCATGCGCTCAAGAAAGCGGATAAGTGTGACATTGTCGGTAAGCGTCTTGGCCGTTGGAACGATCTTGATGAAGTCTGGCTGGAAGGGAGCGATGCTCTCGTAGATACCGTCCAGATCTTTCGTCGCAGAGAAGTCGTGGTGGCTGATGATGAGAGCGATGCCAGTATCGCGGAGCTTCTGCAGTTCACCCTTCTTTAAGGCCTGGGCGGACTCCAGTTCAAGATCGATAAGGTGGAACCCTACGTCAGCAGCCTTGGAAAGAATTTCGATCTCAGCGGCAAGCGTTCCGGCAAACTTGCCGCCATTCGCTGCGCGTCGACAGGTTGCGATGCCTGTGGCTGCGGTGTTGTCTGCGAAGAATTGCTTCAGCTTCGGTAGGGCGAGTAGGGGTTTCTCGAGATAGTCGAGTCGGAACTCGAGGAAGGGCGTCTCTTTTACGACGGCGCTGGCTTTTTCGAGCATCTCGGCAGCTGTTGTGCCGATAATGGCGACACAAACCTTGCCGATACGGGAACGGAGAAACTGGGGGGCTACGCTAGGCACATTCGCTCTCATGTCTACAATCGCGGTATCTTACAGACCCGCGAGGATAGGATGCAAATTTTGTTGAAACAAAAGGGGGTTAGCTCAGTTGGCAACTATTGCCCTGCGGCTATGCTCACTGAGCCACAACAGTCTGATTGTAGACGCTCGATAGAGGGAAAAGTCACTCCAGGAGAATGATTATGGGCGATTTTTGAGCTTTAGAATGAATAGATTGACGGCGCATATTTATCCTGTCGTTGGCGATCGGTAAAGGGAGGTTTCGGGTGGCGGAATCTGATGCAAGCAAAGGGGTTACGGAGATTGAAGTAGAACGGGTCGAGGGGTGGGAGCGGTATGGTTGGCTTAGGCATGGGTTCAGTACCCGCGTTGGTGGAGTTTCCACGGTTTATGGCGGAAATTCGCTGAATCTTGGGTGGACGAAGGAGGATGAGCCCTCTCTCGTGACGGAGAACCGCCGCCGTTTTGTGGATGCAGCGGCTGGTAAAAAGTGTGGCAAAGCTGGTTTTTCCCTGGTGACTGTACGGCAGATTCACTCGGGAATCGTTCAGGTGATACGTGAAGGAGATGGTGCGCTTGAGGGCAAGCTGCAGACCCCGGACGGGAAGGCTGTGCTGCAAGGGGACGGCTTGATGACGAGTGTGCCGGGGGTGATGCTGGGGGTGGGAACAGCGGACTGCGTCCCGGTGTTGGTCGTCGATGTGAAGAAGAGGGCGGTAGCAGCCTTTCACGCGGGCTGGAGAGGGACCGTGGCGCGGATTGTCGAGCATGGGATCGGCAGGATGCGGCTGGAGTATGGCTCGCAACCGGAAGACCTGCTGGCAGCGGTGGGGCCCAGCATTGGAGCCTGCTGCTACGCCGTGGGGGCGGAGGTGCGGGCTGAGTTTGAATCGCAGTTCGGCTACGCGGAGGGGTTGTTTCGCGAGATGAGTGGAACGAGCGGCCCGCAGCTTTACGTGGACCTTTGGGAGGCCAACCGCCGTCAACTGCTGGATGCAGGAGTAAAAGAGAGCTGTATCGCGGTGGTAGGGGAGTGCACCGCATGTGCTCGCGACGAACGGGGTGCGTTGCGATACTTCTCGCATCGGGGAGAACACGGTGTGGCGGGACGGATGATGAGCGTCGTGGGCATCTGTCAGGACGATGAGACAGCCGTAGAGGGCACCGGCGCGGATAGCGAGTCGGCGGCCTGAGGGGGGCAGTAGCTTCTTTTCGCTCTGCTTCCTCGCGATCGAGGAAGCAGAGTTCCAAATAGAGCCTACTCGTTGTCGGCCTCCGGATGGTGCTGATGTGGTGGCTGGCGCAGGAGCAGAGGCAGGACGAAGAGGATGGCAATGATGGTGGTAATCATCCCTCCGACCACGACGCGCGCGAGCGGCTGCTGTGCCTGCGCTCCAATGCCGTTCGAGAGCGCTGCGGGCAGCAGCCCCAGACCGGCGGCCATGCAGGCCATGACGACTGGGCGCATCTCGTCGACGCAGCCGTGTTCAAGGCCTGTGCCGTCGATGCTCTCGCGTTGCGCGCGGCGCACTCCGGACATGAAGACGACGGCGCCCAGCGTAGCCACACCGATCAGGGAAGTGAACCCGACAGCTGCGGAGATGCTGAAGGGAGTGTGCGTGAGAAAGAGGGAGGCGGCTCCACCGACAGCGGCGAAGGGCAGCGTGGCGATGATGATGAAGGCGTCCTTCCAGGTGTTGAACTGCACGTACAGCAGAACGACGATGATCGCCAGCGAGATCGGAATGATGATGGCGAGACGCGCCTGCTCTTTCTTGAGTGAATCGAACTCACCGGCCCATGTGTAGTCGTAGCCGGTGGGGAGCGGCACAGCCTGCTTCAGCTTGCTCTGCAGCTCCGTGATGGTGGTAGCGAGGTCGCGGCCGCGCACCGAGAACTTGATGGGGATGTAGCGGCGGCCACCTTCGCGGTAGATCATGAAGCTGCCTTCGCGGATGGCGACTTCGGCGACCTGCCCCAACGGAATGCGACTACCATCGGCCGTGGGGACGAGGATGGCGCGGATAGCGTCAGGGCTGCTGCGATTGGCCTCGGGATACCGCACCGTCAGATCGAACCGGCGGTCACCCTGAATCACCTGCGTAACGGGAGCGCCTCCGATGGCAGCCTGTACCGCGGCGTTGATGTCGGCGGCGAGGATGCCGTAACGCGCAGCCTTGGCGCGGTCGATCTGGATGATGAGCGACGGCTGCCCTCCGACTTTGAAGACGCCCACGTCCGCGACGCCGGGAACAGACTTCATGGTCTGTTCGATCTTGTTCGCGAGGGTGGTAAGCGTGTCGAAGTCGTCACCGAAGAGCTTGAGCGAGTTCTCACCCTTCACCCCGGACATCGCCTCTTCGACGTTGTCCTGGATGTTCTGCGAGAAGTTCAGCTCGATGCCGGGGAAGCGGGTGAGCCGCTTGTTCATCTCATCGATGAGCTCCGGCTTGGTGAGGCCAGGACGCCACTCGTCCTGCGGCTTCAGACTAACTGAGACCTCGATGTTGTTGAATGTGCTGACGTCGGTCCCATCGTCGGGGCGGCCCATCTGCGAGACCGTCTGGACGACCTCGGGCGACTCCGCGATGACGGCGCGGAGTTGATTGGCGATCTTAGCTGACGTATCGAAGGAGATGTCCTGCGGCAGCGTGGCGCGAATCCACAGATTGCCCTCTTCCAGAGGAGGCATGAACTCGCCTCCCACCAGCACGAAGCAGAGGACTCCGGCAGCGAGCATGGCTCCGGCACCGATCCAGACCAGATGCGGGTGGCGAAGAGCGTGATGGAGAATGCGCTCGTAGCGCGTGCGCAAGGAGCGGCTGAGCCACGTGTAGCCATCCCCTACCTTCTGCTCCTTGGGCGCGGTGAGGTAGCCAAGGACGGGCGCGAAGACGAGAGCGAACATCAACGCGCCGAGTAGGGCGAATCCATACGTGACGGACATGGGAGAGAAGATCTGTCCGGCGACTCCCTGCATGGTGAAGAGAGGGATGAAGGCGACGAGGATGATGGCGGTGGAGAAGAGTACGGGAGTTGCGGCCTCTGCCACGCCTTCGACGATGAGATCGCCGGTCTCTTCACCGGGGATGCGACGTGAGAGCTTCCGGTAGATGCTTTCGAGCACGATGATCGACGAATCGACCAGGATGCCGAAGTCGATTGCGCCGATAGAGATGAGGTTGGCGGAGCGACCCGTGAGCACCATCATGCCAAACGAGAACAGGACCGCAAACGGGATCGTCACTGCGGCGATGAAGGTGATCCGTAGGTCGCCCAGCATGGAGAGTAGAACGAGAGTCACGAGGATCAGCCCCGTGATGATGACCTCGCGGACGGTGTGGGTGGTCCGGCCGATCAGCACGGTTCGGTCGTAGATGGTGCTGATGTGCATGCCGGGCGGAAGCAAGCTGCCTTTGTTGAGATCGGCGATCTTGGCCTTCAGGGCCTGGAGCGCGGGGATGGATTTCTCGTCCTTTTGGAGCAGAACGATGCCGAGGACTACGTCATTCTGCTTGTCGCGGCCAATCTGTCCGAGGCGGGGCTGGTAGCCTTCCGTGACTTTGCCGATATCGCGGACCGTGATGGGCGCGCCATTCTTCTCCGCGACGACGACGGATTCAATGTCCTCGATGGTGTGGACCTGGCCCACCGAACGGATGTTGACGTTCTGGTTGCCGAGCTGAAGATAGTTGCCCCCGGCGTTCGCGTTAGACGACTGGACTGCGTTGAGGACCTGCGGCAGCGTGACGCCGAAGCTGAGTAGCTTGTTCGGATCGGCCTCGATCTGGTACTGGCGTGTGGTTCCACCGAAGGTCGTGATATCGATGATCCCCGGCACCTGTTTCAGTTCGCGGCGCACCAGCCAGTCCTGCGTGGCCTTGATCTCGTTGAGTGTGTAGCCGGGACCTACCAGTTGGTAACGGAAGATCTCGCCAATCGGAGACCACGGAGAGAGCTGCGGTTGAAGGTTGTTCGGCAGGCTAAGCGTCTGCAACCGGTTCAACACCTCCTGGCGATCGCGGAAGTTCTCGCTGTCGAAGGTGAAGTAGAGCTTCACGTCGGAGAGGCCGAAGATGCTGATCGATCGCACCTGGTCGAGGTGCGGCGTGCCGTTGAGCGTCGTCTCGATGGGCACGGTCACCTGCTGCTCCATCTCTTCGGCCGACCACGATGGGTTCTGCGTGATGATCTCCACCAGCGGCGGCGAAGGGTCGGGGTAGGCCTCAATGTCGAGCCGCGTCAGCGCGAATGTGCCGGCGGCGAGCATGATGAAGAAGAGGATCAGGATGAGAGCGCGATAGCGTATGAAGAGACGGATGAGTGGTTGCACGCTTAGTCTCCGCTCGTGGGCCGGAGCAGCGCTCCGCCGACTGTGACGATCTTCTCGCCGTCGTTGAGTCCGCTCAGGACCTCAATGTTCTTTACGCCCGCCGAATCAAACGAGCGGCCGACCGTTACGATGCGCTCATCGAACTTCCCTGAGGCATTGGGAACGAAGACGTAAGTCTTCTCGCCTTCATGCAGAACGGCCGTCGCTGGCAGGATGAAGGTCGTTCGCACGGCACCGGGAATCCAGATGGTGGCGAACATGTCGGACTTCAGCGTGTGCTTGGGATTCGCAAGCACCACCCGAAGCTTGAGCGTGTGGGTGTTGGGGTCGAGCGCATCGCCCACGTTGGTGATGCGGCCCGTGAGCTTGAGGTCAGGGTAGGCCGGGACGTGGATCTCGACCTCACGGCCTGGCTTGAGGGCAGCTAGATCGCGCTCAAAGACATCGCCGACGATCCATACGGTGTCGATGTTCGCGATCGTCGCGATCGTCGTTGCGTTGTCGAGCGAGCGCTGCATCTCTCCGTTTGCTGTGCCGATATCGAGGACTACGCCCGAGATCGGGGCGCGCAGGGCGACCTCGTCGGAGACGCCGTCTTCCGCGAAGCCAAGCTCGTGGATGTGCTGGCGTGTCCGCTCCAGCTCGGAGTGAGCGGTCTGGTCGGTGGCGTCCAGTTCATAGTAGTCGGCCTGCGACAGCACCTCGTGCTGCAAGAGAATCTTGCCGCGATTCAGGGCGCGGTCGGCGCGGAGAACCTCGATCTTTGCCTTCTCGAAGTCGGCGCGGGCCACGGCGATGTCGTTGCTCTGGAGCTGCGCGACGACATCCCCCTTCTTCACCTCCTGGCCCGGCAGGACGCGAAGGCCGAGAATGCGTCCGCTGAGCGGCGGATAGATATGGACGACATGCGAAGGATCGGCGGTGACGTGGGCCGGAACCTCAAGATAGTCCGTGCCCTGTTGCGAGTGCACGACCGTGGTTTCGACGCCGACGTTGGTCGGCTGGTCTTTGGGCGAAGGCGGTGGGGTGTGCTTGCAGGCCGTCAGTGGCGCCACGAGGAGCGAGAGCAGCAGAAGCGATTCAGTTCGTGTCATGAGTGTCTTCAGGGGCGCTTTCATGGGAGGATGTCCGTCGCGGTGGCGAAGCTGAGTTGATGGATGGCGAGCCAGACTTGGGCGTTCGCGTTGAGGCTGCTCAGATGGATGGCCCGATAGTCGCGAAGGGCGTCGAGGTAGTCGAGCAACGTCGTATTGCCGTTGCGATAGCTGAACTGAAGGTTGTCGCGCACATGCGAGGCCTCGTCCAGATAGTGGCTGTTATAGCGATGCGCCTGCTTCTGGGCTGTATCGAGCGCAAGCCATGCCTGGTCGACGTCGGAGATCACCTGATTGCGTGCCGCCGTGACAGCAAAGCGGCTGGACTCGACCTCATAGCGGGTGCGCTCCTTCTCTCCCTGGTTGCGGTCGAAGATGCGTAGCGGGATGGCGACATTGACGCCGAAGGTGTTGTCTGCGCCGCTGCGCTCGTACTCGGCGCCTACGGTCGGGTCCGCCGTTCCACTCGCGATGGCGAACTTCGCGTTGGCCTGCGAGACCAGCAGCGACTGTCGCGCGGCCGTGTAGTCGGGCCGTGCCGCCAGAGCCTTGGTCTCCGCGTCGGTCATCGTGAGGGGCAGAGCAGGAGGCTCCAAAGTTCCAACGATATCCATCGTTGCGTCCGGGCGAGCCACCCCGAACAGAAGCTGCAGCTGCGCGCTGGCCTGCTGCAGGTTCAGCCGGGCGTTGTCGGAGTCGGACTCGAACTGGGCCAGCTGCAGGTCGATGCGTTCGAAGTCTGTCCGCGTGATGTCGCCTGCGTCAAGCCGTGACTTGCTCAGATCCACCGTCTTCTGGTAGTCGGCGAGGTTGTCCTGGGCAACGCCGAGAGAGGCCTTGGCGAGCAGCATACTGGTGAAGGCCTGGCGGACGGCAAGCACGAGCTGACGCTCCTGATCGCGATACTGGCTCTCCGTCTGGTCTGCCGTCGCGGCTGCGCCCTCCATGCGCCAGCGGCGCTTCTGCCCGCGCTCGAAGAGCCGCGAGACGCCAGCGGCGTAGAAGAAGGGGTTGCCGCCATCGTTGTTGACCTCCGGCAGGGTCACGGTTTGACCAAGCGCGGTAAACGTCGGATTCTGGCGAAGCCCGGCGGTAATCTTCGCCGCCTGATTTGCCGAGACGTGTTGTTGCGCCGAGATCAGGGCGGGGTTGCCAGTTCGCGCACGATCGACAGCCTGTTGTAGCGTCAGTGGAGAGACTGCACTGGGTGGAGGGGATGGTGGCGATTGTGCGGTCAACGCCGACGGAATTACAAACAACGCGGCGCAGAGTGCACGGAGGGCTTTCTGAGTCATGCCTGCCTTCAAATTTGAGTTCGGGTACCTAATTGGAATGGAAGAGCGCGTCTTCCGAAGAAACTAAGCAGTAATAGGAGATGCTGCAGGCGGCGGTCGAACACCGAGGGCTCGGACCAAACCAGCCAAAAGCGTCGCCACAAATGTATGTGGACGGACGCGTGTGGAGCAGCTGAGGAGTGAGACAATTCCCGCCATAATCAGCGAGAGAAGAGCGAGAGCATCCAGCAGCCAGACGGAGGGACTCTCCATCGAGGACGCGTCATAGCGGCGCAACATGTGTTCTGCGTCCGCAGGCGCCGTCATGGCAACAAGGTCATCCGTCATGGAGATAACGGGGAACAGGAGCACAAGGAGAAGGCAGAGTGCGATGACCGTACTCCACGTCAGCTTCGTATGACCGTTGCGGAACGACCGTAGACACAGGATGACCAGAAAAACGGACACCGAAAGCCACACGGAATTGAGAAATAATTCCACTCTGGTCCAGTATAGGGCTTTTGGGGCGGACCGGTGAAGAGGGGCCAGGAAACGGACGCGCAACTGCCGGGCAGGGTTTGCCCGGCGTATCGCTACATCGCAGGCGGGTGATGCGGATCGACGGACTTCAGGTCGACTTTTTGCTCCTTGGCCGAGCCCTGCGGATTGACCGAGTCGCGAAGCTCCTTGGACGGCTTGAAGAAGGGAACTCGTTTGGCTGGCACATCGACCTTGGCCCCGGTCTTGGGATTGCGGCCGGTGCGAGCGTTGCGCTGGCGAGTCCGGAAACTCCCGAAGCCGCGGATTTCAATCTTGTCACCGGACTTCAGCGCGCCAATGACGGAGTCAAACAGAGTATCGACGATAACCTCCCCGTCGCGGCGGGTGAGGTCGCCTAGGGCGGTGACTTTGTCGACAAGATCAGCTTTAGTCATGAGTGAGATCCTTTCGTGCTTGGGGAGGGCGACAGGGACTGCGTCAAACTACCCTTCTTGTTGATTGTAGACGGGATGGCCGCAATTGGGGGGACACGAACCGCAAGGGAACAAAGAAAGAACATAAGTGCATTCAGATGCAAAAAAACAGGCGCGCGTACTCGCGTGGTAAAAAAAGCTCCGGACTCGTTGCCTGATTTTGCCGGGTAAATGAATGTAAACACGGGAGGATCGTGTGTTACTCCCTATCGAAGCTCCCAAGTTGGCACACGGCATTTCGGTGTAACAGGACCGTTTAACGCAAGAAATTGCTGTCATTTAAAAAGAGAGACCCCGTCTTCACGGGGCCTTTCCATATACAAGTGAGGATTGCCGGTCTACTTCCACATGAAGTAGAAGCCCGGAGCATGGTTCAACAGCTGACTGGGATTCGGAAACAGGTCCTCCCCATCATCCGTCAGGATGGCGAACAGGCCCCGCTTATTCTTGGAGGGGCGAACGATCGTAGGTTCGCCGGAGATTCCCACCTCGCGCGCCGTGTCGATCAGCGCCGTCCGAAACCCGCCGATCTTGTCGATCAGCCCCAGCGAAAGCGACTGCTCGCCGGTCCACACCTGCCCCGTGGCCAGCGGTTGGATCTTGTCCGCTGCCGTATGCCTTCCGGTGGCTACGTCGTGGACGAACTGTGAGTACATATTGTCCACCAGCGACTGGAAGTAAGCCTGCTCCTTGGGCGTCAGGTCGCGGCTCGGGTCGCCCGCCGACTTCAGCTCGCCTTTCGTGATCGTGATGTTCTTCAGCTTTGCCCAGCGCAGCAGCTCGCCGTAGTTGGTCCATTCCATGATCACGCCGATCGAACCCACCACAGACGCATTATTGGCGTAGATCTTGTCGCAGGCCGAGGCAATGTAATACGCTCCAGAGGCTCCAACCGACTCCACCGAAGCGATGATCTTCTTGTGCTTCTCCTTCCGAACGCGAAGGACCTCGTTATAGATCTCCTGTGAGGCGGCTGCACCACCGCCCGGCGAGTTGATGTGCAGGATGATCGCTTTCACCGAGGAGTCATCGCCGAACTTCCGCAACTGGGTGTTCAGCGTCTCAGGCGACAGGATTACGCCTTCGACGTCGATGACGCCGATCTGGCTGGTACTCAGGCCCAGACCGGCAGGGCCGTTGCCGGTGACAGAGCGCATCGTCACCCAGACCATAAGGCTGACCAGCAGGCACGCTGCGGCAAAAGACCCACCGATGACGCAGATGTAAAACCATGCGGAGCGCTGGCGCGGAGGAGTCAGGCCATAAGGCGTTGGAGGATAGGAAGGATAAGCGCTGCCATAGGGTGGCGGCGCGCCATAGCTCCGGGGGGGTGGCGGGGGTGGGGTCGATGGCGGCGGCAGTTGGGGTTCGTAGTCTTCCGGCATGTTGTGGAGTTTAGCAGGGAAGGGATTCTTCGGAGGAGGTTCTTGAGCGCACAAAAAGGCGGCCCAGACGCGAAAACGAATGAATTCGTGAATATACTGAGACTGAAAAGGTTGCCCGAGCGTCCAATCATTGCAGTATCATGAACGGCGGGCGCTCTGCCTCTCCTATGATCTGCAATTAGAACGATTTATTCCACGAAAGTTCGGGCACTGGCATGGCGCATCCGCAGTTGAGTATTGTAATTCCGGCCTATAACGAGAGTGCTCGCATCGAGGATGCACTCCAACGGGTGATGTCCTGTGTGGCCGAACAAGGCTGGGATGCCGAAGTTCTGGTCGTCGATGACGGGTCGAAGGATAACACTGCTGCGATTGTCCAGCGCTGGATGAGCAATAATCCCCGGCTGCACCTGGTTCAGAACCCGGGAAACAAGGGCAAGGGCTACTCGGTACGCAACGGTCTCCTGCAGGCCGCAGGCGATATCGTCATGTTTACCGATGCCGATCTCTCCGCCCCGATGGAAGAGGCGGAACTCCTCATCGCCGCCATCAATGAAGGCGCGGATGTGGCCATCGGCTCCCGCTGGATGGACAGGACCCGCCAGACGATCCATCAGCCTCTCTACCGGCAGTTCTTCGGACGCTGTTTCAACTGGATCACGCGCACCGTCATGGGCCTGCCCTTCAAGGACACCCAGTGTGGCTTCAAAGCCTTCAAGCGGTCAGCCGCGCAGGTCATCTTTCGACTGCAGACCATCGAACGCTGGGGATTCGATCCGGAGATCCTCTTCATCGCCCGCAAGCTGAGATACGTTATCCGCGAGGTTCCTGTCACCTGGGGCCATGACGAGCGCAGCCGCATGAGCTATCTGAAAGACGGTATGAAGATGCTGGAGGACATGTCGCGAATTCGTACGAACTCGATCGCCGGACGGTATGACGAAGCCATCGCGGCCATGAAGGACACGAGTACGATGGTGACCCCGCCGGTCAAGCAGATACCGAAGGTCGCCAAGAGTGCCGAGGCAAGGCAGTAGACCTCCTTTGGCAGTTCGAACAGAGAAACCAGAAAAATATCCTCTGAGAGCACGGCGAGGTCGGCCAGTAGCCCCGCTGGGGCGAGCTGCATGCAACAATACCCCTTGCCGTCATTCCAGGTGGGAATAGGGGTATTGCTTTTGTTGCGATCTGTCTTTATTGCTCTCTCTCAAAATAGGAAGCTACGTGCATTC
>Ga0193717_1001782_pt1 | contig 12913 bp, 16 predicted proteins | sample U2c2metaG_FD_145900 | JGI IMG/M metagenome (GOLD analysis project Ga0193717, IMG submission 145900) | Soil microbial communities from a riparian zone of the East river system, Colorado, United States - U2c2 | ecosystem: Environmental > Terrestrial > Soil > Riparian zone | place: USA: East River...
CGAGTGGTCCGCGCCTGACGACATCGAGTGCACCTGCGCCCGTCGGCACGACGAGCCCCACAAAGCCAACTGCCGCCTCCGCGACCGGCAGGCATGGGCACAGGCGAACCCGTCGCTCGGCTACACGATCCTTGAAGAGGCGATCGAGTCGGCACTGAACACCGACCCCGACCCGGTCTTCCGGACCGAGGTCCTCTGCCAGCGCGTTCCGGACATGATCGGCAAATGGACCGTCATCCCGGCCGCTGACTGGGAAGACGCCCACGACCCGCTCTCCGCCATCGCGGGGCGCCCGGCCTTCGGGCTGTCGGTGTCCTGGACACGCGACCGCGCCACGATCGGCGGCGGCGGCGCACGATCCGACGGGCTGCTCCACGGCGAGGTCATCGACACCCGCCCGGGAACGGGCTGGGTGGTCGAGCGGTTCAAAGACCTGATCGAGAAGTGGAACCCGACGGCGATCGTCGTGGACCCCAACACCCCGGCCGGATCGCTCATCCCTGACCTCGAGGCCGCGGGCATCGAGGTGACCACGACGACGCTGGGTGAAGTCGCGCGGGGGTTCGGCATCTTCTATGACGGCGTGTCCGGCAAGGAGTACGTCGACGACGACGGGAAGACCGTCAACCCGCGCAACGTCCGGCACCGCGGCCAGGACGAGCTCACCGACTCGGTCGCGATCGCGACCGAGAGGTCGGTTGGCGAGGGTCGGGCCTGGGACCTGAAGAAGGCCAACGGCGACGTGACCGCCGTCGACTCCGTCACCAAGGCCCTACTCGGCCACGCACTCCACGGACATGGTCCGGACGAACTGTTCATCGGAGCTTGGCGATAGGAGATCCCGTGACGACCTACGCCATGGCAACGTCGCAGTGGCGTGAGGTCGGGACCCGGCTCATCTCCGGTGCTGCCTGGGTGCTCTTCGCTCTCGGGTTCGTGCTGGTCAAGACCCTCCGCGCGATCGGGACCGCGGTTGCCGCGACCTTGTTCGCGCTCGGCTGGGTCGCGCGCAAGGTCGGCCCGTGGTGTGTCGCCGCGTTCCGCGAGGGCTGGGATGCCGGGAAGCCGGGTAGCCGTGGGCCTGCTTGATCGCGTCAACGCACGCGCCGAGAAGCGCAGCAGCATCGACACCTGGATCTCCGAATACCTCCTGCCCGCGCAGTTCGGCTACGGCGGCAACCAGTACTCCGTCCCGCAGCTGAACCAGACCTACTCGCAGGGCAAGCTGCAGGAGATCTCCCGGACGCTGCCCGGCTACATGGCCGCGGCACGTAACTGTCCGCCGGTCTTCGGCGCGCAGCTGGTCCGGTCGCTGGTCCTGTCGCAGGCGCGGTTCACCTTCCGGAACCCGCCCTGGCACGCGAAGACCCCACGACGGGTGTTCGGCTCGTCCGCCCTGGGCCCGCTCGAGCGGCCGTGGAAGAACGCGACGACGGGCGAGCTGCTGTCGCGGATGGAGTGGCACGCCGGCCTGGCCGGCAACGCCTACGTCGTGAAGCAGCCCACCCGCCTGCGGGTTCTGCGTCCGGACTGGGTGGCGATCCTGTATGGCTCGGACCTCGAGCCCGACGACCCGATGCACGCCGTCGACGGGGAACTCCTCGGGTACGTCTACTGCAACGGCGGCATCGGCAACGGCACCGCCCGGACCCTGCTGCCCGACGAGGTCGCGCACTGGTCCCCGATCCCGGACCCCGAGTCCGCAGGGATCGGCATGTCCTGGATCACCCCTGCCATCAGGGACATTCAGGGCGACATCGCGGCCACCGACCACAAGCTCCAGTTCTTCAAGAACGGTGCCACGCCGAACTTGGTGGTGAAGGGACTCCCCAACACGTCGCCGAAGGCGTACTGGGACGTCGTCGACCAGCTCGAGCAGACGCACACCGGCGTGAAGAACGCCTACAAGACGCTCTACCTGACCGCGGGCGCCGACGCGACCGTCGTCGGGTCGGACATGAAGCAGATCGACTTCAAGGCCACGCAGGGCTCCGGGGAAACCCGGATCTCGCTGCTGTCCCGGGTGCCAGCGACGATCCTCGGCATCTCCGAGGGTCTGGCCGGGTCGAGCCTGAATGCCGGTAACTTCGGCATGTCCCGGCGGATCTTCGCCGACTCGTGGGTCTACCCGATGCTTCAGGACCTCTCGGCGTCGCTCGCGTCGCTGATCCGGGTTCCGAACGACGCGGAGATGTGGTTCGACACCACCGACATCCCGCTACTGCGCGAAGACGCCAAGGACGCAGCCGACATCGCCTCGGTGAAGGCGACGGCGATCCGGCAGCTGACCGACGGTGGCTTCGACCCCGTGGCGACGGTAGCGACGGTAGCGCCGGAGTGGACGACCACCCTGCAGCACACCGGGAAACTCTCGGTCCAGCTGCAGGAACCCGGCGCCGAACCGCCGTCGGAGTCGCCCCCAAAACAGGAGGCGACGCCGCCGGCAACCAGGCGTCGCGGCGTGCGGCGGTTCAGTCCTAACCAGAAGCGCGACCCCAACGGCAAGTGGGGCGACGGTGTCCCGGGTCCGCAGGGTCCGGGCCTCGACGACATCGACGACATCGACGAAGTTGTCGAGCTCGAAGACGATGAGGCCGGCGAGTTCGACGACGCGTCCCTTCCACCCGCGTACCGCGAGCAGTACGGCAAGGTCCTCGCGGAGTACGGCATCGGTGCCGAGGATCAATGGACGGTCACGGTCACCGAGAAGCGCGGCTTCCACGTCACGGACGACACCGGCGGCCGGGGCAATCGGACGGTCATCCAGGAGCTGAAGCCCCGCACCGCGCAGAACCTCTCCGACGCGGTCTTCGACGTCCACGAGGGCGGCGACCCGGTGAAGGTCCGCGGACTGGGCGCGCAGGTGACCGGTGACGGATCCGGCGGTCTCACGGTCACCTGGAAGTCCGGCGCACGGACGGTCATGAACTCCGACGAAGCCTTCGACTTCCAAGAGGCCCTGACCAACATGGCCGACAGCTACGAGTCGATCTTCTAAGGGGTCCGGCGATGACGCTTACCGCGGCCAAGCCCGTCAGCATCCCAACGAAGCCTCGAAGGAGGTCGGTCATGACCGCGACCTGTGTTCGCACGTTCGACTTCGAGACGCGTGCGGCCGGCGGCGACGGCCGCACCCTCGAGGGCTACGCCGCGGTGTTCGATACGCCGGCGCGGATCCGGGACATGCAGGGCGAGTTCGACGAGCGGATCGCCCGCGGCGCCTTCGCCCGGTCGTTGCAGGAGCGGACCCCGGTCCTGCAGTTCGACCACGGCAAGGACCCGCGGGTCGGCACTGTCCCCATCGGCGCGATCGAGGAATTGTCCGAGGACGCCCGAGGGCTGTTCGTCCGCGCGCGGCTGTTCGACAACCCCGTCGTCGAACCGGTCCGGCAGGCGATCGAGGGCAAAGCGATCCGCGGCATGAGCTTCCGCTTCCTCGTCCCCGACGGTGGCGACACCTGGACCCGCAGCGGGGACCGGGACTCCCGGGAGATCCGCGACGCCGACGTGTTCGAGCTCGGCCCCGTCGTGCATCCCGCGTATGGCGCCACCACGGTCGGCGTCCGGTCGCTGCTCGCGCAGCTCGACCCCGACGAGTACCGGGCGATGCTGATCGAGTTCCTTGAAGAAATCCGCGCGTCCGGTATCGACCTGGACGCGCTCCCTGATCTCACCGGGCGACCCAGCGCTGTGCGCGCGGGTGGCGGTGACTCCGACGAACACCCGCGGAGCGGCGACGCGTCGACCTCAACCCGTTTCCGCGCCGATCAAGAGGCGCTCCGCCTGAGAGGCATTCTGAAGTGAGCGACACCGTCGAAATCCTCGCTGAGCTCCGCGACAAGGACATCTCCGACATCAAGGTCGGCGAGACCCCCGAAGAGCTCCGCGGCAAGACCCCCGACCAGCTCGTCCAGTTCCTCGAGATCCTTGACGCGCACCTGCGGTCCCTCCACCAGGAGGACGGTGGGGAGCTGCGCGAGAAGACCGTTCCCGAGCAGAAGGCCTTCGCGTACGGCCTGCAGCTGCGTGACATCGCCACCAAGCGCATCGAAGAGCACCGCGCCGTGCAGGAGGTCTTCGCGCGCAAGCCGAAGGCCGTCGAGCAGGCCTACGCGAACATCCGTCTCGGCTCTCTGGACGCGTACGGCGACGTCCGCCGCATGACCGTCCCCGAGGCCCGCGACCGCGCACTGAAGGCGCTGGACTCGCGGTCGGACACGTCGCACCTCGACGACGACCAGAAGACGCACATCGAGCGTCAGGTTCGCCGGGACACCGACATCGCCCGGCGCATCCTCGTCACCGAGAACGAGAACTACCGGGAGGCGTGGCTGAAGCTGGTCACCCGCACCCACCCGATGCTCTCGGAGGACGAGCGCCAGGCGGTCATGGCGTGGGAGGAATACCGCGCCATGTCGGAGGGCTCGACGACCGCGGGCGGCTTCGGCATCCCGGTGTTCATCGACCCGTCGATCATCATGACGGCGCAGGGTTCCGGGAACCCGTTCCTGGAGATCGCGTCGCAGAAGACGATCACCACGAACGCGTGGAAGGGCGTCAGCTCCGCCGGCGTCTCCTGGTCGTTCGACTCAGAGGCAGCCGAGGTTTCCGACGACGCGCCGACGATCGCGCAGCCGACCGTCACCGCGTACACCGCGCGTGGCTTCATCCCGTTCAGCATCGAGGTCGGGCAGGACTACCCCGCCTTCGCGGACGAGATGGCAACCCTGCTCGCCGAGGGCTATGACGAGCTCCTCGTGGACAAGTTCACCCGCGGTTCCGGCTCGGGTGAGCCGACCGGCATCCTCACCGCGTTGTCGGCGAACACGAACGTCCGCGTGGCGGTCACCACCTCCGGAACGCTCGGTTCCCCCGACCCGTACAAGGTGTGGAAGGCCGTCCCGCAGCGGTTCCGCCGCAAGGCGTCCTGGCTCATGTCGGTGGACGTGAACAACGCGATCCGGCAGCTCGGCACGGCGAACGTCTACCACGCCTCGACGGTGAACCTGCCGGAGGAGTGGGCCGACTCCCTGTTCAACAAGGGCGTCTACGAGTCGCCGTACATGCCGGACACCACGTCCTCGACCTCGGGCACGACTGGCCTCGCTGTCGTCGGCGACTTCAAGAACTACGTCATCGCCCGCCGCGGCGGAATGACGGTCGAGCTGGTGCAGCACCTTCTGCACCTGTCCAACAACCGGCCCTCGGGTCAGCGCGGGTGGTTCGCGTGGGCGCGCATCGGCGGGAACAGCGTTAACGATTTGGGCTTCCGTTTGCTGGTCAACACGTAGGTCTTACCGTGACCTAATCGGGTAGATTGTTGGGCATGCCCGATCAGATCAGTTGCCTGACGTGCGGGGAACCATTCGTTCCCCGCACGTCGGGCGGCAAGCCTCAGGTCCGATGCTCCAAGCAGTGTCGGCGCAAGGTGGCAAACAGCGCCTACATCAAGAAGAACGCGCCCGTCCGCGCTGGCGCATGCGCGGAGTGCGGCGGGCCCGTTGAGCATGTCGGGAGAGGTCGCCCTCGGCGGTTCTGTTCGGACCAGTGCAAGGCACGCGCCGGCAATCGGGCGCTGAGGCGCCGCCGCCTTCCCATCCGGGACCCCAACCCCGAGCAACGGAACTGCGCCCACTGCGGGAAGCTGTTCTCTCCAGGCCGGCGAGATCAGGTTTACTGCCCGACGGGACCGGGCTCCTTCTGCGCCCAGCGCGCATATCAGGCCCGCCGCAAGGCAGGCGAGCCGCTGCGGCAGATCGAGCAGACCAAGGTCTGCCAGGAATGCGGCGAGCCCTTCACGGCGTACAAGTCGAACGCACGTTGGTGCTCGCCACAGTGCCGTCGCCGATTCACGGCACGCGAGGAGAGCCGTCGCCGCGGCCCGATCCGGCCCGACGCAACGCCTTACGCCGACCGCGAGATCTTCGAGCGCGACGGCTGGCGGTGCCACCTCTGCAAGTTGCCGGTCCGTCGCGACGCACTACGCACGGATCCCGATGGAGCAACGATCGACCACCTCGTCCCACTCTCCGCGGGTGGGGTAGACGCTCCGTCCAATGTGGCTACGGCCCACGGACGCTGCAACCGCGACAAAGGCGTCCGCGCCATGGGCGAGCAACTTCGCTTGATTTAGGCCGCGTCGGGTATTACCTACGGGCCGTCCACCGACACAGGAGGAGGGCCCGCCGTGGCCGACATCAAGAACCAGAAGCCCGAGCCGAAGGTCGACATGACCCCGCAGGACAACGCGCGGGACACCGAGGCCATGGCGAAGACCAGCGACGGTCAGGTCAGCAAGGCCGACGGTCCCGCGTCCGAGTCGGGCGACCCGGTCGTCCAGCGTGCGCTCGCCATTCGGCAGACCGCGCTGATGAACGAGGACGAGGAAGCCCTCAAGGCGGCCGACGAGGAGCTCGTCAAGCTCGGCTACAACGAATACAAGTAACCCCCCCGACACCGAAGGCCCGGACCGCTTGGTCCGGGCCTTCGGTGTGCCATCCACCCGAAAGGCATCGACATGGACGTCGTCTACGCCACCTCCACCGCCAGGGTCGCGACACCCGACGGCGGCCACGTCATGGTCGTGAAGGGCCAGCACTGGCCGGCATCCGACCCCGTGGTCCGGCACCAGCCGTCCCTGTTCACGACGGACCCGCGCTGGGGCATGACGTACAGCGTCCAGCCCGACGGATTCGACGCCCCCGCCGAGCAGGCAACCGCCGCTCCCGGCGAGCGCCGGAATACCCGCCGTGGCTGACGATCCGAAGCGCATCCACGGGCTCAAGCTCATCGACGCGTTACTCGACAGCGGGATCATCCGCCGCGACGACTTCGTCCGCCGGCTCGTCATCGACATTCCTTACGACGGGGCGGTCGTCCTCCACGTCGAGCGCATAGGCGACTCCCGACTGCTCGCCGTGGTCCCGACGCTCGCAGGTGTCGAGATCCGCGAGACACCGGCGCCCTAACCCCTTCGTCTCCGGTCGGCTGCTTTGGATGGCCGGCCGACCGGAGACCCAAGCCATCCACAGCCATCCGCGAAGGACATCCCGTGACAGAAGACGAACCGGCTGTCGTCGTCGCCTACGTGCACGACAAAGAAGTTGCATACTCGTGGCACCGATCCTTCGTGGAGATGATCGGCCACGACATGGCCAACCATGGTCGCTTCATCCGCGGCGGCTACATCGCCATGCACTACGGCACCGACGGCTTGGTCGCCGCCCGCAACGAGGCTGTCCGCACGTTCCTCGACGAAGCCAAGGCCGACTGGCTGTTCTGGGTCGACACCGACATGGGCTTCGAGCCCGACACGATCGACCGGCTTCTCGCGGCCGCCGACCCAGCCGAGCGCCCGATCGTCGGCGCGCTCGCGTTCTCGCAGCGCGAGGTCGGCCAGGACGGCATGGGCGGCTACCACACCAAGCCAACCCCGACGATCCTCGACTGGGTCCACTCCGGCGACCAGGCCGGCTTCGCGGCCCGTTGGGACTACCCACCCGACGCGGTCGTGCAGTGTGCGGGCACGGGAAGCGCGGTCATCCTCATCCACCGGTCCGTGTTCGAGCGCATCGCCGCACACCCCGACATGGGCGGCGACAACTGGTACGGGCGGCGGCCCAACCCGTCGACGGGCCAGGTCTTCGGTGAAGACCTGAGCTTCTGCCTGCGCGCCGGCGCGCTCGGCATCCCGGTGTACGTCCACACCGGCGTACGGACGTCGCACCTGAAGCCGCAGTGGGTCGGGGAAGAGTCCTACCGCGCTGTCACCCCGCCGCCGCCGGCAACCGAACCCACCGCGGTCATCGTGCCGGTGATGAACCGGCCGCAGAACGCCGAGCCGTTCATGCGCTCGCTGCGGGCAAGCACGGGTCTCGCGACCGTTTACGCCTTCGTCGGCCCCGACGACGCGGCCACCTGGCAGGCCTGGCGTGACGCCGGCGCCGTGGTCGTCGAGTGCGAAGAGGTGTCCTTCGCGGAGAAGGTCAACCTCGGGTACCGCAGCACGTCGGAGCCGTGGCTGTTTATCGTCGGCGACGACGTGAAGTTCCACCCGGGCTGGCTCGACCACGCGCAGTTCGCCGCGCGCACCGGCGCGAAGGTGATCGGGGTCAACGACCTCGGCAACCCGCGCACCCTCGCCGGCGAGCATGCCGCGCACCTGCTCATCTCCCGCGAGTACGTCGACACGGTCGGCGCGTCGTGGGACGGCCCTGGCAACGTTTGCCACGAGGGCTTCCGCCACTGGTACGTGGACGACGAGATCGTCACCGCGGCGAAGCAGCGCGGCGTCTGGCGGATGGCGATGGGCTCGATCGTGGAGCACATGCACCCGCTGTTCAAGAAGGGCGCCGACGACCCGGTGTACGCACTCGGACAGTCGTTCGCCGAGGCCGACGCTGAGGTGTTCGCCAAGCGGTTGGAGGCCAACCGTGAAGGATAAATGGGTCTTTCCCTTCGTGCCGTGGCTGACCGTCGGCTGGCAGGCCGCCGTGGTCGAATATCGCGGTCCCGGCTGGCCGTTGGACATCCGGGTCCTCTTCGTGGCCGCGGCCTTCGCCCTTACCGTCGCATTGCTCGCGGTCATCCAGCCGTGGCGGGAGGACCCGTCGTGACGCGGCATGAGTTCCTCTACGCGCTCCACCAACTCCTGAAGCCGCGCGGCTACCTGGAGATCGGCGTCCAGTTCGGCACGTCGCTACGACTGGCGTCCTGCCCAGCGACCGGAGTCGACCCGAACCCGCAGGTCCACGGGGCGCTCGGGCCCAATGCATCCATCTTCGCGGAGACCTCCGACGACTTCTTCGCCAAGAACCGCGAGCTGCCGCCGATCGACCTCGCGTTCATCGACGGCATGCACCTCGCCGAGAACGCGTTCCGCGACTTCCTGAACATCGAGCAGGTCGCCAACGAAAACACCGTGGTCGTGTTCGACGACGTTCTTCCTCGCAACCAGGGCGAGGCCGCGCGCGAGCAATGCCCCGGCGACTGGACCGGCGACGTTTGGAAGGTTGAGCCGATTCTGCGCGACCAGCGCCCGGACCTGAACCTCCATCTCGTCGACACCGAGCCGACCGGGCTTCTGGTCGTGACAAACCTCGCCCCGGAGATCCGGCACTTCAGCGCCGACCTCGCGAGCGTCTATGGCGACACCGTGCCGGACGACGTTCTGACCCGGAAGAACGCGAAGCAACCGCACGAGGTGCTGAACCTCCTCAAGGAGTGGGCGCGGTGAAGATCGCAGTCACCGGCGGATCCGGGTTCATCGGCGCCGCTGTCGTCGCCCGCCTGCACGCTCTCGGCCACGAGGTGGACGTCTACGACCACCAGACCGGCTGGGATGTCCGAGACCTCGAAGCGATGCCGTCCGCCGACGCCATCATCCACATGGCCGGGCTGCTCGGCACGCACGAGTTGTTCGACAACGTTGCCGAGGCGATCGACGTCAACGTCCAAGGCACCGCCAACGTGCTCGAGCGGGCGCGCAGGCATGGGGCGGCCTACGTCGGCATCACGCTGCCGGCGGTCTTCCCGAGCATCTACACCGCCACGAAGCTCGGCGCCGTCGGACTTGAGCGGGCCTACCACCACACCTACGACGTTCCGGTGTCACGGGTGCGGGCGTTCAACGCGTACGGGCCCGGGCAGAAGCACGGCGCCGGCCACCCGCAGAAGATCCTGCCGACCTTCGCCACGGAGGCGTGGGCCGGCCGTCCGATCCCGATCTGGGGTGACGGCGAGCAGACGGTGGACCTGGTCCACACCGACGACCTCGCGCGCATGCTCGTCGACGCGCTCGACCACGGCGACGACGTCACGTTCGATGGCGGCACCGGTATGGCGACAACGGTCAACGAGTTCGCACGCTGGGTGCTCGACGTGACTGGCTCCCGAGCCGGCGTGCAACACCTGCCCATGCGTCGCGGTGAGGTTCCGACGCAGATCGTGGCTACCGGCGAAGGCTGGGACCGGCTGACCTGGCGACCCCGGGTCGACATTGGCCGACTGGTCGAGGCGGTCGAGTGGTACCGGCCGCACTGATCACCGCGGTCTACGACTCGTACGACCCACTCAAGCCGTTCCCCGAACAGGTCGGGGTTGTCGACGCCGTGTGCGTCACCGACGATCCCGACCTGAGGGTCGACGGATGGCGGATGGTCTACGACCCGCAACCGGGTATGCATCCGAACCGCGCAGCGAAGCGCCCGAAGATGCTGCCGCACGACTACACCGACGCGGAAGCGAGCGTCTGGATCGACGCGTCGTTCTGGATCCACTCGCCGACGTTCGTCGTCGACGCCCTGGCTCTCGCGGACCCGGTCGCGCAGTTCGTTCATCCGGAGCGGAACTGCCTGTTCGACGAAACCAACGTCTGCCTGCCGCTGGACAAGTACCGCGGTGAGCCGATGGCCGACCAGGTAGCCCGCTACGACATCCCGCCCAACTGGGGACTCTGGGCAACCGGGGTCATCGCCCGTCATCACACCGATGCCGTGGCGAAGTGGGGCGCCGAGTGGCTCGCCGAGTGCGAGCGCTGGTCCTTCCAGGACCAGCTCTCACACCCCTACGTCTGCTGGCGTCACGGCATCCGCCCTGTCTCCCTGCCCGGGTACCACTTCTCGAATCCCTGGCTGCGCTACCAGGGCTCAGCCCGTCACTGAGGAGGTCCCATGCCAGTGCCGATTCTCGGCGCAGTCCAGGTGTGGGAGTGCCCCGGCGGCAGATGCACCACCCGCGCGCGGACGACGAAGGCCGGAGCAGGCCCGCCGAATCACCAGTGCAAAGGGCTCGCGCTGCTGACGGTTCCGATGGTCAAGCTCGGCACCCGCGCCGAGTCGAGACCTGTCGAGCGCGGCGACTACATCGGCAGCGAACTCGTGCAGACCAACGCCGAGGGCCGGCCGGTGATGGCCGTGGAAACCGTGCGGGACGACGGCCAGGACGTCGCCGTCTACGCGCCCGTCGCGACGGCCGGCGGGGAAGCAGCTCCACCCCGCCGCGCTGGTAAGTCGGCGTCCTCTCGGGGCTCCGCGTACAACCCCACCATTCGCATCGAGGAAAGGGCAGGCTAATGGCCTGGAGCAACAGCAAGATCTTCCGGCCGTTCGTCTCGGACGTCCTCCTCAACGTCGCGGCGCTCGACCTGGACACGGACACGTTCAGGGTTGCGCTCTACGACAACGACATCACGCCCGACAACGACGTCACGGCGGCGAACTCGGCGTACAACGCTGGCCAGTGGACCTCGTCCGGTAACGAGGTGTCGCATTCCGGCCAGTGGGCAACCGCCGGCGTCGCGCTGACCACCCCGACCGTCAACTCCGGTACCGCCGACGTGGTGTTCTGGGACGCAGCCGACACCGCGTCGGGTGGTGCCGCAACGCTCGCGGACGTGTATGGGTGTCTCGTCTATGACGACAGCATCGCCACTCCGGTAGCCGACCAGGGCGTTTGCTACAACTACTTCGGCGGGGCAAACGCGGTGACCAACGGAACGTTCACGGTCATCTGGTCGGCCAACGGTATCTTCCGCTTCACGTTGTGATTGGCGGGCGTCAATGCCTATCGCCATTGTCAATCACCGGTACTTCAACGGCGCGGAGATCGAAGGCAGTGTCCCCGACACGGCCGACGTCATCGCCGCCGCGTACAACGCCACGATCGACATCGTCAACGGCGCCGACCCGTCGGGTCAGGCCCACGCACGCACCGCTGAAGCGTCGGGACTGGCGTTCGGGGCATTCGCCGGCGGCGAGGCGGCGATCAGCCACGGCGAGCAGCTCCCTCCGTTGTCCTTCGACGCCGCCTCGGTCATCGGACCCAGCGGAACCCTGACCGAGTGGTCAGCATCGACCACGCTGTCCGGGACGCAGACCATCACCGACCGGTCCTTCACCAACAAGGGCATCACCATCCAGGCCGGCGCGAACATCACGTTCGAGAACTGCCGGATCATCGGCAACCTCGGCCAGACCAGCTACACCATCAAGGTCATCGCCGGTGGCGAGTGTCAGGTCACCCTGCTCGACTGCGAGGTCATCGCCCGCAGCACCACATCCCAGACACCCCGCTGCCTGGCGATGTGGGGCACCGGCAACGTCCGCGCCGAGAGAACGATATTCCGGGGCGGCATCGACAACGTCTTCCTCAACCCCGACAACACCCCCGGCCTCTTCTCGACCGGCGACCCTCTCGTCCCGGACGCGCGGGGCTGGTTTGTGAACTGCTGGTTCGGCGACTACCAGCGTGTCGGTAATTCACACTCCGACGCCGCCCAGATCGACGGCGGCGGCTACGTGCTGTTCGACGCCTGCCGGATGATGGGCTACACCCTCGACACCGGCGCCGATCCGCTGACCACGTGGATAACCGACCCGCTCACCGACGGCCTCGGTGCAGGGGTCATCCTCGCCACCCAGAACTCCGGCGCCCCGAAGCGGATCTCGAACGTAGCCGTCCGACGGTGCTGGGCGGAGGGTGGGAACTACACCGTCGACCTCTCGCCGCCCGACGGGATCCCGGTCACGCTGACCGCGGTCACGGACTCCAAGTTCGGCCGGCGGTTCCGCTACGCGCCCCTGCGCGGAGGGACGGCGAACAGCAACAACGTGTGGGGACAGTCCGGACCCAGCGGACCGGATCTGACCGGCGCGGTCGTCACGGCCGGGCAGCCGATCTGATCGAGGGGAGACCAGGTGGCCGCCCCTTCCGTCGTCGCAGCATCCCCGGCCTCAGGGTCAACCACTGGTGCGACGTCGCAGTCCATCGCGGTTCCCTCGGGTACCACGACCGGGGACATCATCCTGGCGGTCGTCTCCCACCTCGGCACCGCCGCACCCTCGGGCGCGCCCGCCAGCTTCACGCTCGCAGCCTCGGAGACCGGCACCGGCGACGACTTGCGGACCGGATGGGC
>Ga0193717_1001783_pt1 | contig 12910 bp, 11 predicted proteins | sample U2c2metaG_FD_145900 | JGI IMG/M metagenome (GOLD analysis project Ga0193717, IMG submission 145900) | Soil microbial communities from a riparian zone of the East river system, Colorado, United States - U2c2 | ecosystem: Environmental > Terrestrial > Soil > Riparian zone | place: USA: East River...
GTAACCGAGAGACAAGACGAATGCAACCGCGGTCATGCGATGCGTTTCTCCTGGTCGCCAAGGAGGGGGTCAGGGGGCGGTTCGGATTGGATTGGAAATGCGCCTGATGCGCTTCATCGTGCTCGTGGCGGTCGTCATCTTCGCGTTCGTTGCTCCTCTCGAGCTGGCGTTGCGCCTCGTCCCGAGCGCTATCCCGCTGAGTCTGCTCACCGAGTTCGAGCCCACGCTGCGTTCGGCAATCGCCAAGCAGCGCAAGCTCCAGCGCGTTGAAGACACGGTCCTCGTGCCGCGCGACGACGGCGGTCCGGCGGACCGCATGTGGATCTACAAGCCGGGCGTCGAAGTCACCGAGCCGTTCGACGAGGCCGGCATCGTCGATACCGTGCGCATGGACGATGCCGGCTTTTGCAATGCCGATGCCGCCGCCTACGAAAAGCTCGATCGCCTCGACGTCGCCGCGATCGGCGACTCGTTCACATTCTGCACCACCATCGTCCCCGACGACGCATGGCCGGCGGTGCTGGCCGAGCGCACGGGGCTGCGGGTCTACAACTTCGGCATGCCGGGACGGGGGTTGCACGAGTACGTGCAGACCTTGAAAGCCTTTGCTCTCGCCAAACGTCCGCGCTTCGTCGTCGTCGCCGTCTACGAGGGCAACGACCTGCGCGATGCGGTGCGCTTCCACGAAGGCGGCGACAGCGCCGCGCCGAAGGCTCGGCGCCCTTGCCCCTTCGCGTCGGACAGGCTCTGTGGCTGGCGTGAGCGGCTGAAGCATGGGTTCCTCGGACGCCACAGCTATGTCTTCAACCTGGCGCTTTCCGGCATCTGGCGATCCGCGTACAACCGCCGTGAGAAGGGGATCGACTTCCGCTACGACATCCGCTTTCCGGACGGCAACACGGTAACATTCAACTCACGCAATGGTGATCTCGACGAAGTCACCTATGCCCGCGCGCTGGTGCGCAACGAGTTCAGCGTCGACCTCTTCGAACGGCCGCTGCGAAGTCTCGTCGCTCTCGGCCGCGAGCACGGCTTCACGCCGATCGTCGTCTACATCCCGTCGGCCTACACAGCGTACCGGCACCAGGCGCATTTCGATGACGCCGTTGTCGAGCGGACGTTGACCGAGTTCAGCGATCGGCAGCGCGGCTACTTCGCGCGCAAGGCGGGAGAGGTCGGCTTCCTGTATCGCGATCTCACGTCGGCGCTGCAACGCGCTGCCGCGGAGCTACCGTCAACCCGGCCGCTCTACTTTCGGACCAACGTGCATCTGACGCCGGCTGGTCACGCTGTGGTTGCGGCCGAGGTAGCGGAGGAGATTTCGAGGGATTCCGGGCAGAAGTAGCGCCCCTTGCAGGAGAAGGTTAAAAGGCCTTGGTGCTTGCATCCTTGCATTTAATCCGGGGCAAAGCCTTTTCGTTTCTGTCGTATTCCAGCGGGTTGAGCCATGGATAGGGTTTGGCTTGCTGGAACTGCGCCGGGGCGATGGTTTCGAGCTTTTCGTAATCTAGGTAACTCATGAATCAGGGTCTGTTGACGGTGACAAGAACGTGTGAAAAGAATTTGCCCGCTCGCTCCCCCCTTCGCCCATGAGCCGGCGTATTCTGGTCACGGTGCGTGCAAGATCGTCCGGCTTTGCGGGTTGCAGCGATTGCTCGTGACCGGGAGAGCACAGCAGTCCATGTTCCATCAATTCGCGATGGAGCGCCTGAAAATCGCGTTTCGGTTTGATCATACCCCAGGCGATTAATGCCTCTTTAAGCCGTTGTGATCCGGGAAACGCCCGAAGCAGCCGCTTCGGTTGTCTGCGGGGCCACGTCCAACCGAACAACTCGACCGGACGACCGGTGGAGCAGGCTTCCGCGAGCATCGACGCGCTATCGGCGGTGACGATGAAGCGGTCGGCGAGCGCGAGATAAGCCAGATACGGATTTTCGTCCTTGTTTGTCGGCTGCCACCGGTAAACGTAAGCAGGGCCTGGTACGGCCGCCAACAGCGCATCAGCGGCATCCGGCGGCGTGCGCGGGCTGGTGCTGATAAGAAGACTCCCGCCGGTTTCACGCGCCGTGCGACTGGTGAACCGCTCGAGCTGTCTCGCTGTGAACGCGTCCAGTCGGTAGCTGGAGGTATTGCCTCCTACCAGCACCGCGATCCAAGGTCGCGGCAGATGCTCCAACCGCCCGCGCCATTGTGCCCCGGCTGATGCCAGAACTTCCGGCTGTGCGGCGTTCAAGGGCAACAGGTTGTGCAGCACGTTGGACCGATCAGGCAGGCGGTATTGCGGGGTGGTCACCACCAAATCGAAACAACGCAAGGGCGCCTGAGCGTGCAGCAGGTGCACCAATCGGCTGCGACCGCCTGATTGCTTCTTGATCCAGCGCGCCAGCGGCGCGGCGCGGCGCGAGGCGCCGATCACCAGGTCCGGCCACGGTGGCGCCAATGGATCGGAGCCCCGAGTATCCACAGTGAGCGTCGAGGCACCTAGCAGCAGGTTCGGGCACCGATTGAGCCGGTTGTAGCGAATGCGCTTCGCTTCGCAGGGCCAGCCTAGGGCTTCGGCGAGCCGCAATAGTTGCGCGTTGTCACCAGCGCGGTCGCCGAGGAGCACCCAAACCCGCACCCGCGGAAGGGCTTCGCTCGGCGGACCGAGCGCGTCGCCAACGCTCACGGCAATATTCACTGGCTTCCCGCTCTTCTTCAAGGGTATGGTGAAAAACTCGTCTTTGCTAACAAACCATGAGGAAAAATACAATCGGGATTTTGAACAGCGATCCAGGCCCTTGTTAAATTAAAACAACGGCGTGCGTCGTTCGGCTATTGCATTGTGGTTTGGGCGCTGTGGACTTACCGAAAGAGGCCGGTACCAAGGGCGCCATGTGAAGTGAGACCCTCATCGCCAGGCAAGCTTGAGCTCATCCTGTAACTGGCCGGAGACGAGATCCAAATCACGGCCATCGCGGACTAAGATAACCTCGCCGTTCTGTATCCGGTAAATTCTATCGGCGGCTTCGACCACGGCGGGCTGGTGCGAGATGGCCAAGATGGTGAGCCCACCTCGAAGGCCTTGCAGCGTTCGGCAAATTGCCGCCTCGGTCTGCGGGTCGAGCGAGCTTGTGACCTCATCGAGGATCAGCAGTTTGGGGCGGCGCGCCAAGGCCCTCGCGATAGCGATACGCTGTCGCTGGCCGCCCGAGAGCGCCGTACCACGCTCCGCGACCGAGTTGTGTATCTGCTGCGGCAGTTCGGCCACGAATTCCCATGCCCCGGCGGCGCGTAGCGCGGCCTCGACGTCGGCCTCGTTCACCTCCGGATCGCCAAGCGACACGTTCCACAGGACCGTGTCGTGCAGCAGGAAAGATTCCTGTGGCACGTAGCCGATCATCCGGCGCCACTGCCTGAGATGAACCTGCTCCAATGGCACATTGTCAATCAGAATTTCGCCTTGCTGCGGACGGAGCAGGCCGATAATCAGATCGGCGATCGTGGTTTTACCTGCTCCCGACGGCCCCATGATGGCAGTGAATGAACCCGCCGGAACGGTCAGCGACGCATTCCGAAGCACAGATATTTTTCCATAGCCGAAACTGACATTGTTCAGGCGAACCGACTTCTCAAGACGGGGAGAGGTGCCTTCAGGATTCGTTTCGCGGGCGCGGCTGGTGTCCTCAATGATGGCCTGCAACGACCAGAAGGCGCTCTCATAGGACTTCATCTTTTGATACTGCCGCTGGGTCTTTGCCAGAGAGGCAAGCGAGCGGGCAAGGACCAGAATCATGACGAGCACGGCGTTGAACGGCAGCTTCCACTGAATCAGGGCCACGTACAAACCGGAGGTGATGATCAGCCCCATCATGAGATCCTGAGCCGCGCTCAGAGCCTCCGTGCTCATCACATCCTGACGCAGCGCGCGATTCAAGCGCTTACTTTCTGATCCGAGAAGAGATCCGACCAGGTCTTCACGGGCCATCGCTTTCAGAGGTTTGACCGATTGAAGGCTGTCGGCCAAACGGGTCAAGAGAGACTTGAGCAGTTGAGTCTGGCGCGTGCCGGCATGATGCGTCATACGGACGAGCCGGCGTAGCCCAAAGAGGACCATCCCTCCTGCCGCGAGGGATAGCAGGGCGCCCTTCCACGTAACAAAAAAGGCCGCGCACGTGAAGACAATAGTTTGAATGAGAAGTACCAGAGTCCTGGCGCCTTGAACATACGCCTGTGACGCCCGGAGCGCTTCGGTTCCCATGGCATTGGTCAAGCTACCCACAGGTTGGCGCACGTAGAACTCCCACCGGGCAGCCAGGAGGGAGCGAAGTAGGGAGAGTTGCAAGTCGGTCGTGACATGGGCAACGGTGTAGCCGACCTGGGCGTTCGCCAGAAGCAAAAATACCGCCTTGAGCGCAAGACAGATGACCATGATGATCAGCAAAGCGCCGACTGTCGGCGTTACGCCAATTGCCGAGAGCGCTTCCGTCAGCATGTGTCCCAGCCCCGATAATCCATTGCCGGGACCTTGAGCGGAGTCGCTGGTCAGCAGGTTGAGCGATGGAAGTAGCAAGAGCAGGCTGAGCCCCTCTGCGACGCTGGCAAATAACAGCGAGACCAGCGTGAGCGCGCTCCGTCCCGGATACATCCGGGCAATGGTAATCAAAAACCGCATGCTTCTTTAATCTCCTGCCGCATGTCGTCCGAAGCGAACACCGCAGATTCGGAACCCTGATGTCCGGTAAGTCATCATGGCCATCGCGGCTGGCTAGTTAGCTCGAGTTAATGCCTGGCGGTAGCAAACGCTTTGCAGATTCGATCGATCTGGTCCGGCGTGTGCGCCGCAGTCGCGCTACACCGAAGCAGGCTGCCGCCGTCGGGGGCCGCCGGCGGCAAAATCATGTTGACATATACTCCTTGATCCAGGAGGGCGTTCCACAAGCCGATCGCTACTTCGCGCTGCTCGAACCGGACCGCGACAATCGGACTAATCTCGGGACCCAGTCTGAATCCCATCTCCTGCAATGACTGATACAATCGCCGCGCATTGTTCCACAGCCGGACACGGAGTTCAGGCTCGCTTCGGAGCTTGTTTAAAGCGGCTCTGGTCGACGCAACCACCGCCGGGCAGGGAGATGCGGTGAAAATATACGGGCGGCTTCCATATCGGATCAACTCCGCCTCGTGATGATCCGAGACACAGAATCCGCCGGTCGCTCCCAGGCTTTTGCTGAACGTGCCGACGATAAAATCGACGCTGCTTTCGACATCGCTCTCCTCCGAAAGTCCGCGGCCCCGCTCCCCCAGCACTCCAAGCGAATGGGCTTCGTCTACCAGCAAACAAGCGCCGTGCTCCCTTTTTACGGCCGCGACTTCCGCCAACGGCGCTCGATCTCCCAGCGTACTATAGATGCCTTCCACGACGATCAGCGCGTTGGCACGACGCTCCCCAAGACGTCTCAGGCGCTTGTCGAGATCATCGACATCGTTGTGGCGGAAACGAATGACTTCTGCCCCGCTCATCCGGCAGCCGTCATAGATGCTTGCATGGCAATCGGCATCGATAAGGATCACATCTCCCGGCCCGGTGAGCGCCGAAAGAAGGCCCAGATTGGCAACGTACCCGGTTGAGAACACGACACACCACCGGCGCCCAAAAAAGTCCGCCAGATCCTTCTCTAACGCAACGTGCCCGCTATAGCTGCCGTTAGCCATTCTCGATCCGGTAGTTCCCGTTCCTTCTTCTCGCAGGGCTCGGACCGCCGCTTCTATGCACTGAGTATCTAAGGTAAGACCAAGATAGTTGTTTGTTCCCGCGAGGATCATTGGACGGCCGTTTACAATGGCCTCAGTTGGCGACAGGATCCGTTCAATCGTCGCGCGGAAAGGGTCCTCGCCCAATTGTGCCAGCGCCTCACGGGCGTCGGCAATTTGGCGGAATTTGTCAAGGAGGGCCATTACCCTCGGTCAACGAGTTGCTGGACGCACCGGGCGAAATGCCCGACGGTCCGCACGTCCGGGATGATGTTCAAGGGGATGGAAACGTCGAACCGTTCTTCAGTCTCGAGCAGAAGCTGCATGACCTTCATCGAATCGAGGCCTAGATCGGCTATGAATTCCGTGTCTTCGGAAAGGCTGTGCCCGTCCGGCGTATACGGCCCTAAAATCTCGTAGAGGTGGGAAAGTATCGAGTCGTAGTGGCTCATCGTGCGGGAAGCCGCGAGGGTGATCCGTTTATACGCGGGTACTTGACCTGCCGTACTTTCCTCGCACCACCACCGCGTCACTTTCTATCACGGATGCGGCCGTCTTGTAAAGTTTGCCGGCCAGCTACACCACCTGCCATGAAGCCAAGAGTCGCCCGCAGGCCTTCTTCCAGACACACCGTGGGCGTCCAATTGGCCGCCTGGCAAAACATGGAGTTATTACACACCCAGTCGGGATGCCTGATCTCCCGCACTTTCCCTGGGGTAAACATCGGTGCATATCCTATTAGCGATGCGGCGATTTGATTAAGCTTCGCGGCGACATTCATGGGCAGTTCGGACACGTGGAAACGAAACGCCGGTTTTCCGCGAAGCCGCTCGAACGTTTCCGCGACCTCGCACCAACTATATCCCCTTGGGTGTCCGTCATCCAACTCGAACACGCGGCTCTCTCGGCTCTCGCTGACCAGCCATTTTATCACCGCCTCCGCCAGGTCTTCCACATTGAGTAGAGAGAACCTGGCGTCATTTTGGCCCAGCAACGGGGCGATCCCGCGCCGCATAAGGCGGAACAAGGGAAGCATCGCACGGTCCCCAGGGCCATAGACAGCTGGCGGGCGAAGCACGGTCCACGCGAAGCCGCCGGCCATTTGAGATAGGGCGATCTCCCCCATGCGCTTGCTGGCCGCATAGGCCGACAAATTTGGTTCGCGAGCCGCCAAAGACGAAATTAAAAGGAACCGGGGCGGGGGGCTCCTGATCGCAGCAATTTGCGCCAGCCGTGACACCGCCTCAACATTCGCAGGGTAAAAATCGGCGTCGGTGATGCCGCGTAGCGCCCCTGCGCAGTGGACCACGGCATCCGCATCGCCCACCAGGCTCTCGAGCTGCTCAATATTTTCGAGTGTGCCGTGAACCCACTGAATCGAGATTCCCTCGAGACGTACCCGCCGCGCTGGCGCGCGCATGAGCGCGCGTACGCGCCACCCTTCTTTTACGAGTTTTCGAGCTATCGCGCTACCGATGAATCCGGTCGCGCCCGTCAACGCGACGACGCCGCGCATGGATTTGATTCTTCCTGCTGAGCCTCGGTGGACGCGCTTGGCTTGACCCATTTCCGTTGCAGAATAGCCGGGCCATGCCGGCTTAGAAATTCTTCCCGTGCCTTTGAACGGGAAAGCTTTCCGGACGACGTACGCGGCAGGGTGTGCGGAGGAACGATCTCAATGAAACAGTCTATTCCGAAGCGCTCGCCGATCAGCCCCTGCAAGCGATGGGCAAACTCTCCTTGCCTGGTAGAATTCCCCTCGCGCCACTGCACGACCATGGCCGCCATTTCAATCCCATTAGGGTTCAGTACTGAAAACGCACAGGCGTCGCCCATTCTCACCTCAGGCAATTCCTCAGCGAGATGCTCCAAATCTTGAGCCCAGATTTTTCGACCATTGATAATGATGACATCTTTCTTGCGACCAATGATCACAACTCGACCTTCGGCGAGATAGCCAATGTCTTGGGTGTCAAACCATCCGTCCAAAGACAAGACCTCACGAGTTTTCTCGGGATTGTCGAAGTACCCGGACATCATGTTTGCGCCGCGCAAAAAAATTACGCCGGCATGGCGATCCGGCAGAACCCTGCCTTGTTCGTCACGAATTTCGACTTGAATTCCCGGCAGAGGGACGCCGCAAATTACAAACGGCCTTGTATTCGATATTTCCGCTTCGGAGTCTGGGTTACGTCCATTCAGGGCTAAAGCCATCCCACGCTCGGATAACGCAGCCGGGTCAACTCGATCGACGGTGATGCCTTGGTGGACGGGTGTGAAACTTACGGCGAGAGCCGCCTCTGCCATTCCGTAGCAGGGCATAAATGCACTCGCCTTAAATCCGCTTGGCTGCAGAACTTCGGCAAACTCCGCCAAGGCAGCTGACTGGATCGTTTCGGCGCCTACTCCGGCGACCCGCCACGCGCCGAGATCGAAAGTGCTGACGACATCGTGCCTGAGACGCTTCATGCACAGTTGATAACCGAAAGACGGGCTAAAGGAAATCGTGGCTTTGGTGCGTGTCATCAAGGACAACCACAACAGTGGTCGCATGGCAAACATCCAGGTTTTTAAATAATCCACGGAGATCTGCGACACCATCGGCCCGAGCACGAATCCCACAAGCCCCATGTCGTGATAAAAAGGCAGCCAGGAGAAGGCGCGATCACCGGGGCGGAGTTTGAGGCCATGAATTATGATTTCATTCAGATTGGCGAGCACCGCCTTTTGGGTAATAATTACTCCTCGAGGAAATAGCGTGCTTCCGGAAGTGTATTGAAGATAGGCGACCTCATCCGGCTCCGACGGGCGCAGACTCTCTTGAGACTCAGGCAGTCGCTCGAAGGCTTCCAGCGTGCCGACATGAGGAATATTTAACTCCTTGGCGGCCTCGGCCATAAAAGGATAGAACTCAGACGGCGCCATGGCCACGGACGCTCGACAAACGCGCAGAAGCGCCTTGAGTTGCGCGACATAAGCCTGTCGGCCACTCATGAAGGCCGACGCCGAAACCGGCACTGGCACCAGACCGGCATACTGGCAAGCGAAAAACATGCGGTGAAAATTTGGATCCGTCTCTGCGATGATTGCTACTCGAGCGCCCCGGTCAAGTCTTAAGCTCAAAAGCTTTCGCGCCAACGATAGTGCCTGCTCTCGAAGATCCGCATATGACAGGACGGCAGACAATTCGCCCCGACTCCCGTAGAAATTGGATCCCGTCCGTCCCAGGGCTGCGTAATCCAGAGCCTCGCATAGGGTGGAAAAATCAGCGGCTCGAAAAGCTACGGTGTTCTCAGTGGGGGTGGGTTCCAATTCAGTCACGTGTTCACCACTTCTGCGCAATGCTACCTCCATCGGTTCGACCCCAAAGCGCGGAACATTAGTTAGTCCTCAGCAAAAGCGCGAGAACTTTATCGAGACGAGCCGTTTGGGCTCGAACTCAATCAAACTGTTTACGCGCTGGATACGACCACCATCGATCTCTTGCTTATCGCTTTTCCTCTGGCCCAGTTTCGCCGCAGAACATCAGCGGTCAAACTGCACATCTTGTTGGATCTTCGCGGCAGCATTCCCACTGTTGTGATCGTCACCGGCTGGGAGTCCATTTAGGCCGGTAGTGGTCGGAGCCAACTATCACTATCTTTAGCTTTAGCGAATCGAAGCTAAATCAACAGTCGCCAAAACTAAAGAGTCCTTCGTCCGTTATAGTGCCACACGATGAGCTCCCTTATAGTACTACACGATAAGGTTAGTCAAAGAAAAACATTCATTTTATTACAAAAATTCCCAAGCTGAACCTCGTGGGTTCGATCCCCATCTCCCGCTCCAATCATTAAAAATTTATGGGACCGGCTATGCGAGGGCAGCGCCTTCCTATTTCAGTGGATAAAGATCGCTACTTTGGAAAAAGAAAACACGATTTGCGTTTTATTTCCTCTGCGAATACAGTGATGCGCGTGGTCGTTTTCAAACGTCCTTTTTTATCAATCTACACGACGAGCTTGTGGGTCCGGTTTCTGCGTTTTAGCCTCCTCTCGCACAAGAAGCTCGAGGAGGATCTCGAGAAACTGGGTCTCACGCCGCCTCAGTTTTACGTACTGGCGACCATCGGTTATGCCGGCGGGCTTCCGTTCGGAGAAATCAGCGTGAAGATGATGGTTACGGTGAGCAACCTGACAGGTATTGTTGACCGCCTGGAAGAAAAAAAACTGGTGTCGCGTAAACGAGACGAGAATGATCGCCGCGTGGTTCACGTGGTGCTGACGGAAAAGGGCAGCAAGATAAGTAAGACTACAATCCCGTTATTCGAGAACAGCATCTCGCACATCTTTTCTGCGCTCGACAAGCCACAACAAAAGCAGCTGTCTGCCCTTCTCCGTAAGCTCAATCGAGTATCCTGGGCAAAGTAGCCAAGCCCGGATCATTCACAGGTAAGACAACGTAGGAGTAAGAAAGTCCGTTCGCGGGCAATGGGCCTCACCTTTGCCGGTCGCAACCTGAACGGCACCCCTTTCTTTAAAATTAACTAAACTGGAGATTAAGAAACAGTTAAAAGGGCCAGAACTCCGTAAAGGCTTTTTTGAGGATAATTTCAGCTCAAAGTGCTTGCTCTCAAGCTGGATCTCGCTGGTTCTATTTCTGACTCTTTACGGTTTGTTTTTCTGCGGGCGAGTTGCCGCAAGGTGTGTTTGGTAAAGACGCCACAGCGGAATTTGACCCGTTCGTTCATCAACTGAAGCACACGTTCTCGGCTTCGACGCTGATCGCCGTTACGTCCTTCGAGGTAATGGCGTGACGGCTTCGGAACGTCTGAGTTTTGAGCAAGGACAGGACCAATTGAAAGCCTTCGGAATTATTCTATGAACGCCGTAAACATTCGCCTCAATTTCAGCCGTGCTGAGAGGTCGGCAGCGCGCCGCTTGTCCGGCACTTAAATTTACCAGAGGTCAAGTGCCAATCGGTTGGCATTTGCCGGCCCGCTGGCAGTAGTCCATCGTCACACCTGTCTTCGATTTCACAACTGATATGTAACTGTTCTCAAGCAGTTCCGGCGCAATCCGAACATTTCATCGGTCGGCACAACAATTGCCTTTGATCGGGGCAACGATTTGTCCGCTCAGAGTAAGGAGAACGGAAATGGCAATAGGGCAATAGAAAGAAAGGATACCAAGCAACTCAAACAACTGCCGGCACCGAACAGTGACTTCTATCAGTTAAAAGACGTCTTGACCGCCGATGAACTGGCACTTGTGAAGAAGGTGCGCACATACATGGAAACCAAGGTCGCGCCGATCATTAATAAATACTGGGCGGACGACGCGTTTCCGTTCGAACTGCTGCCGTCCTTTAAGGAATTGTGAATTCTTCCTCCATTCCCTCGGAAAGGATGGCCCAATGGCTAAACCAAAAGTAGCGGACTTGTTGGTGGATGTTCTCGCTCAAGGAGGAGTTCGGCAAATTTACGGTGTTTTTGATTTCGGCTGATTTTTGTTGGTGTTGCTGCGCAAGACCGTCGTGAAAGGACAGAGGTGTGAACTGATGAGCGAAGCGCTTCCGATCGTTTACCTGGCCAGACACGGGGAAACCGCGTGGACGCTCTCGGGCCAACACACGGGACTTACCGACCTGCCGCTCACAGAGCGTGGCGAGCGTAATGCGCGCCGGCTTGAGGAACGGCTGCGTGGAGTGACTTTCGCCAAGGTGTTTACCAGCGCGCTGCAGCGTGCCACCCGGACCTGCGAGCTGGCTGGGTTTGGAGCTGTGGCTGAAATCGACCGGGACTTGCTCGAATGGAACTATGGCGAGTATGAGGGTCGCCCTACCACTGACATTCACAGGGAGCGCCCTGATTGGCAACTGTTTCGGGATGGCTGCCCCGGAGGGGAATCGCCAAAAGAGGTTGGCACGCGGGCGGACCGCGCGGTGAAACGCACGCGCGCTGTCAAAGGCGACGTGATGCTCTTCTCCAGCGGGCATTTCCTGCGAGTATTCGCCGCGCGCTGGCTCGGACTCGATCCCGCGTTCGGTAGATATTTCGTGCTGAGCACCGCGAGCGTGAGTGCGTTGGGCTACGAACACAACCTGTCTGAGCCAGTTATCCGGCTGTGGGACGACACTCGGCATGTTGGGAGCTAACCCAAACGATTCGGAAACAATTTGGAGAAAATGAGAACTCAAAAAGGACTAACGCAATGAAAGCAGAAAAACAAAAGCAGTCCGTTTCCGTCACCTCAACGGGATCCGACATATCGAAGCTCCTCGAGCAATACGGCTGCGGACCGGTTCAGTTCACCGGGACGAGCGATGCGCTTTATGAGCGCCACCTCATGTTTGACAACGTTATGGAAGCAACAACGATCGGGGCGCGCGAGCGTTTTGAGGCCATCGCCCGTTCCGTGCGCGATATTCTTTCGCAGCGATGGGTGTGTACCAATAAGGCCTATGAGCGCGAGAACCCGAAGCGGGTTTACTATCTGTCGATGGAATTTCTCATCGGCCGCTCGCTAGCAAACAATGTCACGAACCTTCTCCTCGATCCCGTCGCGAACGAAGTGGTCAAGCAAAACAACCTCGATTGGTTCGAGTTGCTCGAACAGGAGCCCGACGCGGGTTTGGGTAACGGCGGCCTTGGGCGCCTTGCGGCCTGCTTCCTCGATTCCATGGCCACGATGCAAATTCCGGCTATGGGTTACGGCCTGCGCTACGAATACGGCATTTTCAAACAGTCTATCCAAGACGGTTGGCAACAGGAACTACCCGACAACTGGCTCCGTCGTCCTGACCCATGGGAAGTCGCACGCCCGAACGAGACGGTGGACGTGAAGCTCAACTGTTCATTCGAGATACGCGGCGGTACCTTGCGCGCGGTCATCGGCAGGCCGTCGACTCTCATCGGCGTTCCGTTCGATCGCCCCGTCGTTGGGTACGGCGGCAAGACCATCAATACGCTGCGGCTCTGGGCCGCGGCGGCACACGATTACTTCAACTTTCAAGAGTTCAGCAGCGGCGATTTCGTCGGGGCGCTGGCCGAGACGCTCGAAGCCGAATCTCTGACCCGGGTGCTGTATCCAGACGACCACACAAGCATGGGGCGTGGATTGCGTTTTGTGCAGGAATATTTTCTCGTTGCCTGCTCGCTGGCCGATCTTGTACGGCGCTTCCGGCAGAATAACGCCCA
>Ga0193717_1001784_pt1 | contig 12904 bp, 11 predicted proteins | sample U2c2metaG_FD_145900 | JGI IMG/M metagenome (GOLD analysis project Ga0193717, IMG submission 145900) | Soil microbial communities from a riparian zone of the East river system, Colorado, United States - U2c2 | ecosystem: Environmental > Terrestrial > Soil > Riparian zone | place: USA: East River...
GTCGGGGGCTTTCGCCGGGATGACGAGGTCGGGGGCTTTCGCCGGGATGACGAGGTCGGGGGCTTTCGCCGGGATGACGAGGTCGGGGGCTTTCGCCGGGATGACGAGGTCGGGGCTTTCGCCGGTATGACGAGTTCGGAGGCTTTCGCCGGATGACGAGGTCGGGGCTTTCGCCGGGATGACCAGGTCGGGGGCTTTCGCCTGGATGACGAGCTCGGACGCTTTCGCCAGATGACGAGGTGGGGCCCAACCGTCCCCTGAAGGAGGACGACTAAAGACAAATCAGCAGCAACGCCCACCCCCACCCTTGTAGCGCGCCTCCTGGCGCGCATCGAAGAACTCGCGATACGTCGGCAGCGCACGCTCCGGATGGTGCGCGCGCAAGTGTGCGATGTAGGTGTCGTAGTCCGGCACGCCGATGATCTGGCGCGCGATGCGCACGCTGCGCCGCCACAGCTTCGAAACGAGATCGCGCAGTCGCGTCATCATGGCTGCACTCCGGCGAGTGCGACATGCGGCGTTTCGCGTGCAGTCGGCTTTGCGTTGCGGCGCGCGGCGAACGCGGCGCGCAGGCCGAAGCCGATCATGGCGACGACCAGCAGCATGAAGACCAGCGCGAGCGCGGCGTCGACGTAATCGTTGCGCACGATGCGCCGCATCTCGTCCAGCGTTTTCGCCGGCGCGAGAATCTGTTCTGCATCGAGCGCCGCGGAAAACTTCTGCGCGTGCGCGACGAAGCTGACCTTGATGTCGCCGCCGAACACCTTCTGCCAGCCGGCGGTCAGCGTGCAGACGATCAGCCATGTGGCTGGAAGCAGCGGAATCCACAGATATCTGTCGCGCTTCATCTTGATGAGGCACACGCAGGCGAGCGTCAGCGCGATCGCGGCGAGCATCTGGTTGGCGATGCCGAACAGCGGCCAGAGCGTGTTGATGCCGCCGAGCGGATCGACGACACCCTGATACAGGAACCAGCCCCAGCAGCCGACGCACAGCGCGGTCGCGATCAGGTTCGCCGCCCACGATTCCGTTCTCTTCAGCGCGGGCACGGCAAGACCGGCGAGCTCCTGGATCATGAAGCGGCCGACGCGCGTGCCGGCATCGACCGTGGTCAGGATGAACAATGCCTCGAACAGGATCGCGTAGTGGTACCAGAAAGCCATCATGCCGTCGCCCGTGAAAATGCCGTGGAGAATCTGCGCCATGCCGACCGCGAGCGTCGGCGCGCCGCCGGTGCGTGAGAGGATCGTCGTCTCGCCGATGTCCTTCGCGGTCTGCGCGAGCACATCGGGCGTGATCGCGAAACCCCACTGGCCGATCGCCAGTGCCGCGGAATCGACCGTCGTGCCGATCAGCGCAGCCGGCGCGTTCATCGCGAAATAGACGCCGGGCTGCAGCACGCACGCTGCGATCAGCGCCATGATCGCGACGAACGCTTCGACCAGCATTGCGCCGTAGCCGATCAGGCGCGCGTCCTTCTCGTTCGCGAGCAGCTTGGGGGTAGTGCCCGACGCGATCAGCGAATGCCAGCCGGACACCGCGCCGCAGGCGATCGTGATGAACAGGAACGGGAACAGCGAGCCGGAGAACACCGGCCCGCTGCCGTCGATGAATTTCGTCAGCGCCGGCATCTGCAGGTCCGGCATCGCGAGCAGGATGCCGATCGCGAGCAGCACGACGGTGCCGATCTTGAGGAACGTCGACAGATAGTCGCGCGGCGCGAGCAGCAGCCAGACCGGCAAGACCGAAGCGCAAAAACCATAGGCGATCAGCATCCAGGCGAGCGCCTTGCCGTCGTAGGTGAACAGCGGCGCCCACGCTGGATCGCCTGCGACCTTGCCGCCCAGCCAGATCGCAAGCAGCAGCAGGACGAGGCCGATCAGCGAGACTTCGAGCACCTTGCCGGGCCGCAGGAAACGGAGATACAGGCCCATGAACAGCGCGATCGGGATCGTCATCGCGACAGTAAACGTTCCCCACGGACTGATCGCGAGCGCCTTGACCACGACCAGCGCGAGCACGGCTAGGATGATGAACATGATCATCAGCACGCCGATCATCGCGATCACGCCCGCGGTCGCACCGAGCTCGGAGCGCACCATTTCGCCGAGCGAGCGGCCGTCGCGACGCACGGACAGGAACAGGATCATGAAATCCTGCACCGCACCGGCGAGGATCACGCCGACCAGGATCCACAGCGTGCCGGGCAGGTAACCCATCTGTGCGGCGAGCACGGGGCCGACCAGCGGACCGGCGCCCGCGATCGCGGCGAAGTGGTGGCCGAACACGACCCAGCGGTCCGTCGGCACGTAGTCGAGGCCATCGTTGCGAAGCACCGCGGGCGTTGCGCGCGAAGCATCGAGTGCCAGCGCTTTTTCCGCAATGAAGCGCGCGTAGAAGCGGTAGCCGATGAAAAAGACGGACACGGTCGCCGCGACAAGCCAGATCGCATTGATGGGCTCACCGCGGTCGAGCGCGATGATGCCGAGGCAGAACGCGCCGAAAACGGCGAGCACCAACCAACCGAACTTTGCCGCCACGGAATTCATGCGCTGCCTGTCGTTTGTCCGCCGAAGTCGCGCGGAAGCGTGGTCTGACGCGGGAAATCGGTCAAGCTGCGGCGCAGTGGTCGGCGACGAGACGACATTACCGTCCGCGGCGCTCGTCGCTTATCATCGAGGCGCACATCGGATCCGCTCGCAAGGCCGCGTGTGGCACTCAGGGGAAAGCAACGGTGAGCGGGAACGCAATCGCGCCGATCCAGGCTTTACGCGGCATCGCGGCGGCGATGGTCGTGCTGTGGCACGCCAGTCGCTATCTGCCGTCGGATGGGTCCGGCTCTGTCGCGCAGTTCCTGCAGCCGGGCGCGGTGATGGGCGTCGATCTGTTCTTCCTGATCAGCGGCTTCATCATGGTGCACGCGACGCGCGACAGCGACGGTTCACCGCAATACGTCGCCGGATTCCTGGTCAAGCGCGCCGCGCGCATCTGGCCGCTGTGGGTGATTGCGCTCGCAGCCGCGATCGTCAGCCAGATGGATCCCGCATTCATCACGGAACCGGCCAAACGCATCTGGCTCCTGCGCTCGCTGCTGTTTCTGCCGACACCCGGTGTCACCGCCGATGCCGCGCCGGTCTATGGCGCGCCGGTGCTCGGCGTGGGCTGGACGCTCAACTATGAACTGTATTTCTACGCGTTCTTCGGCACTTCGATGCTGTTCGGGCGGTGGCGCTGGGCAGCGTTGTTCGCGTGGGTCGTCGCGACCGTTTTGTTGCTGCCGCTGCTGGGCGGACACCTGGCGGGTCTGCGGGACTGGTGGAACTTCTTCTCCTGCGATCGGTACTACCACTATCCGATCCACTACCTCAATCTCGTCAGCAGCCCGCTGATCCTGTTGTTTGTCGCCGGCGTGCTGATCGGTCTGTTGTACCACGCGCGCACGCCGCCGCTGCGCAGCCGGATACTTCCCGCAGCGCTGGCGGGCATTGCCGTGTTACTTGTCGCGATGCAGTTCGCGTTCGCATTCCGCCCGTACCACGGCGTCCTCCAGTGGGGCCTGACGTTGATACCTTTGCTGCTCGCATGCGCGCTGGCAAGCAAATGGATTGAGATACCGGTGCCGGCCTGGCTGCACTATCTCGGCGATATCTCGTTTTCCCTTTATCTGCTGCACCCGATCGTTTTGGCAATCGTGTTCGCGGCATTCCGCGAACACTGGCAGAGCTGGCGCATGATGTGGATCGCGGTAGTCGTCGCCTTGGTGGCAACGTTCGCGGTGTCGGCAGTTTCGCACCGCTTCATCGAGCGCGGACTGAGCGACTCGCTCCGACGCGCAGCGTTTGCGCGTTTCAAATTCCTTCGCGCCAACGACGTCGAACCACGTCTGAGGGAAGCCGCGGCGTCATGAGGCGAGGAATTCGGCGTAGGGTGGGCTTCAGCCCACCGTTCAAGCATTCGGTGGGCTGAAGCCCACCCTATAGCCACTTCGAGCGTTTGAGCACCCAGTAGAGCAGACCGCAGGCGCCGGCTGTGACTGCGATCATCGCGGGATAGCCCCAGGGTTGGTCGAGCTCGGGCATGTGATGGAAGTTCATGCCGTACCAGCTCGCCAGCAGCGTCGGCGCGGCGAGCAGCGCGGCCCAGCCGGCGAGACGTTTCACCACTTCGCCCTGCGCGACGGTGACCAGCGCGAGATTGACGCTGAGCGCGGCGGTGACCATTTCGCGCATCGTGTCGGTCGATTCGTTGATGCGTGCGGCGTGGTCGTAGACGTCGCGGAAATACGGTCGCACTTCCTCGCGGATCAGGCCCGGATACAGACGCGTCAGCTGGTTCACGATGTCCTGCAGCGGCGCGACGGCGAGACGCAGTACGACAAGCTCTTTCTTCAGCTCGTAGAGGCTGCGGATCGTCTCGCGCTTGAAGGTGTCCTCGAATACGTCTTCCTCGAGCTCCTGCAGTTCCTCGCGGAAGCTGCGCACGATCGGGAAGAAGTTGTCGACGACGAAATCGAGCACGGAATACAGACCGTAGCTCGGACCGAGCGCAAGCAGGTCCGGCGTCTGCTCGCAACCGCGCCGGGCGACCGCGTAGCTCAGCGATGCGCCGTGGCGGATCGTGACGAGGTAGTTGCGGCCCATGAAGATGTGCGTCTCGCCGAACGCGATCTTGCCGCCGACGACCTGCGCGGTATGCACGACGATGAACAGCGAGTCGCCGTAGATTTCGATCTTCGGCCGCTGGTGCGCGGTGTGTGCGTCTTCGACCGCGAGCTCGTGCAGGTCGAATTCCTCGCGCAGCTTCTCGAGCAGCGATTCATCCGGCTCGTGCAGGCCGACCCAGACGAAATGATCGGGCAGCCGCAGCACGTCGCTGATCTCGTCGATGGTGATGTCGCGCAGCTTGCGTCCATCCGGCGCATACGCGACGCAGTTGACCACCATCGGGTCGGTGCAGGTCGGATCGGTGGGCAGGGCGGTGACGGGTTGGTCCATCCGGACATGATGCCGCGCGGGAGGTGACGACGGCAATCCTTCGCGGGGAAGTTGCGCTGCACGCGCGCATCGGGCGGCCAACGCCCGTGTCACCAATCCGTCATCGAGTATCGACGGTCCTGCCCATGCCGATCGCGAGCGCAATGTGGATCGGCAGAAACAGCAGAATCCAGTGCAGATTCGCCTGCGCGAACCACGGCAGGATTTTCGAGAACAGCGCGAACGCGGCGAGCGCGGCGATCAGCCAGGCAAGTCGCATGGTCCAGCGGGAAATCCTCGGCTGCGCCCGCGCGAGCGAAACGGCGGCCGGAATCAGCGCCAGGCACAACGGGTTGAGCAGCAGCAGATTCTCGTTGCGCCACGCGGACTGGTGATCGGTCCAGAACCACAACACCAGCAGCAGCAATCCGCCGATGCCACAGAACAGCTCGAACACGCCCGCGAAGATCGCCAACGGCAACCGCGCCGCGAAAGCCTTCGAGCTGCGCAGCCGGAAGATCAGAAGGCCGAGCGCAAGACCGAGCAGCAGGAACCCCAGCCGCAGATCGGGCGGAAGCTCCGGCGGTTCGGCCACCGTTCCTGTTGCGATCAGTCTTTCGGCGGTGACCAGCGGTTGCCGATCCTCCGCGTCGATCGCGCGCACCTCGTGCAGCGCCCGCGCCAGTACGGCCGGCACGAAACTCTCGCGCCAGAAATCGATGCGCTCGTCGGCAGACGGACCGAGCCCGAGATCGATGCCGAGCATCAGCAGCGGTTCCGCCGCCATCAGCCGCAGCGCATCCATCCGGTAGGTGTAGCCGTGCGAGCGTCCTTCGGTGTCGCGTTTGATCGCGCCGCCGAGCGCCTGGTCGAGCGCATCGCGCACGCGCGTGGAGCAGTTGGCCAGGAAATACTCGTAATGGTAGTACGCGTTCTCGGGCCGCGTGTTCCAGACCAGGAAATCGCGCAGCACCGCGGCTTGCTCCGGAGTGAACGCAAGATGCTGCTCGGTGATCGAGCGGCTTTCCTCGCGATACATGTCGATGTCGTCTTCGAGATCGTCGGCGGCGATGCGGTAGCGCATGTGGCCGCGCGCGAAGTTGACCAGGAAGTCGTCCTGGTCGAAATCGAAGATGCCGTAGTTGTAGGCGATCGCGGTGCCCGCCGCGCGATCGCGCACGACGATCGCGTTGTGGCCGAAGCGTTCCCAGAAGATCGGGCCGGGGCCGATCGTCAGCAGGCTGATTTCCAAAGGCGGGGAATCGGGAATGGGGAATTGGGAATCGTTCGGCGTCTGTGCCCAGGCGCTCGTCGCGGACAGCAGCCAGAGGCACAAGCACGCCAGCAGGTAGCGGATGTGGTTTGTACTCAGCTCTCCCGATTCCCGATTCCCCATTCCCGGCCTCAACCCGCCACGCGCACGGCGAACTGATGCACGCGCCGGTCGTCGGCCTTGGTCACCTGGAAGTGGAAGCTGCCGAGCTCAGCCTCCTCGCCGGCTTCGGGCAGGTGGCCCATCTCGGAGGTCACCATGCCGCCGACGGTGTCGAATTCGTCGTCGCTGAATTCGCTGCCGAAGCGTTCGTTGAAATCGCCGATCGGCGTCAGCGCGCTGACCAGGAAACGGCCATCGGACTGCGGCTGGATCAGCTTCGTCTCGCCCTCGTCGACGTCGTGCTCGTCATCGATGTCGCCGACGATCTGCTCGAGCACGTCCTCGATGGTGACCAGCCCGGCTACGCCGCCGTATTCGTCGACGACGATCGCCATATGGTTGCGCGACAGGCGGAATTCCTTGAGCAGGATGTTCAGGCGCTTCGACTCGGGAATCATCGTCACCGGCCGCAGCAGCGCGCGGATATCGCACGACTCGCCCTTGGCCAGGCAACGCAGCAGGTCCTTGGCGAGCAGGATGCCGAGAATCTCGTCCTTGTCGCCGTCGTGGACCGGGAAGCGCGAATGCCCCGATTCGATGACGATGGCGAGGATGTCCTTCTGCGGCGCGTCGATCGGCAGGAAAACCGTCTGCGCGCGCGGAACCATGACGTCGGCGACCGTGAGCTCGGCGACCTTGATCGCCCCTTCGATCATCGACAAGGTGTCGTTCGTGAGCAGGCCGTTCGCCTGCGCGTGCCGCAGCTCCTCGATCAATTCCTCGCGGCTCTGCGGTTCACCGGACAGCGCCTGGGTAAGGCGCGCGAACCAAGTTCGGTGAGAGGGTGTACTGGGCGGTTCCTCGCTCATTTCTACGTTGCGCAAGCCCATTGCGGGCGGGCCGGCAGTGTATCAAAAGCGTTGTTGCGGAATAATTTGTCGGGCGGAGAGTGGGTTAGGTGGCGGCAAGGACGTGAAGGCGGCTGGATAGCGCTGACCAACACGCCGCTATCGTCATCCACCCTCGTCATCCCGGCGAAAGCCGGGACCCAGCGTCTTTGATGGGGGCCCACGGAAGGCACTGGGTCCCGGCTTTCGCCGGGATGACGGATCTATGGTCAGCGGTCCGCGTAGGGGTCGGTGATGCCGAAGCCTGCAAGGATCCGCCGCTCCAGCGCCTCCATCTTCGAGGCTTCGCGCGCGTTCTCGTGATCCAGTCCGAGCAAATGCAAAACCCCGTGGATCGTCAGATGCGCATAGTGCTGCGCCAGCGGCTTGCGCTGCGCGCGCGCTTCGCGCGCGACCACCGGCGCACAGATCACGAGATCGCCGAGCAAAGGCAACGCGACGCCTCGTGGCAATTCGGCTGGAAACGACAGCACGTTGGTCGCGTAGTCCTTGCCGCGATAATCGCGATTCAACATGCGCCCTTCGCGCGCGCCGACGATGCGGATCGCAAGCTCGGCCGGCTTGCGCCGACGCGCGCCCGCGAGCGCCGCGCGCACCCAGCGTCCGAATGAAATCGGCGAAGGCAGGCCTTCGCGCGCGACGGCATAGCTGACGGAAACGATCGCAGTCTCGTCGACCGCAGCGTGCGCAACCATCGGTTTAGGTCTTGCCGGGTTCACGGTTCGAAACCGTCCCGGCGCTGTGCGCAGCGGCGGCTCCATCGACGGCCGACTCGCGCGCCTCGTACGCGCGCACGATGCGCTGCACCAGCGGATGGCGCACGACGTCGCGCGCGGTGAAGAAGGTGAAACTGACGCCGCTGACGTCGCGCAGCACCTCGACCGCGTCGCGCAATCCCGATTTCACGTGGCGCGGCAGGTCGGTCTGGGTCATGTCGCCGGTGACCACCGCGACCGAGCCGAAACCTATCCGCGTCAGGAACATCTTCATCTGCTCGATCGTCGTGTTCTGCGCCTCGTCGAGGATCACGAACGAATCGTTCAGCGTGCGTCCGCGCATGTACGCGAGCGGCGCGATCTCGATCACGTTGCGCTCGATCAGCTTCATGACCTTCTCGATGCCGAGCATTTCGTACAGCGCGTCGTACAGCGGGCGCAGGTACGGATCGACTTTCTGGGTCAGGTCGCCGGGCAGGAAGCCGAGCTTCTCGCCGGCTTCGACGGCCGGGCGCACCAGCACGAGTCGCTGCACGCGATCGGCGTTGAGCGCATCGACTGCCATCGCGACGGCGAGATAGGTCTTGCCGGTGCCGGCCGGGCCGACGCCGAAGTTGATGTCGTGCGTCGCGATCGCGTGCAGATAGCGCGCCTGGTTCGGGCCGCGGCCGCGAACGGTTCCGCGCTTGACCTTGATGGCGACGTCCTGCGCACCCTGCGCGGCGCTGGCGTCGAGCGCGTCGATGCCGGACTCGGACAGGCGCACGTTGATCTGCTGGCCGGTCAGCGTCTCGCTCTCCGTCGCTTCGTAAAGATCGCGCAACACGCGCTCGGCGACCTTGACCGAATGATCGGCGCCGGTGACGCGGAAGATGTTTCCGCGGTTCGCGATCTCGACACCGAGGCGCAGCTCGACCTGACGCAGGTGTTCGTCGAACGGCCCGCTAAGGTTGGCGAGGCGTTCGCCGTCTGCGGGTTCGAGCGTGAATTCGCGATGATCGAGATGGTCGTTCATAGCAGGCGATGCATGATGTAGATGTCGGTCGGTCCGAGCGTTGCGTGGCGGAATGCGGCCGGCACGCGGCCGACGATGTCGAAGCCGTGACGCTGCCACAGGCGCACGGCGGTCGTGTTCGACGCGACGACGAAATTGAATTGCATCGCGTTGAAGCCGGCGCGACGCGCCTGCTGCAGCGAATGTTCGCACATCGCGGACGCGACACCCTGGCCGCGCGCTTCGGCCGCGACCATGTAGCTGGCGTTGGCGACGTGATCGCCAAGTCCCGGTTGGTTGGGCTTCAGCAGATAGCAGCCGAGCACGCGGCCGTCGCGCTCGGCGACGAAAGGGCGGGCCGGCTGTGTGGTCCACAAGGTCCGCGCGTCCGCGAGGCTCATGTCGGGCGGATAGCTGTAGGTGTCGCCGGCGGCGATCACCGAGCGAAACAGCGGCCAGACGATGGGAAATTCGGCCGCATCTATTGCGCGGATGACGAGCGCGTCGTTCACGACGCCAGCGCTGTCTCCGCGGCGGCGGTCGCGACGCGGCCACGCAAGGAATTGCTCATCGCTTCGGTGACGACCACGTCGACGAACTGCCCGATCATGCGGCGATCGCCGGCAAAGTTGACGAAGCGCATGTTCTCGGTGCGCCCGGTCATCTCGCTCGGCCGCTTCCTGCTGGGCCCCTCGACGAGCACGCGCTGCACGCTGCCGACCATCGCCTCGGCGATGCGCTTCGCGTTCGCATTGATCGTGGTCTGCAGGCGCGCCAGGCGCTCGTGCTTGACCGCGTCGGTCGTGTCGTCGGCGAGGCTGGCCGCCGGCGTGCCGGGGCGCCTGGAATAGATGAAAGAGAAACTCTGGTCGAAGCCGACGTCATCGATCAGCTTCATGGTCTTTTCGAAATCGGCGTCGGTCTCGCCGGGAAAACCGACGATGAAATCCGACGAGATCGAGATGCCTGGACGCACCGCGCGCAGCTTGCGGATCTTCTGCTTGAACTCGAGCGCGGTGTAGCCGCGCTTCATCGCGGACAGGATGCGGTCCGACCCGGACTGCACCGGAAGGTGCAGGAAGTTCGCCAGCTGCGGCACGTTGGCGTACGCGTCGACCAGCGAATCGGAGAACTCGAGCGGATGCGAAGTGGTGAAACGGATGCGGCCGATGCCGTCGATTTCGGCGATCGCATGGATGAGCAGGCCAAGATCGGCGACGGTGCCGTCGTGCATCGGCCCGCGGTACGCGTTGACGTTCTGGCCGAGCAGCGTGACTTCGCGCACGCCCTGCTCGGCGAGCAAGGCGATCTCGGTGACGACGTCGTCGAACGGCCGGCTGATCTCCTCGCCGCGCGTGTACGGCACGACGCAGAACGAGCAGTACTTCGAGCAGCCTTCCATGATCGAGACGAAAGCAGTCGGGCCTTCGGCGCGCGGTTCGGGCAGGCTGTCGAACTTCTCGATTTCCGGGAACGAGATATCGACCTGCGGCTTGCCGGTCGCACGGCGCGCTTCGATCATCTCGGGCAGGCGATGCAGGGTCTGCGGACCGAACACGAGATCGACGTAGGGCGCGCGCTTGACGATCGCCTCGCCTTCCTGGCTGGCGACGCAGCCGCCGACGCCGATGACGACCGACTTGCGATCCTGCTTGAGCTGGCGCCAGCGACCGAGCTGGCTGAAGACTTTTTCCTGCGCCTTCTCGCGGATCGAGCAGGTGTTGATCAGGATGACATCGGCTTCGTTTTCGTCCTCGGTCAGGGTCAGGCCGTGCGCAGCCTGCAGCACGTCGGCCATCTTGGCCGAGTCGTACTCGTTCATCTGGCACCCGTGCGTCTTGATGAAAAGCTTGCCGGTCATCGCTAGAAAATCCAGTCGGTCCAATAGTTTACGTTGTAGACTCCGGGCCTGCCAGAGGGCCGGTTTCATGCCGATCGAGGCGCGGATGCTTGGCAGCGTGATGCAAGTGCCGGAAACTCTTGGGCTGGGAAGGGTTCAATAGCAGCCATGCCACGTCGTCTCGCCATGCCAGCGATCGCCGCCCTGCTGTGGGCAGCGGGCGCGCTTGCGGCTTTTTCCGCGGCGCAGGCCGGCGTCCTCTACCGCTGCGAGGGCCCGAACGGCTCGATCGCGTATACCAACAAGACGGCGACGTTCACCAAGTGTACCGAGCTTTCGCGCTACGCCGATGCACCGGTGAAGAAGGCGGCGGTCGCGCGCGTCGCTGCCGCGAAGAAAGTGGAGGCCGACGAGAAGGCCGCGCCGACCGCCGGCAGCTGGGAGTATCGCGAGAACGTGCCCGAGAAACCGTACGTGAAGGCGACGAGTTCCGGCGTGACAAGCACCGCGATGCCGCTGCGGGCGGCGTCGTTCGGTGTGGAAAGCACGGCGACGCTGGTCCGGGCGGCGCCCCCGTCGCTGCCCGTCGCCGGCATGGTCGCCAAGGTTGACACCCCCGCCAGCGCGCCGGCGAAGCCGACGCCGAAGATCCTGCGCGGCGCGGTCTATCGCCTGCAGCGCGCCGACGGCATCACCGAGTACACCAACGTGAAGCCGAGTGGCGGCGCGTTCGCGGTGCTGTTCACCTATATCGCGACCTGCATCGCCTGCGACGTGCATTCGAAGATCGACTTCGCGAACACCGCGCTGAACCTCGTGGCGTTCAAGGACGAAATCGCCGCTGCGGCCGCCAGTTATGGTGTCGACGTGGCGCTGCTGCGCGCGGTGATCCATGCCGAATCGGCGTTCAACCCGATGGCAGTGTCGAACAAGGGCGCACAGGGACTGATGCAGTTGATGCCCGGAACCGCGGGCGACCTCGGCGTCACCGATGCGTTCGACGTCGCGCAGAACATCGGCGGCGGTGCGAAGTACCTTGCGCAGCTGCTCAAGGATTTCAACGGCAACACGCAGCTCGCGGCCGCTGCGTACAACGCGGGTGAAGGCGCGGTGCAGAAGTACGGCGGCATTCCGCCGTACGACGAAACGCAGGTTTACGTGCAACGCGTAGAGACTCTGCGCGATCGTTACCAGAAAGCGTTGTAGCGAACAGCGCCATGACGTCTCCCACATCCGAGGTCTAGTGCGACGACGCCGCGCGTGCCACTAGGCGGTTTACGCGCCGGTCGTACTCGGCGCCGGCCTCTGCACCAGCGTCAAATCCACATTGAACGGGATATTGCGCCGCAGTCCTTCGATATGCACCTTGGTGCCGGGCGCGAGCGCGGCTTCGCGGTTCAGCAGATCGATCTGATCGACGATCGCCGTTCCATCCAGCTTGAGCAGCACATCGTTCGGCTGCAGCCCGGCCTGGGCGGCCGGGCTCTCCGGAATCACGCGCATGATGACCACGCCGCGCTGATGCGGCGCGGAACCCGGCGTGAGCGGCATGTCGGTGTAGTCGGCGCCGATCCAGCCGCGGATGATCTTGCCGTGCTTGATGATCTGCTCGAAGACGGTCTTCGCCGTCGCCACCGGGATCGCAAAACCGATGCCTTCGGCGCCCGGCGTGTAGGTGCCGCGATTGTCCGATGTGGGGGTGCGCGGATAAACCGCAGTGTTGATGCCGACCAGCTCGCCGAGCGCGTTGACGAGCGCGCCGCCGGAATTGCCGGCATTGATCGCGGCGTCGGTCTGGATGAAGTCCTCATAGGCCGACATGCGCAGCTGGCGTCCGGTCGCGCTGACGATACCCATGGTCACGGTCTTGCCGATGCCGACTGGATTGCCGATCGCGAGCACGACATCGCCGACATCGACCGTGGCATCGTCGGCGACGTCGATCGTCGGCAGGTCGCGCGCGTCGATCTTGAGCACGGCGAGATCGGTTTCCGCGTCGGTGCCGACCACCTGCGCATGCGCGGCGCCGCTGTCGAACAGCACCTGGATGTCGTCGGCGCCGCTGATGACGTGGTTGTTGGTCAGTACGTAGCCGTCG
>Ga0193717_1001785_pt1 | contig 12903 bp, 8 predicted proteins | sample U2c2metaG_FD_145900 | JGI IMG/M metagenome (GOLD analysis project Ga0193717, IMG submission 145900) | Soil microbial communities from a riparian zone of the East river system, Colorado, United States - U2c2 | ecosystem: Environmental > Terrestrial > Soil > Riparian zone | place: USA: East River...
CTGGCGGTTGTCCGCCTCGTGGCGGAACGGCCGCGCCGTCGCCTCGATCAGGTTGTTCAGCAGCACTTCCTGCGCATCGACCGTGACGGTTCCGGACTCGATCTTGGACAGATCGAGAATGTCGCTGATCAGATTCAACAGATCGGTTCCGGCGCCATGGATGGTGCGCGCGAAGTCGACCTGCTTCGGCAACAGGTTGCCGTCGGGGTTTTCGGAAAGCTGCTGTCCGAGGATCAGGATCGAATTGAGCGGCGTGCGCAGCTCGTGCGACATGTTGGCGAGGAACTCCGACTTGTACTTGGACGTCAGCGCAAGTTCGGTCGCCTTGTCTTCCAGCGCGCGGCGCGCCTGCTCGATTTCCTGATTCTTGCGCTCGACCTCGACGTTTCGCTCGGCGAGCTGTTGCGCCTTCTGTTCGAGCTGCTCGTTGGTCTGCTGCAATTCCTTCTGCTGCGCCTGCAGCTCGCCGGCGAGCTGCTGCGACTGCTTGAGGAAGCCCTCGGTCTGCATCGTGGCTTCGATCGAGTTGAGCACAATGCCGATCGAGTCGGTGAGCTGCTCGAGGAACGCCATTTGCAGCGCCGTGAACGCCGTGACCGAGGCGAGTTCGATGACCGCCTTGACGTCGTTCTCGAACAGCACCGGCAGCACGACGATATTCTGCGGCACCACCTTGAACAGCGCCGAGCCGATCGGCACGGCGTGCGGCGGCATCGAGGTGATCAGCATGCGCCGCTTGTCCGTCGCACACTGTCCGATCAGGCCGCTGCCGAACTCGACCCGCTGCGGATGGCCATTCACGCCGTCGTCGGCGAATGCCGAGAGCAGCCGCAGGCTCGGAGCCTGGTCGGCTTCCACCTGGTAAATGACACCGAGCTGCGCGTCGACCAGCGGCGTCAACTCGCTGAGCAGGAGCCGTCCCACGGTCTGCAGGTCGCGCTGACCCTGCAGCATGTTGGTGAAGCGCGCGAGGTTGGTCTTGAGCCAGTCCTGTTCGGTGTTGCGGTCGGTGGTCTGCCGCAAGTTCTCGATCATCGTATTGATGTTGTCTTTGAGCTCGGCCACTTCGCCGCGTGCATCGACCTGAATCGAGCGGGTGAGGTCGCCCTTGGTCACCGCGGTCGCCACCTCGGCGATGGCGCGCACCTGCGTGGTCAGGTTGGCGGCGAGCAGGTTCACGTTGCCCGTGAGGTCCTTCCATGTGCCGGCCGCGCCGGGCACGTTCGCCTGGCCGCCAAGGCGGCCTTCGACGCCGACCTCGCGCGCCACGGTCGTCACCTGATCGGCGAAGGTCGCGAGCGTGCCGGTCATGTTGTTGATGGTCTCGGCGAGCGCCGCGACTTCGCCCTTCGATTTCACCGTGAGGTTCTGCTTCAGGTCGCCGTCGGCGACGGCGGTGACGACCTTCACGATGCCGCGCACCTGCTCGGTCAGGTTCGCCGCCATCACGTTCACGGTGTCGGTCAAATCCTTCCAGGTACCGGCGACGCCGGGCACCTCGGCCTGTCCACCGAGCTTGCCCTCGGTGCCGACTTCGCGCGCCACGCGCGTGACTTCCGACGCGAAGGCGTTGAGCTGGTCCACCATGGTGTTGATGGTGTTCTTCAGCTCGAGGATTTCGCCCTTCACATCGACGGTGATCTTGCGCGACAGGTCGCCGCGGGCGACCGCCGTCGTCACCTCGGCGATGTTGCGGACCTGCGTGGTGAGGTTCGCGGCGAGCAGGTTGACGTTGTCGGTGAGGTCTTTCCATGTACCCGCGGCGCCCGGCACGTTGGCCTGACCGCCGAGGCGGCCCTCGGTGCCGACCTCGCGCGCGACGCGCGTCACTTCGCCGGCGAACGAGCGGAGCTGGTCGGTCGTGGTGTTGAGCGTTTCCTTGAGCTGCAAGAGCTCGCCGCGCACGTCGACGGTGATCTTCTTCGACAGATCGCCACCCGCAATGGCGGTCGCAACCTCGGCGATGTTGCGGACCTGCGAGGTCAGGTTGCCTGCCATGAAGTTGACGTTGTCGGTGAGGTCCTTCCAGGTGCCGGCGACGCCGGGCACTTCGGCCTGGCCGCCGAGCTTGCCTTCGGTGCCGACCTCGCGCGCCACGCGCGTGACTTCCGAGGCGAACGCGTTGAGCTGGTCCACCATCGTGTTGATGGTGTCCTTGAGCTGCAGGATTTCGCCGCGCACGTCGACTGTGATCTTGCGCGAAAGGTCACCGCGGGCGACCGCCGTGGTCACCTCGGCGATGTTGCGCACCTGGGCGGTCAGGTTGCCGGCCATCGAGTTCACGCTGTCGGTCAGATCCTTCCAGGTGCCGGCGACGCCCGGCACGTTGGCCTGGCCGCCGAGACGGCCTTCGGTACCGACTTCGCGCGCGACGCGCGTCACCTCGCCGGCGAACGCGTTAAGCTGGTCCACCATCGTGTTGATGGTTTCTTTCAGCTGCAGGATTTCGCCGCGCACGTCGACCGTAATCTTGCGCGACAGGTCGCCGCCGGCGACCGCGGTGGTCACCTCGGCGATGTTGCGCACCTGAGCGGTGAGGTTGCCGGCCATCGAGTTCACCGAGTCGGTCAGGTCCTTCCAGGTGCCGGCAACGCCCGGCACGGCCGCCTGGCCGCCGAGCTTCCCTTCGGTGCCGACCTCGCGCGCGACGCGCGTCACTTCGCCGGCGAACGCGTTGAGCTGGTCCACCATCGTGTTGAGCGTTTCCTTCAGCTGCAGGATTTCGCCCGACACGTTCACGGTGATCTTCTTCGACAGGTCGCCTTGCGCCACGGCGGTCGCGACCTCGGCGATGTTGCGCACCTGACCGGTCAGGTTCGACGCCATCGAGTTGACGCTGTCGGTCAAGTCCTTCCAGGTTCCGCCGACGCCGCGCACGATCGCCTGGCCGCCGAGCTTGCCTTCGGTACCGACTTCGCGCGCGACGCGGGTCACCTCGCCGGCAAAGCCGTTGAGCTGATCCACCATGGTGTTGATGGTGTCCTTCAGCTCCAGAATTTCGCCACGCACGTCCACGGTGATTTTCTTCGACAAATCGCCGTTGGCGACGGCGGTGGTCACCTCGGCGATATTGCGCACCTGGCCGGTCAGGTTGCCGGCCATCGAGTTCACCGAGTCGGTCAAGTCCTTCCAGGTGCCGGCGACACCGAGCACGTTCGCCTGACCGCCGAGGCGGCCTTCGGTGCCGACCTCGCGTGCGACGCGCGTCACTTCGCCGGCGAAGGCGTTGAGCTGGTCCACCATCGTGTTGACGGTGTCCTTGAGCTGCAGAATTTCGCCCGAGACGTTGACGGTGATCTTCTTCGACAGGTCGCCGCCCGCGATGGCGGTCGCCACCTCGGCGATGTTGCGGACCTGCGAGGTCAGATTGCCCGCCATCGAGTTGACGCTGTCGGTGAGGTCCTTCCAGGTGCCGGCGACGCCGGGCACCTGCGCCTGGCCGCCGAGCTTGCCTTCGGTGCCGACCTCGCGCGCGACGCGCGTTACTTCGGAGGCGAACGCATTGAGTTGGTCCACCATCGTGTTGATGGTGTCCTTCAGTTCGAAAACCTCGCCTTTCACGTCCACGGTGATCTTGCGCGAGAGGTCGCCGCGCGCCACCGCGGTGGTCACCTGCGCGATGTTGCGCACCTGCGTGGTCAAGTTGCCCGCCAGAAGATTGACGTTGTCGGTGAGGTCCTTCCAGGTGCCGGCAACGCCGGGCACGATCGCCTGGCCGCCGAGTTTACCCTCAGTGCCGACCTCGCGGGCGACGCGCGTCACTTCGGAGGCGAACGAACGCAGCTGATCGACCATCGTGTTGATGGCTTCCTTGAGCTGGAGAATTTCGCCGCGTACGTCGACGGTGATCTTCTTCGACAGGTCGCCGTTGGCCACCGCGATCGTCACCTCGGCGAGATTGCGCACCTGACCGGTCAGGTTCGATGCCATCGAGTTGACGCTCTCGGTCAGGTCCTTCCACACGCCGGTCACTTCGGGCACCTGGGCCTGGCCGCCGAGCTTGCCCTCGGTGCCGACCTCGCGCGCGACGCGGGTCACCTCGGAGGTGAACACGCCGAGCTGCCGGATCATGGTGTTGACGATGTTGGCGGACTGCAGGAACTCGCCCTTGAGCGGCCGCCCGTCGACGTCGAGCCGAACAGTCTGAAGGAGGTCGCCCTGCGCGACCGCGCCGATGACGCGGGTCACCTCGCGGGTCGGCCAGAGCAGGTCATCGATCAGCGTGTTGACCGAGGATTCCATCTCGTGCCACGAGCCGCCCGACAGGCCCAGCCGTACGCGCTGCCGTGTCTTGCCCTCGCGGCCGACCACCTGTCCGACCTGCTCAAGCTGCTTGGCCATCCGCTCGTTGGCGGCGACGATTTCATTAAAAGTGTCGGCAATCTTGCCTTCGATGCCGAGCTGGTTACCCGCCATCCGGACCGAAAAGTCGCCGACCCGCATCGCCTGGAGGGCATAGAGGAGGTGATTGAGGTCGAGCGAGTCCTTGCCGTTGGGAGTGGGTCTCGCGCTCGGGGGTGGAACGGCTATTTTCTTCCGTACGGAGCTGACGTCAGTCTTGGTCGGCATGAAGCTCTCCCGGCGCATTCATCTGCCCGATAGCGATCACAAAATATGGGCAAGCTCGTGGGTGGCGGTCAAAAATGGCCGCAAGCGGGAACTTTACGTTGTCAGATGCGATCGGCGCACCGACCCTGGCCGACATGGGGCCCCCCTAGGCCATCCCGCGGGTCACAACCCACCGGAACTCCAAGCCAATTCCGATGTTTCGAAATGGTTCCGCAGCCGAACGATTTTTTTTCGAAGAGGTGGGGCAGTTTACCCCGCCTGCAACTGTGCAGTGCCTCGTTCGGTTGATCTGCCGCGTTAGCGATGTCAGCCCAGCTGCTCTGCACGGCGCAAGCTGCCGATCATCGAGACATTGAGCAGGTATTCATACGTGCGGTCGCCGTCGGCCGCGATCTCCAGGAGTCTATTCCTGAATTCGTCTCCTCCAGACTCAAGATTCTTCTTGTTTTGGATCGATTGCTTCTCGACGTGCTCCTTGGTCACGAGCCGTCGCTGCCGGTCGTAGCGATCGAGTTCGCTCTCCGGCTTTGTGCCGCGCCAAACATCAATGAGGCGCGCCGTCAGATTCATGGCATCGTGAATCCCGCCGTTCATGCCCATCCCGCCGAGCGGGTTGTTGATATGGGCCGCGTCACCCACGAGAAATGCGCGTCCAGAGCAAAACGTCTTGGCGACGCGTTGATGGACTCTGTACAGCGTCGTGTGGGCGATCTCGTAAGCGGAAATTCCCGGCACGATCCGAGCCATCAGCGATTGTGCTAAGGCATGTGACAAAGCCAAGTCATCAGGTTCGTCCGCCGAAATCGGAAACATGACGCGCCACAGATTCGGGATCTGCAGCAGGAAATACCAGCGCTCCGGATCGGCGACATAGTTCACGGATACGAGATCCGGGATCACGGCATGGAAATTGAACGGTGTGCTGACGACGAGAAATCGCTCCGGCCAGGTAAATCCCTCGAACTCGATCGCAAGCGACTGCCGCACTTCGCTGCGCGCTCCGTCCGCTCCGATCAGCCACCGCCCCGTATGAGTTTCCGCGCGTCCGTTGCGATCAACCGCAATCTCGACGCTTGCGGCATCTTGAGTCACACGACGAACCGGAGATGAAAATTCAATGCGAAAATTCGGATCGCCACGCAGCCGATCGAGCAATACCTGCGTCAACTTGGATTGCTCGCACTGCAGCCGAAACGGATGCCGGGTGACGTCGCGGATGGCGGCAAAATCGAACTGAGCGATCAAACCATCCGGACTGGCCCGGTATTGGAATTTGGGCGCAACCAGTCCCTGATCGATCAGCGCCTGCGCCACGCCGAGGTCGCCGAGCATGTCGAGCGTCGGCGGATGGAAGGTCGAGGCGCGGGACTCATCGCCGAGCGTGGGTCCCGCCTCGAACACCGTCACCGGAACGCCATGGCGCACCAGATTGGTTGCTGCCACCAGCCCGACCGGGCCCGCGCCGGCAATCAGAACTCGTTCCTGAACCGTCATGTGCGTCGGATGCGGCGACAATCGGTGTCGATCTATTGGATCGGCTCGATCCCCGCTTTGCTAATGATCACCCGCCACTTCTCGGTCTCCGACACGATGAACTTGGCAAGATCGTCAGGGCCGGGCGCAACCGGCTCGGCACCCTGCTCGATGAAACGCGTCCGTAAGGTCGGATCGTTCACGGCTTCCGCGAGACCCTTGTAGAGCTTGTCGATGATCGGTTTAGGCGTTCCGGCCGGCGCCAGCAGCGCGAGCCAGCCGAACGTTTCGTAATTCGCGACGCCCGCCTCCGCGGCGGTCGGCACCTCGGGCAACGCCGTCATGCGCTTGTTGCTGGTGACCGCCAGCGGCCGCGCGTCCCCGGTTTTCAGCACCGCCAGCACGTTCGGCAGGAACTGGAATCCGAGCGGCACCGAGCCGGCAATGAAGTCGGGCGTGTATTGGGCGATGTTGCGATACGGCACGTGCGTGAGTTCGACGCCGGCGATCTGCTCGAAATACACGCCGGCCAGATGCTGCGAACTTCCGACGCCGACCGACCCGTAGTTCAGTTCCTTCGGGTGCAATTTCGCGTAGGCGACAAGCTCCGGCAATGTCTTCGGCGGCAGCTTGGAATTGATCACGACCACGTTGGGCAGGACGGCAAACAGCGAAATCGGCGCAAAGGCGGTCTGCGGCTCATAACCGAGGTCGCGGTAAAGGCTCTTGTTGGCGGCGAGCGGGCCGGACGTGCTCATCACCAGCGTATAGCCGTCGGGCGCGGCCTTGATCGCCGCCGCCGTGCCGGTGTTGCCGCCCGCACCGGGACGATTGTCGACGATGAATTGTTGGCCAAGCGATGTCGCCATCCGGTTCAGCAGAATGCGCGTGACCACATCGCTCGCGCTGCCGCCCGCGAACGGCACAATGACCTGGATGACCCGTGTTGGGTAATCCTGAGCTCGCGCCGCGCCGCCCGGAATAGCGACGAACATTGCAAGGGTGATCGCGAGCGTTGCTCTTGTCTTCGTCATGAGTGCTTTCTTCCGATGGGATGCTCGTCAAGCGTCTTCGGATGCAATTGTCGCCAAAATCGCGGCCGACGCAAACCGGCGGTCACGCGACGGGTTGTGGCCGATTGCCGCCGGTATTGCGGCCCACGTGCGTCAAGCCACGATCGTGACGGCCGCGTGGGCCAATCGATCGACCGACAAGCCGGTCAGGCTCGCTTCACGGGCCCGAGTCTTCGATTCGAGGAATGTGCGCAGATTGGCCCGCACGGCTTCGTCCTCACGGTCGGCGGTTGCGGCAAGCGGCCGATCCGTGAACGCTTGAAACAGCAGCGCCTGCTCCATCTGCTCGGCCCCCAACTCCACGTCAAGAATTTGCTTGCGCAGCGCCTTGACGTCGTCATGCGCCATCTCCGGCATTGCTTTCATTGCGTCGCGTGCGGCGCGCAGCGGGTCCACGACCGAATCCCGCCAGGGCCGCACGGTGGCCTCAAAGGCTTCGATATCCTCTGCCGTCATGACCGTTTTGCGCGCGCCAAGCCACGCACAGAACATCAGCATGTTCACGTCGATGCCCAATACGTTTTGCAACGCAAGGCATTCGGCGGCGACTCCCGGCGCCGCATAAACCGCTAGAGAAAACTGCCAAAACGGATTATCGCTCTGCAGCAGAAGAAACTCCATGACTGGCGCGCGATGCGCTGCAAATTGTGCGCGTCGAAGCTAGCACCAGCACCGCAAGCCGCGAAAGGATGGCGTGATGGCAATGCCTGACATACGTGCGGAATCGCCTCCCGTCGCTGGCAGCAATCTCCCGCAGCCGATTACGACGTTGCGTGATTGGCTCGATCATCTTGCCGCACATGACAGGCTCGCCGTCATCCGGCCGGGCACCGCCCTCAAGTTCGAGCTTGCCGCGATCGCCAAGCGCCTCGATGGCGAGAAGGCGACGCTGTTTCCGCATCCCGGCGGCCATCCGATGCCGGTTATCTCGGGTCTCGTGTCCGACAGGCAATGGATTGCCGAGGCGATGGGCGTCGATTCGAGCCAGGTGCTGGCCCGCTTCCAGGATGCGGCACTCCATCCCCTGCCGTGGAGGGAAGTGACGTCAGCGCCGGTGCAGGAGGTGGTGCATCGCAATGTCGATCTTGCAAAGCTGTTGCCGCTGCCGACGCACAACGAGCACGACAACGGCGCCTACATCACGGCGGGACTGCTGATCGCGCGCAATCCGGTGACCGGCGTGCAGAACGTTTCGATCCATCGCCTGCAGCTCAGCGGCCCGGACCGGCTCGGTGTTCTGCTACTGCCGCGTCATACGAATGCATTCTACGAAATGGCCGAGCGCATGGGCCAGCCACTCGATGTCGCAATCGTGGTCGGGATCGATCCGTTGACGCTGCTATCGTCACAGGCGATCGCTCCGATCGATTTTGACGAACTCACGATCGCAGGCGCGCTGCATGGCGCGCCGCTGGAGGTCATCAAATGCCTCACCAGCGAGTTACGCGTGCCGGCGCAAGCCGAGATCGTGATCGAGGGGCAACTGTTGCGGCAGGTCCGCGAGCTGGAGGGGCCGTTCGGCGAATTTCCGCAGTATTACGGGGACCGCGCCAAACGTCAGGTGATCGCGATCAGCGCGGTGACACATCGCCGGGATGCGATGTTCCACACCATTGTCGGCGGCGGTCTCGAGCATCTGCTGCTCGGCGGCATCCCGCGCGAGGCGACATTGCTGGCGCATCTGCAACGCAGCTTTCCGAATGTGCACGACGTTCATCTCGCGCGCGGCGGCGTCTGCCGCTATCACCTCTATGTGCAAATCGCGAAGCGGCAGGAAGGCGAGGCGAAGAACATCATGCTGGGCGCGTTCGCCGGCCATTACGACGTCAAGCACGTGATTGTCGTCGACGAGGACGTCGACATCCACAATCCAGCCGAGGTCGAATGGGCGGTGGCGACGCGCTTTCAGGCGGATCGCGATCTCGTCATCGTGCCGGAAAGCCAGGGCTCGAAGCTCGATCCTTCGACCCGCGACGGCGTCGGCGCCAAGATGGGGCTCGACGCGACCAAGCCGCTCGATGCCGATGAGATGAAGTTCAAGCGCATCCGCGTGCCGGGCGAGGATGAGGTCGATCTGGTCCGCGTTGTTTCCGCCACGCCAAGCCAGTCCTGGCGCAACGCCATCGGCGCATAACGGCTCGCGTCAGCGCGCAGGCGTTTTCGGCCGCCGCTTTTCGCCGGTCCAGCGCCGCACCACCCCGAGATCGATGTCGAACAGGTCGAGCACGCGGCCAAGCGTATGGTCGACCATCTCGTCGAGCGATTGCGGGTGCGCGTAAAACGCCGGCACCGGCGGATAGACGATCGCGCCGGCTTCGGTGACGGCGGCCATGCTGCGGATATGACCGAGATGCAGCGGCGTTTCGCGCAGCATCAGCACCACGCGGCGACGTTCCTTCAACGCGACGTCGGCGGCGCGCGAGATCAGGTTCGCCGTCACGCCGGTCGCGATCTCGCTCATAGTCTTGATCGAGCACGGCGCAACGATGACGCCGAGATTGCGGAACGATCCGCTGGAACAGGCGGCGCCCAGGTCCTGATTGGAGTACACGACATTGGCGAGCGCTTCCACGTCGGCGAGCTTCAGCGCGGTCTCGGCAGCAAGCGTGGTCTTTCCGGCATTCGAAATGATCAGGTGCGTCTCAATGTCCGTGTTCTGGAGCAGCTCAAGCAGCCGCACCCCATAGACCGCGCCGGATGCGCCGCTGATGCCGACGATCAGGCGTTTGGCGGGGCCGTCGGAAGGCGTTCGTTTCCCGGTCTTTTGCAACATGATGAGCCGCCTGCCGGTACCTGCGCGAGCTGGGAGTCTTATTTGATGCTGAAGTCTTCTTTAGTCAGCTTGGTACCCTTCATCTCTTCGCGCATCCAGGTGGGAAGCATCCCCCTGCCGGTCCATTTCAAGCGGGCGTTTTTCTTCGATTGATACTTCGGTTCGGGTTTCTTGCGTTTGCCCGTGCGCGGAACACGCATAACGGTGCGCACGGCCGCTGCCGCCTTGTTGGACGCATAAACCTGAAGGCCGGCAATCTGACCCTCGAGGATTTCACGCTGCTGCTTGACCTTGGCGGCAAGCGTCGCTTCGAGACTGTCGATGTAAGCGCGTAATTGGCCGACTTCCATTTTCGCGAAATTTTTCGTTAACGCCTTGACTGATTTTTTCTTGTTCTTTGAACCGGGCGGACGGCCGCGACGCTTTGCTTTCTTCGCCATGGGGACTCCGAGATAAAGACTGGTTGCGCGCCCGCCTTATAGGCTGGTCGCAATTCATTTCAAGTCGAATGTATGAGAACTCTAAAGAGATTCCGCGGGTTCGGTCCCAATTATCCCTGCTTGCGGACGAATTCCAAAAGCAGCTCGGTCACCTTCTCGGGTTGCTCCTGCTGCACCCAATGCCCGGCGCCCGCGACAAGATGACATCCGAGCATTTGGGTGCATGCGGTTGCTTGCATCTGCTCGAAATCGCCCGGCTTCTGGTAGACACCCCAGTCGCTGGCGCCTGCGATGAAGCAGGACGGCACATCGATCGTGCGGCCGGAGAAGAGTTCGAGATCGGCGTTCGGCGTCCCGGCGGTTCGGCATCGATACCACTGCAGACCGCCCTGGAAACCCGTGCGGGCAAATTCCGCGCTGTAGACGCGCAGCTCATCTTCGGTCAGCCACCGGCACGCCGCGATTTCGGACGCGGACGGCATCTCGGCCGCCACCGTCTCGGCCATGCCCTTGTCGAGATCCATGACGTAATAGGTCGGCAGCTTGGCCAATTCCTCGGCGTTCCACGCCTTGAGACGGAACGGCTGGTTCTGCTTCCAGTCCGCGCTCTTGTGGTGATAGTAGGCGCGCAGGAAAGCGTGCAGGCCGTGCGGTGCGTTGCGCATGTTGTCGTCGGCTTCGCGGGTCGAATAAAACCAATGATAGTGCTTGCGCGGCCGGTCCAGCGCCGCGAGATCGTCGAGAAACTTGAGGCTGGTCGCCTGGGAGGGGAGCGGCGGCGGCCCGGCGAACGGCGCGCTCATCATCGCCACCGAACGAAACACATCCGGCCGCGCGAGCGCGCAATAGGCCGCGACCGGCGAACCGAAGTCGTGCCCCATGACGGCCGCAACGGAACGATGGCCGAGCGCGAACACGAGCGCCAGCGCATCCTTCACCACATTGAGGATGCGGAATGAGTTGAGATCGCCGTCATAGGCGGCGTCCCAGCCCCTGGTGCGGCCATAGCCACGCTGGTCCGGCGCGATCACGTGAAAGCCGGCGGCCGCCAGCGGCAGCATCACTTTGCGCCAGCTATAAGCCAGTTCGGGAAATCCGTGCAGCAGCAGGATGCACGGCCTTCCCGCAACCTCATGACCGGCCTCCAGGACGTGCATCGTGAGGCCGTTGACGCCGCTGACGAAGCGCGACCGAATGCCGGAGGGGAGCGGAAGCTCTGCGAGCGATGTCATCACCGTCAACCCTCCATGCACAAAGCGGCCCTTTTCAACGCCGGTCGTCTTCGCTTAGCGTCGGTGAAATTCCCGGTCACCGTCAGAGCAGGAAACCCGCACAATGGCAAAGCTGCCGCTTGAGCACATCACGGTCCTCGACTTGACCCTGCATCGCGCCGGGCCGACCTGCGCGCGGCAGTTCGCCGACTGGGGCGCGAAGGTCATCAAGATCGAAGTGCCGGGCGGACCGAAGGGCGAGGCCACAGGCGCCAATCGTCTCGGTCCCGACTACCAGAACCTGCATCGCAACAAACTGAACATGACGCTGAACCTCAAGAGCGAGGAGGGGAGAGCGATCTTCCTCGATCTTGCAAAACATGCCGACGTGGTGATCGAGAATTATCGCTCCGACGTGAAGCATCGGTTGGGCATCGATTACGAGGCGGTTGCCAAGGTCAATCCGCGTATCGTCTACGGCAGCATCGCGGGTTTTGGGCAAGATGGCCCCGACGCGAAGCGCCCGGGTGTCGATCAGATCGCGCAAGGCATGGGCGGCTTGATGTCCATCACGGGCGAACCCGGCCGCGGCCCGATGCGGGTCGGCATTCCGATCGCGGACCTGACTGCGGGGCTATTCCTGTTTCAGGCGTGCCTTCTGGCGCTGATGCAGCGCGACCAAACAGGCGTGGGTCAATGGGTGCACACGTCGCTCTTGGAATCGCAGATCTTCATGCTCGATTTCCAGGCCGCGCGCTGGCTCCTGTCGGGCGAAGTCGCCAAGCAGGCCGGGAACGATCACCCAACCGCGATTCCGACCGGTGTGTTTCCCACCTCCGATGGCTACATCAACATCGCGGCGTCGGGCGACCAGCTCTGGAAGCGCTTCTGCGAGGCCGCCGGCGCAACCGATCTATTGTCCGATCCGGCGCATGCCACGAGTGAACTGCGCTCACGCAACCGCAAGACACTCAACGAAGGGATCAGCCGCGTCACCAAGACGAAGACGAGTGCGCATTGGGTGAAGCTGTTGAACGACGCGGGCGTTCCCTGCGGGCCGATCAATTCCATCGACCAGACGTTTGCCGAGCCGCAGGTGCAGCATCTCGGCATTGCCAAGCCCGTGCGGCATCCCGAGCTCGGCGACATCAAGGTGGTAGGCCAGCCGATCAACCTCACCAAGGCGCCGCAACCCGCCGAATACCGGCCGACGCCGGAGCTTGGCCAACACACCGACGAGATCATGGCGAGCCTCGGCCACGACGCGAAGGCGATTGCCGGATTTCGATCGCGCGGCGCGATCTAACCCGCATCATGAGCGAGCCCTTTGCAACGCTGGTCACCGGATCGAGCGGCAACCCGCC
>Ga0193717_1001786_pt1 | contig 12902 bp, 11 predicted proteins | sample U2c2metaG_FD_145900 | JGI IMG/M metagenome (GOLD analysis project Ga0193717, IMG submission 145900) | Soil microbial communities from a riparian zone of the East river system, Colorado, United States - U2c2 | ecosystem: Environmental > Terrestrial > Soil > Riparian zone | place: USA: East River...
GCCGGCGGCGAGAACGAATTCACCCGCTGGGGCTTTCGCGACGTGATCGCGCGCAAGGCGATGGATATCGTCCAGCCCGATCTCTGCGCCGCCGGCGGCTTCTCGGAATGCAAGAAGATCGCGACGCTGGCCAGCGCCTTCGGCGTGGAATGCGTGCCCCATGCCTGGGGCTCGGTCATCGGCCTTGCCGCGACGGTGCAGTTCCTCGCGGCCCTGCCCGACCAGCCGCCAGCGCTGCGGCCGCTATCGCCGATGCTGGAGTTCGAGCAGACGCCCAATCCGTTGCGCGACACGCTGGCCGAGGAATCGATCGAGCAGAAGAAGGGCATTGTCACGGTGCCGACCGGACCAGGCCTCGGTATCGAGATCGATCGCGCCCAACTCGCGAAATATAAGGTGGCGTAGTGCACGCCCTCACCATGCGGAGGAAACTATGAAGACAAGAATCATGGCGCTCGTCGGCGCGCTCGCAGCACTTCTCGCCGGCCCGGCCTTCGGCCAGGCGGGCTTCCCGTCCAAGGAGGTACGCTTCATCAACGGCTTTCCGGCGGGCGGCAGTTCCGACATCATCGGCCGCCTGCTGGCCGAGCAGTTCACCAAGCAGCTTGGCAGGACGGTCGTGGTCGACAACAAGGCCGGCGCTTCGGGCATGATCGCCGCGCTGGAAACCGCCAAGTCACCGCCCGACGGCCACACCATCCTGCTCGCCTCGATGGCGATGATGACCGTGCTGCCGCAGATGATCAAAACCAACCTCGATGTCGACAAGGATCTGACGACCATCGGCAACGTGGCCGGCGTCTATAACATCCTCGTGGTCGGCAAGGACACGCCCTATCAAAACTGGAAGGATGTCGAGAAGGCAGCCAAGGCCGCGCCGGAGAAGGTGACCTGCGCGACGGTGGGCTCCGGCTCGAGCCAGCAGCTCTCCTGCGCCTTGTTCATGGCGCTCACCGGTACCAAGCTCACGCAGGTGCCCTATCGCGGCGGCGCGCCGGCGATCATCGACATGACCGGTGGCCGCGTCGACATGATGTGGGGCAACATGCCGGAGTTCATGGGCCAGATCCGGGGCGGCGGCCTGCGCGCCATCGGCTACGGCGCCGATTCGGTCTCGCCGCTGCTGCCCGAGGTGCCGGTCATCTCCAAGACCGGCCTGAAGGATTTCGTGATCCACAACTGGTTCGGCCTGGTCGGTCCCGCCGGCATGCCGCCCGAGCTGGTGCAGCGCTGGAACGACGAGCTCGCCAAGGCGCTCGCCTCGCCCGAACTCAAGCAGAAATTCGCCGACAACGGCCTTGAGATCATCGGTGGCACGAAGGCCCAGTTCGACAAGGAGATCGCGGAGGATCGGGTCAAATGGGGCAAGATCATCCGCGACTTCAACATCAAGCCGGAGAATTGACCCTTCTGCTGGGAGCGCGCGACTCCAGTCGCGCTCATGAATCATGAGGCGCCGCTGGAGTGGCGCGCTCCCAGCTATGAAGTGATGAGATCCGAGGCCTTCTCCGCGATCATGTTGGTCGCGGCGTAGGTGTTGCCGGAAACCATCGTCGGCATGCAGGAGGCGTCGGCCACGCGCAGGCCGTCGAGGCCGATGACCCGCATGCTCCTGGGATCGACCACGGCCATCGGGTCGGTGCCGAGCTTGCAGGTGCCGATCGGATGGTAGGTCGTCGAGCCGGTGGCGCGGGCGTGGGCCATCAATTGGTCGTCGGTGACGACATCCGGGCCGGGGAAGTTCTCGCGCAGCACGAGGTCGCTGAGCGGCCTGGTGGCAAGCAGGCGGCGCAGGTATTTCATCGCCGCCAGCAGGGCGTCGCGGTCGATCCGGTCGGCGAGATAGTTGGGCTGGATCTCGGGCTTGGCGGTCGGGTCGGACGACAGCGCCTTGAGGTGGCCCTTGCTCTCCGGCCGCAGTTGCGCGGCGCCGAGTGTCATGCCGGGCACCGAGTCCAGGGTGGTCGTGCCGTAGCCTGCGCCGCCATAGCTCGCCGGCGCGAAATAGAGCTGCATGTCGGGCGTCTCGAGCTCGGGCCGCGTCTTGAGATAGCCGCCGGCATGGCTCGGGCTCGTCGCCAGCAGCCCCTTGCGGGTGAACAGATAGCGCACGACCTCGCCCACCAGCCGCAGCCCGTGGCTGCGCTCGTTGAGCGAGCCGGCGCCTTTGACCAATGCCGAAATGCGAATGGCGTAATGGTCGCGCAGGTTCCGGCCGACTCCGGGCAAAGCGTGCCTGGTGGCGACGCCGATGTCGGAGAGCCAGGCCGGATCGCCGATGCCGGAGATCTGCAGGAGCTGCGGCGTGTTGATGGCGCCGCCGCTCAAGATCACATCGCGCCGCGCCCGGATCGAGACCGTCTGCCCGTTCTGCCGGAAGGTGACGCCAACCGCGCGCTTGCCCTCGAGATCGACGCGCTCGGCCAGGGCATGAGTGATGAGCTTGAGGTTGGCGCGACCCAGGATCGGCCGCAGATAGGCATCGACCGGGCTCCAGCGCCGGCCGCCGCGCATCATCTGCTGATAGAGCAGGGTGCCTTCCTGGTCGCCGCTATTGTAGTCGGGCGTACGCTTCAGCCCGAGCGCCTCGTTGGCTGCCATATAGGCGTCGCTCAGCACGTGCGGCTCGCTCTGATCCTCGATGCGGAGCGGGCCTGAGCGCCCGCGCACGGCGTCATCGCCGCCGACGCGGGTCTCGGCGCGCTTGAAATAGGGCAGCACGTCGCTCCATGACCAACCGCGGCAGCCCAGTTGCGCCCACATGTCGTAATCGGCCGCCTGACCGCGCACATAGAGATGGCCGTTGATCGAGCCCGAGCCACCCAGCACTTTTCCGCGTGGAAATTTGATGCGCCGGTTGTCGATGAAGGGACCGGGCGCGGTCTCGTAACCCCAGTTGAGCTTGTCGTTGTAGACGGTCTTGTTGAAGCCCGCCGGCACCTTGATCCAGATGTGGTTGTCCTTGCCGCCGGCCTCGAGCAGCGCGACCGTGTTCTTGTCCGACTCGGTCAGCCGGTTGGCCAGCACGCAACCCGCGGCACCCGCGCCCACGATCACATAGTCGAACTCTTCCATCGGCCTTGGTCCCACCCTCTGCCTTCTTGTTTAGAAGCTACCGCATAGTAGGACGTAGTCCCGAGAAGGCCAACATAGCGCCGATTTCTGCCGAAACTGATAGGATCAGGCGGGTCGGCTTCATCAATTCGGGTGAATCACGCGATCTCTCGCCCACTATCGTCGAGCGGGCTAGCCAGCGATCACGAAGGGGCTGAGGCTTCGTCTTGCGCCGGGTCACACTCCCGGATAAATCCGCCTCGACTTGATTTCAAGCGAGCACGGCCCGTCGTTCTGTGGCGACGTGCTCCACCATCTACCAACTCCAGAGCGGCACATGCGACGGAGTCTCTGTGCGCGTGACAGCTGTCACGCCGGAATGGCCAAGCCATTGTCTGGCCATTCCGGCGTGCGACGATGATACTTCAGTCGTGCTACTGGATAACGATCTCGACGCGGCGGTTCTGCGGCTCGCGCACGCCGTCGCCGGTCTGCACCAGCAGCTGCGTCTCGCCCTTGCCGATGACGGCGATCGCGGTGGTCGGCACGCCGTTGCGGACCAGCGCGTCCTTGACCGTATTGGCACGACGCAGCGACAGCGCCATGTTGTAGGACTCCGGACCGGTCGTGTCGGTGTGGCCGGTCGCCGTGATGCGGGCGTTACCCTTGGTCTTGTAGGCGTTGGCCGCCTGCTGGATCGTGGCCAGGGCCTGGTCAGACAGGTTCGAGCGGTCCCAATCGAAGAACACCATGTAGCTCGGCGCCTGGGTTACAGGCGGCGGCGGCGGAGGCGCCGCGACTTGCGCGGCCTGACCGAATTTGTAGGTCACGCCCAGCATCGCGGTGATGTTGTTGTTCTGGTACTGCAGGCCGCCGCCGTTCGTGGTGCCGTAATAGCGCCCGTCGAGGTTGACCCGGAAGTTCTGATCGATGTTCCAGGACACGCCGACGATGCCCTGGTAGGCAAACTCGGTGCTGCACAGCGAGCAACCGTTGATGGCGGAGTCGGCAAACGCAATACCGGCGCCAGCGCCGATATAGGGCGTGATCGTCGCACCCGGGATGAAGTCATAAAGCACATTGACCATAGCCGAAAGCTGGTTGATCCGGCCACTGGTGTTGCTGAAGATATTGCCAAAGTTGGCGGTGCCCTGGCCGTTATTGCTGCGGTAGACGCCTTCCAACTCGACGCGAGGACCGACAAAGTCGTAACCGACGACGCCGCCTACGGCATAGCCCAGGTCCATGTTGTAGTTGCTGCTGTTGAGTAACCAATTCAGGCCACCTTCAGCACCGACATAAACACCGGGAAGCGGTTGGTAATTCTGAGTGAACAGAGATTGCGCTTGGGAAATCGAGGGTAGGACGACCAACGCGGCCGCGCCTAAAAGAGCATTTTTCATCGAGATTCCTTTGTTTAAGACTAAATGCCCCCGCCAAAAACTTTGTAGGAGGAAGTTGACGCACCTCAATCTACGCGTGAAGAGGTTGTGGTGGTCTTTCCTCCTACAATCTCAAAACCCGCTCCGGCCCCCTCCCCCAGCCGATCCACTTTTTCCACGCGGCGCTGTGCCTTTGCCGGATGTCGGACGGGTCGAACCCTTGATCTCTTCTGCCGTCACGCGGCAATCGTGATTGGCATCATACCGCGCAAAAATTGGACTGGGCTTGTCAGCGAATTCACTGCGGCCAATTCGGCCGTCATTGTTGTCATCGAAATAAGCCATATCGGCTCCAGCGAAAATCGGCTCTATATTCCCGATCTGCTGAAATTCCTTGTCGTCTAGGAAGCCGTCAGCATTTTTATCAGCAAGATTGAATAGCCGATTGGCATATTGCCTCCACTCTTCGCACGTAAACACGCCATCGTGATCGGCGTCCCAGCGTGAGGTTGCGGCCACGAGTGGATCAGGCGTTGCAGGTTTCGTTTCGGGTGTACCAGCTGATGGCGACCCTTTTGATTGCCCCAATGTGGAGCTCATCACGCCAGTGAATATAACTAATGCGTTGGCAACGATTAGAAGCGAAGTAACTCTACGACAATATTTCCAATTTGGATGATGCCTGCCAATCCCATGTGTTATCCGATGAATAATGAGCGTTAAATCGCCAATTTGTAACTCGCTAAGGCCACCAACCTCGGTTCGCAATGAAGCGCGAGCAATTCGGTTAAGGCAAACTATCACGTGACCCAGGAATCTTAACGAGAGGTGAGAAGAGGCGCGTGAACACAGATACGGTCCGCACCTCACAAGCATCCCCTCGACATAAAAAATGGAAGACCGATGCATGCCTCATGCGATCACACGCGATGGTCCGATCGATTGTCGGCGATCTGCACCATGGGGATGAACCGAATGGGCCTTGCGTACTTGCAACCAAGGTCGCGATTCCTTCCGGCCGACATCCAACATCACTGAGGTGGCCGTGATGAAGATCCTCACCTGCGTTTCATTGATCGCGCTTACATTCTCCTTGCAGCCTGCTTTTGCGCAGACCGGCAGCGCGCCGGCTCCTGCTCCTTCTCCACTGAAGAATGCTCCGGCGGCGAGCCCGGCTATGCCCGGTGGTTCGGATACAACCCAAGCCAAGCCCAAACGCGGCCATCGCAGTCGCGGTACCACTGAGGGTGCCTCCTCGACTGGCGCAACGGGCTCCACAGGCAATTGAGGCTAGACGTTGAATGAAGATGGGTCGCCCACCTTCGGAGCGGCCCTCCGTGCGTGTTAGAGCAGCGTTGCTTCGGCGCAAAGGCTCGCGGAGAGCAGTCATCGTTGGCCTCCGATGGGATATGGCGCTGCGCAGTTGGTCGCGCTTCAACAACAGCAACCGTTGCTGCAACGCGTTGCCCCCAAGTTAGCGAGCTGGGTCCATTTTGCGTCAGCAAGAGATACGACAGCCTGCCAATGTGGGCTCATTATGCAAATAACGGGCGTGGCTTCGCCGTCGAATTCGCTGATCTTGGAACTAAGTTCATAGGCGATTCTACTGGCGTAATGGATTGTGTACTCGAGATTTCCTATTCTGAAGATCTCGCCACCGTGACATTCGATTATTGTGGAAGGCGTTGAAAGACGACGAGTGCCAGTTACTTAAACGCTAGGCGGCGACGACTAGGCTCGATGCGAGCTGGCGCACCGATTTGATCATCGCCATGGCCACGAGCTTGCCGGTTTTGCGGTTCTCGTCGCTGACCGCGACATCTTCCCTGAAGGTGAAGCGGCCGAAGGCGCCCTCGGCCTCCAGCTCGACGATGTGCGTGGCGATGGTGGGATCGGCCACGATCACCACGCGGGTCCTGTCGAGACCGATGCCGGCGATCGCCGCGGCGGCGGAGATGTTCACATTCTGCGGATAGAGTTTCGCGCCTTCGCGCACCGGGCCGTCGAACACGGTACGCGGCTCTCGCAGCGCGTCGAGATCGACCAGCGATTCGGCCACCGTGCCTTTCCAGGCCGAGGGATCCTTGCGCACCGTCACGGTGACGCTGTCGAGGCCGCCCACGGCGGCGCTGCTCAGAATGTCGAGCGCGCCGATGCCGGCAGAAGGCAGGATCAGGCGCCGGCCGTTGGCCCTGGCGGCTGCCAGCACGCGCTCGAACAAGGCATCGTCGGTGAAGGCGCCGACCGAGGTGACCAGCAGATCGGCGCCGGCCTCGAACGCGCGCACGCCATAGGCCCGGACCGCTTCGTGTCCCGCGCACTCGGCCACGGCATCGAATTTCTGCGCGAAAAAGCGCTCGGGTTCATGTGTCAGCAGGGTCGCGCCGGCGCGCGGTCGACGGACCAGGGCCGCGACCAGGTCGATATTCTCGATCTGGCCGCCCTTCAATGCCGTCTCGACATGCCTGCCGATGGCGCCGTAGCCGATCAGGCCAAGGCGCAGCGTCATGACAGGTGCTGCTCGACCCAGCGTGCCCAGGCGATCAGATCGTCGTCGCTGCCGCGCGGACCGATCAATTGGACCGAGAGCGGCAGGCCGAACGGTCCGGTGTTGAAGGGCAGGGCGATGCAGGGCGTGCCGAGCAAGGTCCAGGACCGGTTGAAGACCGGATCGCCGGTATTGCCGAGTCCTGCCGGTGCTTCGCCGCGCGCGGCGGGGGCGAGCAGCAGGTCGAAATTTTTCCAGGCGGCGCTCAGTTCCCGCAGGCCGAGATTGGCGCGCTTGTCGGCATCGGCGCGTTGGGTCCTGGTCACGGCATCGCCCTCGGCCATGACGATGTTGAGCGACGGCGAGAACAGGCGGGCATGCCGGCGGCGCTCCTTGGCGAAGGACTGCACCGCTTCCGAGGTCATGATGCGATGCTGCGCCACCAGCAGGTCGCCCCAGGTCTCGGGTGCCTTCCATTCGCGCACCGTGGCGCCGGCGGCGCGCAGGGTACGCGCGGCCTCCTCGATATTGCGCTTGTTGTAGGGCTCGGCCAGATCCCACCAGGGCAGGCGGCAGATACCGATGCGCGGCGCCCGCTTGGGCGGCGAGATCGCCTCGAAGCCGTAGGCGGCGCGGATCAAGGCGAGGTCGTTGGCCTCGCGGGCGAAGAAGCCCAGCGTATCGAGCGAGGGCGCGTAGGCATGGACGCCGGCGAGGTCGGCCCAGCCATGCGTGCCCTTGTAGCCGACCACGCCGTTGAAGGCGGCGGGGCGGATCACCGACCCCGCGGTCTGCGTGCCATAGCCGATGCCGGCCATGAAATCGGCCACCGCCGCCGCGGAGCCCGACGACGAACCTGCCGGCGTGTGGCGTAGATTATGCGGATTGTGCGTCTTGCCGGCATGGGCGCCGGCGAATTCCGTGGTCACCGCCTTGCCGAGCACGATGGCGCCGGCCTGGGTGAGCTGCGTTACGCAGGCGGCGTCCTTGCCGACGACATGGTCGCGGTAGATCGGCGAGCCGCAGGTCGTGGGCAGGGTCCTGGTCGAAATGATGTCCTTCACCGCGAGCGGAATGCCGTGCAGTGGTCCCACCGGTTTCTTGCGGCTGTCGAGTATTTCCGCACGGCGCAGTGCTCGCTCGGGATCGAGCGCTTCCCAGGCATGGACCTGGTTTTCACGCGCGTCGATCCTGTCGAGACAGGCTTCGACGAGATCGCGTGCCTTGAGCTTTCCCCGCGCTATGCGGCTCAAAGCTTCCGTGGCCGACAATTCATTTGGCGATTTCGCCATGCGTTCTTCCCCCTCGCTCTCACTTCGGTCCATGATGGCCGAGCCTCGCCTGGAAAGGTAGCCCATGCTCGACGATCCGCCGCTGCTCACGATGATATCGGCAAGTACCGCCGCATGAGCGTACCTGGAATCACGCGCCGCCATATGGGTGCGCTCGGTCTTGCCGCCGGCGTTTTCACCACCGGGTCGGCGCGCGCCGATACCTTCCCCTCCAAGCCGATCCACCTGATCGTGCCTTTCACACCGGGCGGCACCACTGACGTGCTGGCGCGGGAGATCGCGCAGAAGCTGCAGGTGGCGTTGGGCCAGACCGTGATCGTCGAGAACCGGCCGGGGGCGGGCGGTAGCGTCGGTTGCGAAATGGTGGCGCGCTCGGAGCCGGACGGCTGCACGCTGCTGATGGGCCATATCGGCACCTTGGCGGTGAACCCCTCGGTTTATCCGCATCTCGGCTACGATCCGGTCAAGGGCTGGTCGTCGATCGCCTGGACGGCGAACGTGCCCAATGTGCTGGCGGTTCATTCGTCGGTGCCGGCGACGAGCGTCAAGGAGCTGGTGGCGCTGGCCAAGTCCAAGCCCGGCGCGCTCGCCTATGGCACCGGCGGCAACGGCACCGCCTCGCATATCGCCACGGCCTATTTCGCCATGGTGACGGGCATCGATATCTTGCACGTGCCCTACAAGGGCACCGCGCCTTTCGTCGTCGACCTTGTGGCCGGCCTGCTGCAGATCGGTTTCAGCGGCACGCCCTCGATCATGCCGCATGTGAAGACGGGCCAGCTGCGGGCGCTCGGCGTCTCGAGCGCCCAGAGATCGACGGCTTACCCCGAGCTGCCGACCATTGCCGAAAGCGGCTATCCCGGTTTCGAGGCCGACCAGTGGTATGGCATCACCGGTCCGGCCGGTATCGATCCTGCCGTGGTGGCGCGGCTGAATGCCGAGATCAACAAGGCGATGAATTCCAAGGATCTCCGGGCACGGCTGGCGCAGGAGGGCGGTGAGCCGATCCTGTTGCCGCCGCAGGCGCTCACCGAGCAGATCTCCACGGAGATCGACCGCTGGCGGCCGGTGCTGAAGGCCGCGAACGTGAAGCTGGAATAAGGGCTCGGGCGTCAGGACTTTGCGGCGTCGGAAACCAGGGATGCCACGAAGTTCGACAGTTGGATGGCGCTATAGGGCTTGGGGAAGACATGAATCCCGGCCGGCGGCTGGGTGTCGCCCGCCATGCCCGAACAGCGCACGATCGGCGTGCCCGGCCGCTGGCCGAGTGCGGCTTCGATGATTCGCTCGCCCGACATGTCGGGAAGGCCGATATCGACGACGAGCACATCGATCTGCCTGTCGCTGGCGATGAAATCGAGCGCCGCCTTGCCGGTTGGCGCTTCCAGACACTCGAAACCTACGTCCGCCAGCGCGTCGATCAACAGCGCGCGTATCAGAAACTCGTCTTCAGCCACCAGAACGACGGGCATAGGTCGTCTTCAACTCCCGGAGGACACAACAGGGTCCACCGCTTAAACTGGCACATTCCTGATTTGGCGGCGCGCCTTGTTTGCCGGCCGGTGTCCGGCGGCCCCGCTGTTTTCCTGAATTTTCAGTGTTCGCAATCGGACAGAGCCAGGCTGGAGGCGCACTTCAACGTGCCGTAAGCACGGCTCGCCGCAAATGCTGTCGGATCGGGGGGAGGGCCGTGCGGCGCCGTCGGCGACCTGGGCACTGGCAAGATTCGGTAGAAGCGGAGCGCGCTTCGAGGCGCGCTCCGTAGATGATTCAAAACCGCTGTGAAGCGGAGATCAGCCGCCGACCTTGAGATTGGTGGCCGAGGCCTTGCCGCGCTCTTCGGTGACGTCGAACTCGACCTTCTGGCCCTCATCGAGGCCGCGAAGACCTGCGCGCTCAACCGCGCTGATGTGGACGAACACGTCCTTGGAGCCGTCGGCCGGCTGGATGAAGCCGTAACCCTTTTGGCTGTTGAACCATTTGACTGTACCGGTGGTCATCGTCGTGTCTCTTTCGTTTCGTAAGTGCAAACCGGCGCGCGACAATCGCACGGCCGGGTCTCAAGAAGGCTGGCTGGATTGTCTGAACAGGTTCACGTCGATATTTCGAGCGCACGCCTTACCCAGGCCGTCGTGACTGTACGTCACCAGCGGGTTGACCTAGGCCCTTGGAGTGCAGCCGGTCAAGGCTCGAATATTTTCGGTTACGCCAGTACGAAGTGGAACCTTGAGCGCTATTGTCCGTCCGGGTCGTCGCGGAAGCGACAAAGTGTCTTATAATCAGTGTGTTAACGGGAATCGGCCGGCGCGTGCGAAGGCCCGTCAAGATCGCACAATCGCACTTTCACCGGCCCGCGAATTCTTCCGCGCCCTGTCAGGTTCCCACCAACCGTTCAGTGCGCCAGCAGCAGAGGCACGCGGCACGAGGAGATCACCTTGCCGGTGGCGCCGCCGAGGCCGAGGAAGGTCAGCACCTGGCCGCGGCCATAGGCGCCCATGACCAGAAGGTCGGCGTTGCTGTTGTTGGTATATTCGAGCAGGTTCCGCCCACGCGCGCGTCCCGATACTGCGCCGGGGTCGATCGCATCGGTACGGGCGGTGATGCCGTGCCGCTTGAGATGGCGCACCAGATAGGGCGCGCCGACGTCATCAGGCTGGGTGCCGACGACGAGAACCGTGACGCTGCTCGCCTGCTCGAGAAAGGGCAGGGCATAGTTCATGGCGCGTGCCGCCTGGAAGCTGCCGTTCCAGGCCAGGACCACCGACTTGATCGGCCCGGTGCCCGGCTGCGGCGGGGCGATGAGGACGGGACGGGCGCATTCGTACAGGGCGGCCTCGACGGTCGCGGGCGCCACATTCTCCGGATCGCTGCCTGGCCGTCCGAGGACCAGGAGGTCGGCGGATCGGCCCATGGCCACCAGCATGTCGAGGGTCGCGGTCTCCGCCGCGGTGTAGGTGGCACCGGCGACCGGCGACAGGATATCCTTGAACGCCGTGGCTGATTGCTGGGCGCGCTCCGCCAGCCGCTTATCGTCCCAATCTATCAGCACCGGCATCGCCTCGCCGCCCATTGCCAGGCCGCTCGCCAAACCGCTCGGGTTGGCGGGCAGATGCAGCGCATCGACCGTGCCGCCGCAAACCTCGGCAATGCGTGCCGCCAGGCCGAACGACATGGCAGCGTCGGGGCCCCCCTCGGACGCGGCGAGAATGGATTTGATCATCTTGAGAGTTCCCCCAGGCAAACGAAACGCAGCTTAGCCAGCGGTTTAAGAGAAGCTCGATACCCGTTCAAGCGTGCTCTTGGCCTGCTGCGTTCGACAGGCGGTTGAGCCTGCTTGACGTGCCGCCGCCGTAGCACAGGATCAAGCGGGGGTAGCCGGTCACCGCACAACGCAGTCTTGCCTGGCGCCGCAAGGGAGAGGAATGAGGGGATTGCGCGTCACCGCCGTGCCCAAGCGGCTCGTGATCATGGCGGCAGTGGCCATGGCCGCTTTGGCCTTCGGCGGCTACGAAGTCTACATGCGCATGACGCATGTCTATGAATCCGACGCCCGGGTCACCGCCGATATCGTCACCATGTCGAGCCGTGCCGAAGGCTGGGTGGTCGAGATGTCGGCGACCGAGGGCGCCAAGGTCGATGCGGGTCAGGTCATCATTCGTATCGACGACCGCGTGGCCAAATTGCGGGGCGAGGCGTTGCGGGCGCAGATCCTGTCGGTGCAGGCCGACCGCGTCCGTCTCGCCGCCGAGCGCCACATGACCGAGAGCCAGGCCGAAGCCAAGACCAAAACGCGGACCTCGGGCGTGCAGATGACCGAGGCGGCGCGCGACATGCTCGATTCCGACATTCTGCTTGCCCAGAAGGACCTGGAGCGCAGCCGGCCGCTCTACGAGCGGCACGTCATCACCGACAAGCAGCTCGAAACCGCCCAGGCCGCCGTAAACCGGCTCGAGAATACAAGGCGCCGCCTCGAGGCCGAGCGCACCCAGGCCGAAGGTGCGCTGGCCGAGGTCCATGCCGAGCTCGACCGGCTGCTCGTCATCGACACCCAGCTCGCCGCCCTCGAGCACGTCGAAGCCAATCTGCAGGCCCAACTCCGCCAGCAGCTCGTCGATGTCGAGGACCGCACGATCAAGAGCCCGGTGCCGGCGGTCATCGACCGCACCTTCGTCGTCGGCGGCGAGTTCGTCCTGTCCGGCCAGCGCATCCTGATGCTGCACAATCCGGACGACATGTGGATCGAGGCCAACATCAAGGAGACCCAGCTGCGCTATCTCAAGCTGGGCCAGATCGTCCATGTCGGCGTCGATGCCTATCCCGACGACAAATTCATCGGCCGCGTGTCGCGCATCGGCAGCTCGACCACGACGCGCTTTGCCCTGCTGCCGACGCCTAACCCATCGGGCAACTTCACCAAGATCACCCAGCGCGTGCCGGTGAAGATCGACATCGTCGAGATGCCGAAACCGCTGACGCCGGGCATGATGGTCGAGGTCGACATTGGCGTACGATAGCGTCGAAGTCCTGAGTGCGCGCTACGGCCCGTCCTACCGCTGGCTGGTCACCGGGTCGGGCATGGTGGGCGTGCTCAGCATGGTGCTGGCCATGACCACGGTGAACGTGGCGGTGCCCGACATCATGGGCGCCTTCGGCATCGGCCAGGATATGGCGCAGTGGATGTCGTCG
>Ga0193717_1001787_pt1 | contig 12897 bp, 12 predicted proteins | sample U2c2metaG_FD_145900 | JGI IMG/M metagenome (GOLD analysis project Ga0193717, IMG submission 145900) | Soil microbial communities from a riparian zone of the East river system, Colorado, United States - U2c2 | ecosystem: Environmental > Terrestrial > Soil > Riparian zone | place: USA: East River...
CCAATCCTTGCTGGAGCAAGTGCTCGCTTGTTCGCAACCGTCGACGGATGCGACTGCCGTTACGACCGTTGATGAGACTGTGCTTCAGGATATCCTAGGTCTAGCACAGCGTCGGGTCCTTTATGACCTGTCCGCCGCCGTGATCGCAGCCGACGCGCAGCGGTGCATCGAGCTTATCGCTGAGGTGGTCCATCAAGGGCGCGACCTCAACCGCTTATCGCGCGATCTGGTCGAGCATTTTAGAAATCTGTTGGTTGCGCGACTTTCGGGACCGCCCGGGAAGCCCGGCTCTAGCCAAGACGGTTCGGGATTCGCCGCTGGGCATCTTCTCGATCTACCGGATCAGGAAATCGCCGATCTTGGCGACCAGGCGCGCGATGTCACCGCGGAATTGCTTTTGGATTATTTTGATTTCATGGCCGCAGGGGATGAGGAAATCACGCGCTCTGCCACGCCGCGATTCGCCCTGGAAAGTGCGCTGATTCGTTTGGCGACATTGCCTAAAACCCTTCCCATTGCTGAGCTGATCGAGCGGTTGGAGCGTTTGGAAGGTAAATTCCTCGGAGCGGTAAAGCCTGCCACACCCATGGTCCAAATCCCGCAGGTGCCGCCGTTGGTTTCCTCGTCGGCAGCGCCGCCCCTGCAACCTGCCAAAAGTGGAATGGTCAATGAGGGCGATTCGGCCAGCGTTTGGCAGGCTTTCGTTGCCTTTGTCGGTAAAGAGAAAAAGTTTTTGGCGTCACATCTGGAGTCCGCAGTTGCCCTCGAGCTGCCACCAGGACCGCTGAAGATCGGCGTGGGCGAGCGCCATCATCTGTCGTTTTTGCAGGACAGCGATAATTCGGCGACGCTCAAACAATTGGCGAAGAGATTTTTTACCGATGATGTCGGAGTGCAGATTACTCCTATGGCAACGGATGGCGCCAGTAAGCTCGCCGATCAGAACGGTCCCGGCGCAGCGCGCGTTGGCGACGAACGTAGCGAGATGGTTAAGGAAGCGCTCCGCATATTCGGCGGATCGATTCGAAATGTTCGGAAAGAAAACGGTTGACCGCATGAATGTACGTCGCGGACGATCGAGAGCGGGAACCGCAGGAGGTCTTCGATGGCGAGTATAGGCGGAATGGGCAATCTCTTGAAGCAAGCTCAGGAGATGCAGGCGCGCATGGCCAAGATCCAGGAAGAACTAGGTCAGAAAACCGTAGAGGGTTCCGCGGGCGGCGGCATGGTTCAAGTAACGGTCAACGGTCAATTTAATCTTACGGTAGTGCAAATCGAAGCGTCCGTTATCAAGGCCGACGAGAAGGAAATGCTCGAAGACCTGATCTTGGCGGCGGTCAACGACGGTATGCGCAAGGCACGCGAGATGGCTTCGGCCGAAATGGCCAAGCTTACCGGTGGATTCAAAATTCCCGGCCTGATGCCGTGACCTAGGTCACGATTGTCATTTACTAGATAGGAAAGATCGGCAACCTAGAAATCGCCAATGCCTGTCGCAGAGTGCAATGAGGCTATCCGATGACGATGTATCCGGCACCACTCGCCCGATTAATCCAGGAGATGTCCAAGCTTCCCGGCATCGGGGAAAAATCGGCGGCACGGCTCGCCTTCCACATGCTCAAGGGCAAGAAGGAAGATGTATTTCGACTTGCCGAGAGCATCGGTAAGTTACGCCAGGAAATGGGCTTGTGCCGGCGCTGTTTCGGTTTCAGCGAGGTCGACCCGCAAGACGAAACCGGCGCAGTTTGTGATATCTGTCGAAACGACGAACGGGAAGAGGACAAAATCTGCGTCGTCGAGGAGCCGGCGGATCTGCTTGCCGTCGAGAAATCCCAGGAATATCGCGGTCTGTATCACGTGCTGCACGGCACCATTTCGCCGCTTGACGGCGTGGGCCCGGATGCTTTGAAAGTCCGCGAGTTGCTCGAACGGCTGCGCAGCGGCGCGGTGCGCGAGGTCATCGTCGCGACCAATCCGACCATGGACGGCGAAGCCACCGCGTTTTATCTCTCCAAGATCATTAAACCACTCGGCGTCTCAGTGACGCGAATCGCTCGAGGGTTGCCCATGGGCGGCGATTTGGAATACACCGATGCCGTAACTCTCGGCAAAGCGCTTGAAGGACGACGAGAAATTTAAGCTCACACTTAGTTAGCTGCCGAACGTGTTCGACCTTCGCGTTAGAAAATCTTTCGTCCGAAATTTAGCAGTAGCCAGCAAAACATCGCGATCGCTGCGGACGCCGGTATCGTCAATACCCAAGCCCAAACGATTCGCCCGGCAACGTTCCAGCGCACGGAGCGCAGTCGACGCAGTGAACCGACGCCGACGATCGCTCCGGTGATGGTATGCGTCGTTGAAACCGGTACGCCGAAGTGAGCGGCGCCTAGGAGTGTCATCGCACCGGCTGCCTCAGCGGCGAAACCGCCCATCGGTGTTAGGCGAGTGATACGCGAGCCCATGGTGTGAACGATGCGCCAACCGCCGGACAGGGTGCCGAGACCGATAGCGGTGTGCGCCATCAAGACGATCCAAAACGGTATCGTCAGCAGGCCCGCTGAATCACTCACCAGGTGGCGATATTGCGGTACGGTAAACAGTGCGCCGGCAATGATGCCCATCGTCTTTTGCGCGTCGTTGGTGCCATGCCCAAGACTGTAGGCGGCAGCGGAGATCAACTGTCCGCGGCGAAACAGATGGTCGACATTAGAAGGAATCGACCGTTTAAAGATATTGAGAATCAACACGAGATTGAGCATTCCCAACGCCATTCCCAACAACGGCGCCAAGACGATAAATAACAACGTGGTGATCCAACCCGCGGGAATAATGACACCCAGACCGGCTTTGGCAATGCCCGCGCCGGCATACGCGCCAATGAGCGCGTGTGACGAGCTTGTTGGCAGGCCGATGTACCACGTAATCAGATCCCAAGTGATAGCGCCCAGCAGTGCGGCAAGGATTACGTAGGAGTCAATTTGCTGGACGTCGAGAAGTCCGATGCCGACGGTTTTTGCTACCGCCGTACCAAAAGTAAATGCCGCAATAAAATTCCAGAACGCCGCCCAGGCGACACCTTGAAGTGGCGTCAATACGCGGGTTGAAACGATCGTTGCGATGGAATTGGCGGCATCGTGAAAGCCGTTGACGTAATCGAAAACCAGCGCGATCGCGATGATCAGAATCGTTAAGACAAAGACTGCATCAGCCATTCTTGATCACTACCCGTTGGAGCACGTCGGCCACGTCTTCCATGCGGTCGGTGGCTTCCTCGAGCATTTCGTAGATCTCTTTCCAGCGGATCAAATTAAACAGGTCTTCCCTATGATTCACGATATCAACCAGTGCGTCACGCAAGATCTGATCGCTGTTGTTTTCGATGGTGTTAATTTCCTTGATATGTTCGGTGACCCGGCGAAAATTCTTTTTTTCCCTCAGGTTGGGCATGGCCTGATGCAGCTCGCTGGCGCCGCTGCGAATTAAGTGACCGAGCTGGCGCGCTCGTTCGGTGGGCGCCTCGATGCGAAAGATCACCATGCGCACCGCGGTGGCTTCGATTTTGTCGATGACGTCGTCCAGCGCCGAGATCAAGCGCTCGATGTCTTCGCTGTCCAACGGAATAATCAAAGTGTGCATCAACAGGTGCATGACTTCATGGACGATAGAATCGCCGCGGTGCTCCAATTCCGTGATGCGTGCCACCTTATGCTCGACCTGCTCATAATTATCGAGTAGATCCACCAGGGCTTCGGCGCCTTCCAGCAGATTGGCAGTGGCTTTTTCGAACCACTCATAGAACTTCGTCTCGGCCGGTAGAAACTGAAATTTGGCCATGTTTACTCCCAAACAATATATTGTGCGGAATTCTCGATCCGGGAATGGATCGTGACGAAATCTAGCACGCGCTAAAAAGCGCTTCAACCGAAATTACGCAAAGGGGAAGCTATGAGAATAAGTGTTTGAGGCGGTCGCGGATGTCGTCGCGAACTTGACGGAAAGCTTGGAGCATGACTTCTTCGTCACCGTGCGTGAGGCTGGGATCGCGTAGCGGCCAGTACGCCATCTCGACTTTGTCGGGTAGTACGGGAGCCGTTTCGTCAGGTTCCCGACCCAGGCTGATGACGCGACCAACACGATCGAGCGGAATTTCGTCCAAGCCTTTGGAGTGTTGAGCAGAAATATCGACGCCGGCTTCCCGCATGACGCGCACGGCCAGCGGATGAAGCGTCGCCGGTTTAGTCCCGGCGCTGAAAATCTCATAGTCAGGTTTTACCAACTGCCGTGCAAACCCCTCGGCCATTTGGCTGCGGCACGAATTGGTCGTGGATAAAAACAAGATCTTCTGTGCTGACCGGCCATCCATCGGCGATGCCGGTAAACGCACGTGCACCGTGGTTCCCTGATTAAGAGTGCTCTCGAATCTCAGGTCGCCGCGATGCGCTTGAGTTATGTGTTTGACGATGGCGAGGCCTAAGCCGGTGCCGCCAAGATCGCGCGAACGAGCCTTGTCGACCCGGTAAAACCGTTCGGTTAAACGAGGCAAATCCTTTTCCGGGATTCCCGGGCCGGTATCGCTTACCGAGATTGTCACTTGGCCGGCAGCTCGGTTGCTGCCCGTGCGTAGCGCCGTCAACTGCACTCTGCCGCCGGCGGGCGTATACTTGATGGCATTATCGACGAGGTTGATAAACAGCTGTTGCAAGCGATCGATGTCGCCCCACAATAAAGGCAGGCCTGGGTCCAATTGCCGGGTTAGCGTGATATTTTTTTTCGCTGCGCGATCCGCGAACACTTCCAACACTCGTTGAATCAAGTGCGTCACATCAAGCGACTGCAACGCCAGGCGAATATTGCCGGATTCGAGATCCGATAAAGTCAACAGATCTTGGGTCAAACGGCTGAGCCGTTCGGAATGGCGATCGATAATCTCGAGGAACTGGCGCGCGTCGTGGGGATCCGCCGGCGGGGTGTGCAGCAAGGTTTCTACATAGCCGCGAATGGCAGTCAGCGGGGTGCGCAGCTCGTGGGATACGTTGGCGACGAAGTCGGAACGCATCGACTCGAATCGCTTGATGTCGGTGACGTCGTGGAAAACCAGAATCGAGCCGACGGAATGATTTTGACTATCGCGCAAGCGGACCGCGTTGACGCGAAACCAGCGATCATCGTCGAGCTCGACTTCCTTGGAGTAGGGCTGTTCGGATAAATCGAAATGCACGACTTCTTGCAAAACCTTGTGGACTTCGGGATGACGCGAGACCTCAAGCATCGAGACGCCATGAAGATTTCGTTCCGCGGATACTTGAAACATCGCTCTGGCGCGATCGTTGATCACCAGCACCTTGCCTTTGGGATCGAGGACCAATACTCCTTCGATCATGCAGCGCAAGATGGAATCAGCTTTTTCCTTTTCCCCGACGATTTGCCCGACGTTGTCGCGAATCTTCAGGCTCATGTCATTGAGATGACGCTCCAGAAGGGCGATTTCATCGCCACCGTGCGGCGGAAAGAAATTCTGCGGAAAGTTGCCACGGGCAATTTCTCCGGCAAATTGCACGAGACCCCGAAACCGGCTGCTTAAATAGCGAGATAAAATTGCCACAAGAAGTAAGCCCGCCGTCGAAGCCAGAAGCAGACCGAACAGTAGAGATCTGCGAAAAGAACCGATCAACGCTTCGACATCTTTCAGCGGAGCAGCGACGCGAACGATGCGTTCGTGGCCGGCGCCGGTTTGGTGAAAAGCGCGGTAAAGCATGTCGTAGTGCACGGTCGTGCTATAGCGTATCGCGCTCCCCGAGCCTTTCTTCATCGCTTCCATCACCTCGGGTCGTCGTGCATGATTTTCCATGGTGACCGAGGACTCGGCTGAATCGCCGAGCACTCGGCCATCCAAGGCGATCACCGTTATGCGCGAGGTCAATTCCTTTGCGAGGTCCCGGCTGACAATATCCAGGGGCGCACCCTCCAGGTCGAACGGCAGCACGCGACTGAGCAGGTGTGCCTCCTGTTCCATGCGATCGCTAAGGCTCGCAATCTGGTGATCGCGCAGGATCGTGCTGGAATAGAGGTAGAAACCGGCGAAGACCAGTAGAATGACCGCTAAATAGGAAAGGAAAAACTTGGCGACCAGGCTATTGGTCCAAAGCCTTTTCATCGAATTTATAACCGACTCCGCGGAGCGTCAAAATCCATACCGGCTTGCTATCCTCCTTTTCGATGGCCTTGCGCAAACGCCGAATATGCACGTCGACCGTGCGGGGCGTGACGTAGGTATCACCACCCCAGACGCGATCGAGAAGTTGGTCTCGGCTCAAGACTCGGCTGGGATTTTGGACTAAAAAACACAGAAGCTCAAATTCCTTCAGCGTCAGCTTGACGCTCCTGCCGCGCACAAAGACTTCATAAGTGCTGAAATCGATCTTAAGGTCGCCTCTATCGTAAGCAGGCAGCGTGTCCTGGCTTGCGGCGCCATCGGCGCGGCGCAGGATCGCGCGCACGCGCGCCACGAGTTCGCGCGGACTGAACGGCTTGGTTAGATAATCGTCGGCGCCCATTTCCAAACCGACTACGCGGTCGGCTTCGCCCGCCTTTGCGGTCAACATGAGGATCGGCAGCTTCGCTGTGTCCGCGCGCTCCCTGAGAATTTTGCACAGCTCGATACCCGACAATCCAGGCAGCATCAGGTCCAGGACGACAAGATGGGGTTTATCGCGTTGAATGGCTTTGAGCGCCTGTTCGCCGTCCTCGGCTTCAATCACCTTGTAGTGCTCTTGCGCCAGGTTATAGTTGACGAGCTTACGAATGTCGGGCTCGTCCTCGACGACGAGAATCTTTTGTCCGTTGGTAGCCATAGGGTGTTAAACCGCAGGAGGGAGCACTTTCATGTGACGTATGCTTTTACCTTTGACCATGAAGATGACCATCTCGGCGATGTTAGTTGCGTGGTCGGCAATGCGTTCCAGATATTTCGAAATAGAACTAATTTTTGTCGCGCGGCTGATAGTCTGGGCGTTTTCCAGCATAAACGTCAGGGTTTCCCTAAAAATCTGCACGTTTAGCTGGTCCACTTCGTCGTCGTCCTTGCACACTTTGAGGGCCAGATCAGTGTCTTCTCGGACGAAGGCGTCCAGGCTCTCACGAATCATCCGCTGCGAGATGCGCGCCATCCGGGGTATGTCGATGAAGGGCTTTAGCTGCGGCTCTTGATTGAGCTCGATGGCTCGCTCGCAGATATTGACGGCCATGTCGCCGATCCGTTCAAGATCCGTCGTGATCTTGAGTCCGGTTGTAATGAAGCGGAGGTCGCGGCCGGCCGGCTGATGCAAGGCCAAAAGTTTGATGCAGATGTCGTCGATTTCGACGTCGAGACGATTGACCTCATGGTCGCGTTCGATGATGACTTGGGCCAGCTCGGAATCGCGGTCAACGAGCGTCTTTACGGCTTTTTGAATTTGATCTTCAACGAGGCCCCCCATGTAAAGGATCTCTTCGCGCAGCTTCTTAAGTTCTTCTCCGTATCTTTTATCGGTATGTTCCGCCGACGTAGGCATGAAGTTTCTCCTTAACCGAAACGTCCGGTGATGTAGTCTTCGGTTTGGCGCTTCTCCGGCGCGGTAAATAGCTTGCCGGTTTCGCCAAATTCGATCAATTCGCCCAGATAGAAGAAAGCGGTGTAGTCGGAAACTCGGGCGGCTTGTTGCATGTTATGCGTGACGATCACGATGGTGAAAGCATCCTTGAGCTCGTGAATCAGCTCCTCGATCTTGGCGGTGGAGATCGGATCGAGTGCGGAGCAGGGCTCGTCCATCAGCAACACTTCGGGCTCCACGGCGAGCGCCCGCGCGATGCAAAGTCTTTGCTGTTGACCGCCCGACAGATCCGCCGCACTCTTGTGCAAGTTGTCTTTGACTTCATCCCACAGGGCGGCGCGCCGCGAACTCTTTTCGACAACCTCGTCGAGATAGGCGCGATTATTAATGCCGACGATGCGCAACCCGTAAATGATATTTTCATAAATGCTCTTGGGAAAAGGGTTCCATTTTTGGAAAATCATGCCGACCCGGCGCCTGAGATTGATGACATCCATGGCCGGGTCGTAGATATTTTTACCGTCGAGCATGATTTGCCCCGTCACCCGGGTATTGAGCACCAGGTCGTTCATACGATTGAGGCAGCGTAACAACGTCGTCTTGCCGCAGCCCGAGGGGCCAATGAAAGCCGTGGCTTTCTTTTCGCCGATTTCCAAATTGATGGATTTGAGCGCGCGCTTATCACCGTAATAGAAGTCGACGTTCTCCACGCTGAAAATCTTCTTCACCGGCTCTCCGGTTCTCGCTGTGATCACAGAGGTGTCCATAGCTTTCATGTTAGGCCTGCTCTGGGTGACGGCTCCCATGGGTTCCTGTACGCTCATCTTACCTCCAGCGGGGGTATTTGTCATTTTGGGTTTTCGCGCTACCATTTGATGCGTTTGCGGAAGCGATAGCGAAAATAGATCGCGATGGCGTTCATTCCCAAGGTCATGACCATCAGTACCAAACCCGTGGCTGCCGCATTGAGATGGAATTCGGCTTGCGGCCTGGACACCCAGTTAAACATTTGTATCGGCATCACGGAATAGGGCGACCAGAGCCACTCAAAAGAGATGAAAGGAAATTCCCCTTTGATCGGAGAGTCCGGCAGAAATGCGATAAAAGTAAGGGCGCCGATCGTAATCAACGGCGCGGTTTCGCCGATGGCCCGAGAAAGACCGATGATCACACCGGTTAAAATGCCGCCCATGGAGTAGGGCAAGACGTGATCGCTGGTGGTTTGCCATTTTGTCGCGCCGAGGGCATAAGCCGCTTCTCTCATGGTTCCGGGAACAGCGCGGAGGGATTCCCGAGTGGAGACGATGACGATCGGTAAGATCAGCAAAGCCAGTGTGAGCCCCGCGGACAGCACGCTCTGGCCGAAGCGGAACTGATAAACGAACAGGCCCAGCGCCATTAAGCCATAAACGATGGACGGCACACCGGCGAGGTTGGCGATGTTGATCTCGATCAGCGCGGTGAACCAGTTTTTCGGTGAGTATTCCTCAAGATAAACGCCGGCGGCTACGCCCATCGGGACTGCGGTCAGAGCCGTGACGAACATGACGAGAATGGTCCCGACCCAGGAAGACAGGATTCCCGCCTGGCCCGGGAAACGCGAAGGAAACGAAGTAAAGAAGTGTGGCTTCAGACGCGCCAATCCATCCATAGCAAGGTCGGCCAGCAAGGCAGCCAGCGTAAGCATCCCGACGAAAGTCGCGAGCAAGCCGAGCACGGCAAACAGCTTGTCACGGTTCTTATTGCCGGCGACGCTTTTTTCGATGTCGGATTGAGACGGCTTTTGCATACTAGTAAATCTCCCTGAAGCGCTTTCGGAGCAAGTAGCCGGCGATATTAAAAATCAGCGTCATACACATCAGCGTCAAGCCGGCCGCAAAAATACTCTGATAAGCGAGGCTGCCGTGGGGCAAATCGCCCAAGCTCACTTGCACGATGTAGGCGGTGATTGTGGCGGCGCCTTCCATCGGATTCAGCGTCAGATTGGGCTGAGTGCCCGCGGCAACGGCAACCACCATGGTTTCACCCACGGCGCGGGAAAATCCGAGGACGTAGGCGGAAGCAATACCGGAGAACGCCGCGGGAATGAGCACGCGAAGCGCCGTCTGCAAGCGAGTAGCTCCCATCGCATAGGAGCCTTCGCGAATGTGCCCCGGTACGGCCTTCATCGCGTCTTCACTGAGAGAACTTATGTAGGGAATGATCATAATGCCAATGACGATGCCGGCGCTCAACATGTTAAAACCCGGCAGATCGGGTAGGACATTCTGCAGCATCGGCGTAATAAACAGCAGCGCAAAGTAGCCAAAGACCACCGTCGGCACGGCGCTCAATAACTCCAGGATCGGCTTCAAGATTTCACGAACCGTGGTGTTGGCGTATTCACTTAAATAGATGGCAATGGTAGTTCCGAGCGGTAACGCCACAAGCAAAGCGACGCCCGAGGTCACGAGGGTTCCGGTCACCAACGGCATGATGCCATAGTGGGGGTTCTCGAACAAAACCGTCCATTGAGTATCGGTGAGAAAATCAATGATCGATACATGCTCAAAAAAATGCCAGGACTCGTAAACCAAGACCCAGACGATGCCCCCGGTGATCGCGACCGAAAAAAGCGCGCAGAGTAACATGGCGAACTCGATAAGGCGCTCGCGAATTTTCTGAAGGGTTACGCCGGAAGCCCGGCCTTTGACTTGGCTTTGCAGGGCGAGATAAGCGGCGTTGGCTTGATCTGTTTCCACGTGGTTTTCCTTTGATGCTTTTTCAAAAAACTGCGGGATTTACACATAAACGAGACGGAGCGTCTGGACACTCCGTCTCGTCGACTACCAAACAGCTAGAACTTGGCTTCCCGCTTAAGCAGATCCTCGATCTTGACGCCGACTTCCGCTTCGCCGCCGAAAACGGTTCCAAGCTTGCCCTTTTTCAGGTGATCCATGCTCATGGTATAGGCCGTCTGGGGCAGCGGCACATACTTGACCTGTCGGATCAGCTGCGGACCTTGCTTGAGGTAATACTCGACAAACTCTTTAACTTCAGGCTTACTATCGTAGGACTTTTTGCTCACGTAAATAAAAATAGGGCGTGAAAGCGGCTGATAGGTGCCGTCTTCCACGGTTTTGGCCGAAGGCAGCACCGGACCTTTGCCGCCGTCAATCGCGGCGGCTTTCAACTTGCCCTGGTTCTCAATGTAATAGGCAAAACCAAAATAGCCTAATGCATTGCGATCATTGGCGACGCCTTGAACCAGCACGTTGTCATCCTCACTGGCCGTGAAATCACCGCGGCTCGACTTTGCCTTACCCACGATCGCTTCGGTAAAATAGTCAAAGGTCCCCGAATCCGCGCCGGGTCCGAACAGTTTCAGCGGGTTGTTCGGCCATTCCGAACGGACTTGGTTCCAGCTTGTGATTTTGCCCTGCGCTCCCGGTTCCCACATCTTTTTTAAATCTGGCACGGTCACGGCCTTTACCCAGTCGTTTTTCGGATTCACGATGACCGTCAGGGCGTCGTAAGCAATCGGCAGCTCGAAAAATTGCACGCCGCTCTGTTTGCAGATGTCAATTTCGGATTTGAGAATTGGCCGGGATGCATCGCTGATGTCGATCTCGCCGCGGCAGAACTTTTTGAAGCCGCCGCCGGTCCCGGCGATGCCGACAGTCACTTTGACCTTCCCCTTCTTGGATTTTTGGAACTCCTCCGCTACCGCCTCGGTGATGGGAAAGACGGTACTCGATCCGTCGATTTGGATGACCTGAGCTTTGGCGAGTCGAGGTGCGCTCCACAGGAAGCCGACGACGAACAATGCTAATAGTGCTTTTTTCATAATGTGCTCCTTTATCTAGTAGTAGGGGACCAATATTGCAGACTTGTTACTGGACAGTTAACGTTGCGTAAATTGATACACGGGCTACGGCAGTGCAACCGTAGTTTGGTCGATTGGAGTGATTTTTCTTGCATTTTGCTAATTTGACGGTATCGATAAACGCCAGGAGTGAATCCCAAGTTACGGAATTATGAATAAACGGTTAATCTGCTTGAGATAAGCTTTACAGGAAGATCTGCTTAACAAAGATTTAACATTTGAGTTAGGCGGTTTAGAGGTAACTCCGCCATTAGTCTGCTAGTTTCAGCGAGGAATGCCTCGCGAGGGGACTTTGTATCTATCGGAATCCTATTGGAGAGAAGCCATGGCAAGCAGTATGAAAACGTACGGCAAACATCGGTTCCCCGGCCGATTGTTTGTAGTCGAAGGCATCGATGGGTCGGGCAAAAGCACGCAACTCTCGTTGCTTCAGAAGTGGCTCGAGTCGGAGGGCTACGTCGTTTACTTCAGCGAATGGAATTCTTCGCCCCTGGTTCGCGACGTGACGAAACGCGGCAAGAAGAAAAAGATGCTGACGCCGATGACTTTCAGTCTGATTCACGCCACGGATTTTGCCGACCGCACGGAGCACCACATTATCCCGCCATTGAAAGCGGGCGCGGTTGTTCTCGCAGACCGCTACGTCTATACCGCGTTCGCGCGCGACGTCGTGCGCGGCGTCAATCCCCAGTGGGTACGACAGCTTTACGACTTCGCCGTCAAGCCGACCGTCGGATTCTATTTTCGCACGCCGCTCGAGGTTGCCATGAAGCGGATCTTGGGCGGCCGTAACGCCATCAAATACTATGAGGCGGGGATGGATCTGGGTTTGAGCGACGACATCGAAGAGAGTTTTCGGATGTTTCAGGGACACATTATTGAAGAGTACGAAAAAATGGTCGGCGAGTTCGGCCTGGTCGTGATCGATGCCACGCGTTCCATCGAAGAGCAACAGGCGGAAGTCAGACAACTCGTTTCCAACGCCCTGACGGGCACCAAAAGAACGAAGGTTCGCAGATGGCTCGATTTAGCTTCTTTGGCCAAGGGCTCCCGGATATAGACCTCGGCGAGCTCAAGGGCAAGTTGATTGTTTTGGAGGGGACCGATGGGGTGGGACGATCCACCCACATCGGTTTACTCAAGCAGTGGTTGGAGAACCATGGACATGCGGTGCTCGATACCGGCATGACGCGATCGGCGCTGGCCGGCAAGAGACTCAAGCAAGCCAAGGAGGGCCACACATTGGGCCCGATCACCATGAGTCTCTTTTACGCCACCGACTTTGCCGATCGCCTGGAGAATGAAATCATTCCTGCGCTGCGCGCCGGCTTTATCGTGTTAACCGATCGCTACATTTATTCGTTGATGGCCCGAGCTAGTGTGCGTGGCAACGATCCCGAATGGCTCCGCGAAGTTTACGGCTTCGCCCTCAAACCCGATGCG